>MTLE01000933.1_pt1 | contig 33577 bp, 26 predicted proteins | sample 1982461 | NCBI WGS metagenome assembly MTLE01 (sample SAMN05712605, study PRJNA340218) | biofilm metagenome | isolation source: sample SPL anode biofilm adapted to -200 mV | place: USA | collected 2012-02-03
AGCCCGCCGATGGCCAGGACCCGCCCCGTGAGGCTGATCTCGCCGGTCATGGCCACGTCGCGTCGGGCCGGCCGCCCAGACAAAAGCGATACGATGGCAACCACCATGGTGATCCCCGCCGACGGCCCATCCTTGGGGATGGCTCCGGCCGGCACGTGGATGTGGATATCGGTGTCGGCGAAGGCGGTCTCCTCCACCCCCCACTCTGCGCCGTTGGCCCGCACGAAGGAGAGGGCCGCCCGGGCCGACTCCTTCATGACATCCCCCAGGGAGCCGGTGAGGATCAGCTCCCCCTTCCCCTTCATCCGGGTCGCCTCCACGAAGATGATGTCACCGCCGGTCTCGGTCCAGGCAAGCCCCGTGACGACCCCCACCCGGTCCTTCTCCGAGGCCACCTCGTTGAAGAAGGTCCGCGGACCCAGGAACTCCTCCACCACCGCCGGGGTGATGGTCTCCCGCGGCGGTTTCCCCTGGGTGATCTCCTTGGCCACCTTGCGGCAGACCGAGGCGATGCTCCGCTGGAGGTTCCGCACTCCTGCCTCCCGGGTGTAATCGCGGATGATCTTGAAGAGAGCGTCGTCGACAAAGGCCGGTGGGGTGTTCGCCAAGCCGTTCTCCTCGACCTCCCGAGGGACCAGGTAGCGGACGGCGATCTTCTCCTTCTCCTCGTCGGTGTAGCCCGAGAGCCGGATCACCTCCATCCGGTCCTTGAGGGCGGCGGGAACCGGGTCCAGCTGGTTCGCCGTGGTGATGAACATGACGTTGGAGAGGTCGAAGGGGACGTCCATGTAGTGGTCGGTGAAGGTATTGTTCTGCTCCGGGTCCAGCACCTCCAGAAGGGCGCTGGCCGGGTCTCCCCGGAAGTCGAGGCCGACCTTGTCCACCTCGTCCAGCATGAAAACCGGGTTGTTGGTGCCGCAGCGGTAGATCTCCTGGATGATCCGGCCAGGCAGGGCACCGATGTAGGTGCGGCGGTGGCCGCGGATCTCCGCCTCGTCCCGCATCCCGCCAAGGGACATGCGGATGAACTTGCGCCCAAGGGCCCGGGCGATGGATTTGCCGAGGCTCGTCTTCCCCACCCCCGGCGGCCCCACGAAACAGAGGATCGGCCCCTTCATCTTCTCCCGCAGGGTCCGGACCGCCAGGTATTCGAGGATCCGCTCCTTCACCTTTTTGAGGTCGTAGTGGTCCTCGTCCAGCACCGCCTCGGCCTGGTTGATGTCGTTGTTGTCCTTCGTGGCGTTTTTCCAGGGCATCCCGGCCAGGTAGTCAAGGTAGGTGCGGGACACTGTGTACTCCGGGGAGGCGGGGTTGATCCGCTCGACCCGCTTCAGCTCCTTGTCGGCGATCTTACGCACCTCGGAGGGCATGCCGGCCGCCTCGATCTTCTTCCGGAGGTCGATCATCTCGGCGGAACGGGTGTCCTCCTCGCCAAGCTCCTCCTGGATCTGCTTCATCTGCTCCCGCAGCAGGTACTCCTTCTGACTCTTGCCGACCCGCTTGGCCACCTCGGCCTGGACTTCCCCCTTCACCTGGAGCCGCTGCACCTCGCTCGTCAGGTGCATGTAGACCTTCTTGAGCCGCTCCAGGGGATCGATAACTTCCAGGATACCCTGCTGCTCGTCCAGGGGAAGATTGACGTAGAGGGCAACCAGATCCGCCAGCCGCGCCGGGTTGTCGATGAGGTCGATCATCTTCATGACATCTTCGGGAAGGGGCCGGCCATAGGAAAGGGCAATCTTCAGGAGGGCGTTGAGGCTCTGGACCAGGGCCTCAGAGACCATGGAGCGCTCCACGAACTCATGGATCGGCTCGCAGTGGCCTTGCAGGTGCTGGTTGAACTCCACCACATCCGTTACCCGGACCCGGGTAACCCCCTCGAAAACCAGCTTCGCCCCCCCTTCGGAGAGGTGCTGAATCTGATTGATCTTGCAAAGCGTACCGATCTCGAAAAGCTGCGGGATTGTGCCGGGAGTGGTTTCCTGGCGGGGACGGATGAGGACCACGAACTGCTCGGGGCCGAGCATCTCCTCAAAGCCGGCGAATTCCTCATCCTTGAGGAACAGGGGGAAGATCATGTAGGGGAAAGCCACGATCTCCCGAACGGGATAGACCGGCAGAACGGAAGGTATTGTTATCGAGGCGGATTCGGACATGGCGATCTGGTCCTCGGATAAAACAGGGCTAGTGTCTGTTAAAGGGTTACAGTTATGAGATTAGCCGCTGAAGCCGCCACTGTCAAGGAACGGCGGGGGAATTGAGGTTTATTGCAGGGATATGCGCCGGGAGCCGTCCCCCAATCACCCGGCGCCTGCGGTTTCCCACTCTTCGTACAATCCGGCTATCCGTGCCGTCAGGGCGGCATGCTCCTCCCCCCCCTGCCGGGCCCGCTCCAGGTCGTCAAAGAACGCCGGGTCGGCCATCTGCTGCTCCAGCTCAGCCAGGCGCTCTTCTTCGGCGGCAATGGCCGCCTCCAGCTCCTCCAGCCTCTTCTGGCGCCGCTTCTCGTCCCGTTGGCGGGATTTCTCTTCTTCCCGCTGCCGCAGCCGTTCTTCCTTTGACTCCGGAACCTGGGGAGCCGGGACCGGGGACCGGGGATCGGAAGCAGGGGCATCCGCAACGTCAACCGAGGCTTTCTTCTGCAGATAGTACTCGTAGTCGCCGTGGTAGCTGGTGAGCCGGCCCCCTTCCACCTCCACGACCCGCGTGGCGAGCCCGTCGATGAAGTAGCGGTCGTGGGAGACGAAGACCACGGTGCCGGCAAAGGTCTTGAGGGCTTCGAGGAGCACGTCCTTGCTGAAGAGGTCCAGGTGGTTGGTGGGCTCGTCCATGAGGAGCAGGTTCGAGGGGCGCAGAAGCATCTTGGCCAGGGCGAGGCGGTTGCGCTCGCCGCCGGAGAGGACCGCCACCTTCTTATGGATGTCGTCGCCGGAGAAGAGGAAGGCGCCGAGGATGTCCCGCAGCTGCGGCACCATGGCAAAGGGGGCGTCGGCCAGGAGCTCATCGTAGGCGGTCTTTTCGCTGTCGAGGACCTGGGCCTGGTCCTGGGCGAAGTAGTCGAGGGCCACGTTGTGCCCTACGACCCGCTCTCCCCCCTCAAAGGGCTTGCCGGCCATAATCCCCATGAGAGTCGATTTTCCGGCGCCGTTATGCCCCACCAGGGCGACCCGCTCCCCCTTCTCCACGGTTAGATCGATGCCGTTCAGCACCACGTTGGCGCCGTAGGCCTTCACCACGCCGGCAAGCTCCATGGCGATCCGGCCGCTGGGGGGCGGATCGGGAAAGCGGAAACGGATTTTTTTGCGCTCCGGCGGGAGGACGATCCGCTCGATCTTCTCCAGCTGCTTGATGCGGGACTGGACGAGAGACGCCTTATCGGCCTTGTAGCGAAACCGGGTGATGAAGTCCTCGATCTTCTGAACCTCTTCATCCTGGCGCCGCTTCGCCTCGCGCAGGGCCGCAACCCGCTCCTCCCGCTGGACAAGGTAGCGGCTGTAGGAGCAGTGGTAGTCGGTGAGGACGCTGTTCCAGACCTCCGTAATCCGATGGCAGACCTGATCCATGAAAAACCGGTCGTGGGAAACGAGGATGACCGAGTGGGGATACTCGCACAGGTATCCCTCCAGCCAGTTGCGGGCCTCGATGTCCAGGTGGTTGGTGGGCTCGTCCAGGAGCAGAACGTTGGGTTTTTTGAGGAGAAGCTTGGCCAGGGCGATCCGCATCTGCCACCCGCCGGAAAACTCGCCGCAGTCGCGCCCCCGGTCTGTGGTGAGAAAACCGAGACCGTCCAGCACCCGGCACGCTTCCGCCTCCATGGCGTAGCCGCCCCGCAGCCGGAACTCCTCCTGGAGATGGCCGTAGCGCTCCAAAAGCGCGTCATGCTCAGGGTCGTCGGGGGAAACTTCCTCCAGGCGGCGGGTGAGCACGGCCAACTCCCGCTCCATCTCCTGGAGGTCTTCCAGGGCCGTCATCACCTCGGCCAGGAGCCCCTTGCCCCGGGTGACGATGCCGTCCTGGGGGAGGTAGCCGACCGTGGCTCCCTTGGCGAAGATCAACTCGCCGGCGGAATGCTCCACGAGTCCGGCAACTATTTTCATGAGGGTTGACTTGCCGGCGCCGTTCTCCCCCACGAGGCCCACCCGCTCACCCTTTTTCAGGTGCCAGTTGATGCCGGTAAAGAGGGGCCTGCCCGCGAAGTCTTTGGAAAGATTCTTGAGATGGAGCATGGAATTCCGTTCCGTTACTGTGAGATGACATCATTGTAGGAGGGGCTAAACAGCCTTGTCAATCTTCTCTCCTGCCTAAATGGCTGTTAAAGCCAGTTTTTTCTTATTAAAGACAAAAAACTCTGCTATACTTTAGCGATTTTACGCGACTTCAAGGCCCTCCTGCCAGTGGGAAGCCTTCGAAAACATATAGCGGACCCAGGCACCATGCCGACAGGGTTCGAAAATTCAGCGGCGCAGGGAATCCCCTGCTGCCCACCTAAAGGAAACGGAACCAATGGCAAAAAAGATGCTCATCAACGCGATGCATCCGGAAGAGTCCCGCGTTGCCATCGTCGAAGACGGCAAACTGGACAACCTGGACATCGAGATTGCGGGGAGCGAACAGACCCGCGGCAACGTCTACAAGGGGGTGGTGGTCCGGGTCGAACCTGGGCTCCAGGCTGCCTTCGTGGATATCGGGGCCAAGCGCCTCGGCTTCCTCCAGATGGGAGAGATTCATCCCTCCTTCTGGCAGTGGCGTGACGATGTTCCCCCCGAAAACCGCAACCGCCGTCCCCGCATCCAGGAAATTCTCCGCCGGGGTCAGGAACTCATCGTCCAGGTGGAAAAGGGCGAGCGTGACATGAAGGGGGCGGCCCTCACCACCTACATGTCATTTCCGGGCCGATACATGGTGCTCATGCCGGGAAGCGATTCCGCCGGCATCTCACGCAAGGTGGAGAGCGAGAGCGACCGCAAGAAACTGAAGGAAAAGATTTCCCAGATGGAAATCCCCGAGGGGATCGGCTATATCGTCCGGACCGAGGCCCTCGGTAAGACCAAGACCGAACTGAACAAGGATCTCCAGAACCTCATCAGCCTCCACAATTCGATCCTGGAGAAGTCGGCCGCCACCAAGGCTCCGGCCCTCATCTACCAGGAGATGAACGTGGTCATCCGGACCATCCGCGACTACTTCACCGCCGAAATCGACGAAGTGCTCGTTGACAGCAAGGAAGTCTACAAGGAAGCCCGGGACTTTTTCAAGCATACCATGCCCAAATACGAGAAGCTGGTGAAGCTCCACACGGAGAAGCGCCCCATCTTCTCCCGCTACCAGATCGAGGAGCAGATCGATCTCATCTACGAAAAGAAAGTCCCCCTCAAATCGGGCGGGTACCTCATCATCGAGCCCACCGAAGCCCTGGTTTCCATCGACGTCAACTCCGGCAAGACCACCGGCGAGAAGGGGGTGGAGGACACCGCCTACAAGACCAACCTGGAGGCGGCGGAAGAAGCGGCCCGGCAGTTGCGGCTCCGCGACCTGGGGGGGCTCATCGTCCTCGACTTTATCGACATGCGGGACCGCAAACACAACGCCGCCGTGGAAAAGGTCCTCAAGGCGGCCCTCAAGGAAGATAAGGCCCGGGTCGAGGTGGGGCGCATCTCCCAGTTCGGCATGCTGGAGATGTCACGCCAGCGGATCAAGCAGACCCTGGAGCAGGGAAGCACCCTGGAATGCCCCCATTGCAGCGGCCGGGGCAAGGTAAAGAACGTGGAGAGCATGGCCCTCTCCTTCCTCCGCAAAGTCCACGCAGCCGCCGCCAAGGGGACCATTGCCGAGGTCCACGGCGGGCTCCCCCTGGAGGTGGCCTACTACCTCCTGAACCGCAAAAAGCGGGAACTGGCCCGGATTGAGGACGATTACGACATCGTGGTTACGGTCAAGGGGCGGACTTCCTTCCTCATGAACGAACTGGAGCTTGAAACCGTCAAGCGGGAAAAGCCGGCTCACGTTGAACATCACGCAGAACCGGCGGAACCGCAGGAAAAGAAACCCGAAACCGTTGCGGAAACCGGCAAAGCGATCGAGGACGAAGAAGGCGCGCCCCAAGAGGGAACGGAAGGGAAAAAACGCAAACGCCGCCGCAGCAGGAAGAAGTCAACGGGAGATGAGGCTCAGGCTCAGTCCCTTGTTGGCGGAGAGCCTCTCGACGAAGAGCAGCACGACGGGGAGTCCGTTGTCGAACCGGAGGCCGAGGAACAGCTTCAGGAGAACGAGGAAGGCGCCGGTACTCCCGCCGGGGAAGAGACGAAGAAGAAGCGGCGGCGCCGGCGGCGCCGGAGCAAAAAGCCCCGCGTCGAAGAATCCGCAGAAAGTCCATCGGCTGAAGCCGGCACCGAAGAAGCGGCCCCTGCCCCTGACGCAGCAACCGACACGGGCGAGGAAAGCGTTGCGCAAGCTGCGGAAGAGGAGGAGCCGACGGCCGAAGAAGCAAAGAAGAAACGGCGGCGGCGTAAACGGCGCAGCACAAAGCGGGATGAGGAAGGGCCGGTTGCGGCCGAGGCTGCAGCCCCGCCGGAAGCTCCCGTTGAAACCCCGGAGCCAGTTCAGGCCACCCCAGCCGTAGAACCTGCCCCGGAAAAAGCAGAGCCGAAGCCGAAGAAACCGCGTGCTCCGCGTGCAAAAAAAGCGGCCGCAGCGTCCGCCGTTGTCCCCGAAACACCGGCAGCCGAGGCAATGCCGGCAGAACCTGCACCGGCCGAACCGCCCCCGGCAAAACCGGCCCGAAAGCGCGCGCCCCGCAAGAAAGCGGTTGCAGCGGAGGAAGCCGTCACTGCGGAAGCACCGTTGCCGGTGCCCACTCCGGAAGCCGAACCGCCAAAGCGTAAGCGGGCACCTCGCAAGAAGAAGGAAGAACCCTCCGAGACACCGTAACATTCACCTCTAACCACCAGTCGGCGGGGCTTCCCATAAAGCCCCGCCTTTCAACTACCAAGTGTATAACTAAAACATACATCACCGACAAAAACTCATAAAGTCCCCTTGCCTGAAGGGTTTAAAACTGCTCCCCCCTCTATTACTCAGCAATAATCCCACGAATGTGTATAAATGAAACATACACACCCCATCCCCCGCCTCCACGCCAAAACTTTTTCCGGCCTAAATAATGACGCTAAATCGCACCGTTACCACAATCATTCCAAAAGCCTCATAATTGGTACGCCAGGTGCAAATATAGGAATCGTTCAATTACCGTCACAAAACAACAACAAATGAGACCGACCATGTCGCCTGACTATCTGGAAATCAGCGCACACAACATTGGAGAAGCCTCTTCCACGCTTCTGATGAACGGATTCTACTTTGAGGAATTCCTGCTGGTGCTGTTTGCCGGGCTCGGAACCATCGCGTTCCTCAGCCAGCTGGTGCCGGGGGTGCTGTTGTCCGTAGCAATAATCAGGAGCATCCGCTCCTGCGCCAGGTCCGACATGGGCACGTCAGTAGAAGGCATTGAGTAGAATAGAGAGGTTGTGGAGAAGAATATGACAAAATCCATGGTCTGCGCATTTGCCCTCATTCTGGAATTCACCTCCCCTGCGCTCTCGCCGCTGGAGGGGTTCACCGGCGTATTCATCTGGGTCTTTTTCAGCCTCTGCACCACGATCAGCCTGTTTCAAATCTTTGCCGCCGCAAACGCACTATTAAATCCGCCACTGGGCGCACGAAAAGGGGAGCGGCAGGCAAGAGTCCCGGCATAACCTGGCACGCCACGGTTTCCAGGCCGTCCACCGTCAGCAATGAGGCACTGCTGATGATGGGCGGTTTTTTCATTTCATGCACCGGCACATGCAATTGCGCGCAGACATGGTACAGTGTAATCCATGATAACCATTGAGACATTCAGGGGAAACTCAATACTGGACCAGCAGGTGGAAATCGTGGAGCGAAAGGGGAAAGGTCATCCCGACTACATCTGCGACGCGGCCATGGATGCTGTCTCTGTGGCCCTGTCCCAGGAGTACCTCCGGCAGTTCGGCCGCATCCTGCACCATAACATCGACAAGAGCCTACTTGCCGCCGGAAGCGTTGAAAAGCGCTTTGGCGGAGGACGCGTAACCCGGCCCATGGAACTCATCATCGGCGACCGAGCCACCTTCTCCGTGGGCGACCGACGAATCCCGGCAGAGACGATCGCCGTGGACGCGGCACGGGAGTGGATACGAAGGAACCTCCGCTTCGTGGACCCGGAACTCCACGTGAATTTCCGGGTGGTACTCGCCCAGGGCTCGGAGGAACTCACCGACATTTTCGCGCGGCCCGGCGAGGTCATGGCGGCCAACGACACCTCGGCGGCAATCGGCTACTGGCCCCTTTCCCCCACTGAACTCGCCGTCCTCTCCCTGGAGCAGCATCTGAATGCCCGCGAATTCAAGGAGCGGTTCCCGGAAACCGGCGAGGACATCAAGGTCATGGGGATGCGCTCGGGCAACGCTCTGGAGTTGACTGTGGCAATGCCGCTTCTGGCGCGCTTCATCGAATCCGAAGGGGAATACTTTGCCAGAAAGAAGGTAATCGAACGGGAGATCGGCGAATTCCTGGCTGGAATCCCCGGCTTCGGCCGCAAACAGGCCAGTCTCAACACCCTTGACGAACCGGGGCGCGGTCTCGGCGGCGTCTACCTGAGCCTTCTGGGCACTTCGGCTGAAGATGCCGACTCGGGTCAGGTTGGGCGCGGAAACCGGGTCAACGGCATCATCGCCCTGGGACGCCCCCTGGGGACCGAGGCCGCCGCCGGCAAGAATCCGGTGAGCCATGTGGGGAAAATCTACAATGTCCTATCCCATAGGCTGGCCCGGGAAATCTGCGAGGAGGTGGAAGGGGTGAAGGAGGCCCACGTTATTCTCCTGAGCAGGATCGGCACCCCCATCGACCGACCGCCCATGGCAGCGGCCCAACTTCTCATGAAGAAAGGGAAAGTGACCGGAGACGTCGCAACGCAGGCCGAGGAGATCATCGAACGGAGACTGGCGGGAATCAACGGATTCTGCATGGAGCTGGCAGCGGGGAAATACCCGATCTGCTGACGGGAATTACATGAGCAGCGTCAGCAGCACCTGAACAGCGATAATCTTACCGATGGTGGCCACTGGATACACTGATGCATAGCCGATATTGGGGAGGTCGTTTCCGGTCTGTTCAAGGGCATAGCCCAGAACGGCAGGCTGCGTATGGAGCCCCGCCACCATGCCGATGAGGATTCCCATGGGGATTTTCAGGAGCAGGTGGCCAATGAGAAGCGTTGCCAGCGCCGCGGTGAACGTCACCACCGCCCCGGCGGCAAAAATGGTGAAGCCTCCCCCATTGGCCAGGGTCGAGACAAAGCCGTAACCGGCCCTGGTGCCGATGCCCGCCAGGAAAAGCACGAGCCCGATTTGGCGCAGCGTCATGTTGGCGCTGTACGGGAGGCTCCAGATCATCCCCCCCGAGCGTCCGATGGTTCCCAGTACAAGAGCCACGATAAGCGGCCCCCCCGCAAAACCGAGCTTTAGCGTCACCCCACCCGGCAGGGGAATCGGTACGATGCCGAGCAGCAGCCCAAGGGCAAGCCCCAGGCTGAAGGTGAGGATATCCACTTCCGAAACGGCGCGGTATGAGTCGCCGAACAGGGCCGTCACCTCTCCCATCCGCTCCCGGCTGGTAACCACCCGGACCCGGTCCCCCAGTTCCAGAACCATGTCGTCATGGGGGAGAAAGTCGTCGTCGCCCCTCCGGACCCGGGTCACCGTGGCCCCGAACCGCTCGAAAAGTTCCAGGCTCCCCAGCCGCCGTCCGGCCACCCGGGGATTTGAAACGAAGATACGCCGGTAATCGAACTCACTCCGGTCAGCGGTAATCTCCTCCTCGCTCACCTCGCCAAGAACTTCCGCCACCCTTTGCAGCTCCGCGTCGGTTCCGACCGCCAGCAGCAGGTCCCCCGGTTGGAAGCGGATCTGTGGACCCGTCAACAGATACTCGCCGTCTCTCTTGATCCGGCCGAAAACCACATCCCACTTCTGCTGTCGCGAGAGCTCCACAACCGTCTGACGCCCCGCCTGGGGCCAGGTTACCCTGATGGTTTTCGACCTCAGGGCCTCGGTGACAACTCCGGCGATCTTGAAATGTTTTGCCTCCTCGGCATAATCAATCCGCCATAGCTTCTGGACAAGGCTTATGGCGAGCACCACCCCCATGACCCCCATGGGGTACGCAATGGAATACCCGACCACCGGCTCGGCCAGGAGCTGTTCCATGAGATTCTGTGGTGCCAGGTGCTTGATGGTTTCGAGGGCGCCGGCAAGGGCCGGGGTATTGGTGAGGCTGCCGGCAAAGAGCCCCACGGTGATCGTTGCCGGCAGGGATAGAAACTGCTGGGCCGCAACGGTGAGCATTGTTGCGAACACAAGAACGCACAGGATAAGGAGATTGTTCCGCACCCCATCCTGTCTGAGCGACGCCACAAAGGCCGGCCCGCTGGCCAGCCCGATGGTGTAGACAAAAAGGGCAAGCCCCAGGACGTAGACAATCTCGGGGAGTTTCAGTTCGGGATGGAGTGCGCCGACGCCGAGGCCGACAAAAAGGACCGCAGCCACACCCAGGCTTGACCCGCGGAACTTTATGCGTCCCAGTGGATACCCTATGGCGGCAACGGCAAAGAGGAGGAGGAGGGGGTTTTCTATGAGAATCCTGATCATTGGGTATCACATCCGCAATGTCGGTTTTATGTTGTCTGGCACAAAGCTCTCAGCAATCCGCCATCCTCTGCCGGGAACGTAAACCGGGGCAAGCCTATAGGCGATGAAACCGAGGAGCCCAAAGGGCTCGGGCAGTTCAGGCTCCAGCTTTACCACCCGGTAACCGACCAGGTCGCCAACGGCGGGATAACGGAGCGATTCCTTGAGGGTACATGCCTCCAGCACCTTGCCACCCTCGCGATTTGCCAGGCGGATGAGAAAAAGCTGTTCCCCTTCCGCGCTGGTACCCCGACGCTCCTCGACAAAGGCCGGGATGACCGCCTCCAGAAGTATCCGGTTCTCCAGATTGCGGCAGGCATAGTCGAAGGCCGCCTCAGCACTGTCGAACTCGATCGGCTCAGCGGGTTTCTTTCGGAAAAAACCAAACATGATTCCCCTTACTCACCCTTTTTGCCGGGCGTCTTGAGAAAGACCACTACTGCGCCGCTGCCTCCCAGTTCCCGGGGTGCAGGGGCAAACTCGGCCACAACTCCCTTTCCCCGCTCGCGGAGCCACGAGAGGACAGCTCCGTGGAGAACCGGCTCTCCAGGCGAATTGTTTCCTTTGCCCGTTATAACTAGGACCGCTTTCTGGGCAAGCCGGTGGGCGCTGGAGATGAAGTTCCCCAGGCTCTCCAGCGCCTCGTCGCGGGTGAGGCCATGGAGATCAAGTTCGAGGCCGATGCGGATCTGACCGTTCTTCAACTGACGGAGGCGGCTGGCCGGGCGGTGATGCTCCCCCTCGCCTTCCGGAAGGTTGTCGCTGAAGGTGACGTCCAGGCGCAGGTTCGTTATGGCATCGGCAAAGGCCCGGCGCTCTTCGGCCTCCTGTTGCCGGCGGAGCTCCGCAGCCTCCGTCTTTTCTGGGGGTTGTGGCGCATTCCGGGCATCTTTTTTCCTTGATGGTTCCGTGCCGGTGCTGATCCGCCGCACGTCCGACATCTCACGAAAAAAAAGTGATATATCGTCAGTCTCGGCGGCAGTTTTTGCCGGAGCGACGGGGGGGGCCTTGACCGGAACCGCCTCCCTGGATGAACCGTCATCGGTCTTCAATCCCTTGAGAGCGGCAAAGGGAAGCGCCGCAAACTCCTTCGGTTTCGGTTCGTTCTTTTGTGTCTTCTTTTTCATGACTAAAGGATTGTGTTCCTCTCGGTATTGGTCAAGGCGCGTCCCTGGGAACGAGGACAATCTCGATCCGGCGGTTCTTTGCCCTCCCCTCGCCGGTATCGTTGGAGGCAACCGGCCGGTACTCACCGTTGGCCACCGCCACAAGGACCGCCGGATCGATGCCCCGGCTCTGGAGATAGCGTGCCACATTGATGGCTCGGGCCGCGGAAAGCTCCCAGTTCGTGGGGAAGCGCCTGGTGAGATTGCCGATGATCCGGACGTTGTCCGTGTGCCCCTCGATCCTGATCATCTTATCCTGGACCCCTTTCAGGATATCGACTATCTTGGCCAGCACGTCCATGCCCCCTTGCTTCACCTCCGCCTCCCCGGAATCAAAGAGAATGGCGTCAACCATGTTGACCGTCAGCTTCCCCTTGAGTTCCGAAATGGTTACCTGCCCCTGGGCAATCTCCCCTTTCATGCTGTCGAGAAGGTCCTCATAGGTCTTGCTCACCTGGCGAACCTTCTCCTCCCTGGCCTTCTGGGTATTTGCAATTTCTTCCTTCAGCCGGGCGTTTTCGGTCTCAAGATCCGACACCCTTTGCCTCAGGTCGGCAACGGTCTGGGAAAGGGAATCGGTCTTGGACCGGAGGACCTGATCCAGCTCCCGGTTGTCGGCGGAAAGTTTCTCCTTCTCCTTGGCCAGGACGGCGGCCTCTTCCTTTACCCTGGCAAGCTGTGCCTTCAAGGTGCCGTTTTCGGCGGAAAGTTCGCGATGCATTTCCTGGAGTGTGGCGGCTTCCCGGCCGAGGGCATCGGCCTCCTCCGCCTTTTTCAAATATTTGCTCTCAGCCACGAGACATCCCGAAAGAACGAGGCTGGTGACCGTCATAAGCATGAAAAGCGCAATCCGTTTTGCCATGAAAACCTCCTCAGGTCCGGAAAATAACAGCAATGCGCAGCGCAGCGCAATGCACAAGGTCAGGGAAAAATATACACCGGCAGTACGGCAGCCGCAAGCACCAGGGCTTGAGGAATCCATAGCCGGCGATAGACTCTGCCCATGTCGGCCTCAAAGTATTCCCGCGTAAGAACGAGGCAGAGATGAACCGGTGATAGCATCACCCCTGAGAAACCACTGCCGAAAGCCAGGGCAAGAAGCCCCAGAGACGGGATGTCGCCCCCCATGAGCGGCATCAGTATCGGGAAGGTAATCCCCACGAAAGCCACGGTGAGCCCTGTCATGACGCCGGCAAGAAACGGAATGACCGTAATGATGAACAGTAACGGCAGTCCGCTCGCCACGAAAAAATGCGAGATGCCATCCAGTGCCCCGGTAACTCTCAGGGTCTCCTGAAAGATCATGACCCCGAAGATAAGCGACAGGGATTTCAAGGAGACGCTCTCCCGGAGCGTCGCCACTATTCTGCCCGGTCCATACCGGTGAGCAATGAAAAGCAGGACCGTCATCCCACCCATGGCCGCCACCGGATTGACTCCCAGCACCACCACGAAAACGAGCGTCACCAGAATCGGCGCCACCGAAAGCACAAAGGTTCGAAGTGCCCGCCGCTTGCCGACCGCCTCTCCTTGGGGCACGGGGGCTGAATCGACTCCCCGGAAGCAGAAGAAGACACCCAGGACGATCACGGCGATGGCAAAGGTGATGTTAGCCAGGACAATCTTCTGAAATGGAATGCGGGAGAGTCCCGCCATCAGAATTATGCCGGGATAGAGGGGCGAGACGTACTCCCATATGTGACGGAACCAGTAGTTGATGAAGGCCTTCTGATCGGGGGAGAGCTCCAGATGGGCCGAAGCCTCCCGCACCATGGGGGCCGAAAAGACCGCCCCTCCGGGAGAAGGGAGCATCCCGATCATGGCCGGCATGGCAGCCATGATGAGCCTGCTGTCGGGAAGAATCTCCGAAAGGCTCGCCACCATCCGGCGGAGGGTGCCGGTTGTGCGGAGGATGTTCTCCATGATCATGGTGAAAACCAGGGTTGCCGTCATCTCCAGGGCACTGTCCGTGGTAAGGGCGGTCCAGGCCCCTGACAGGAACCGGAGCGGCGGAGTCAGGTAGGAGAACGCCAGGAGTGCCGCCCCCAGGGCCATGACCGCTCCCAGGTGCCATCTGCGGCGGACCATCACGACCACGGCGATCAGGACGACAAGGGTTTTCAGGAGATCAACCATGCACTTACCACCAATCAAAATGGAAAAAGGGACGCAACTCCGTCCCTTTCCCGCACTTCACACTATTTGCACACCGGCGATGGCGGCTATCTCCTGACCACCCGCCGCTTCATACCCCCCATGGCCGCCATCTGCTGCTTCATGACAACACCCTGGCGCTCAAGGTGAAACTGAAGCCACATGTCGCCGTAGACTTTCATCTTCATCTTCTTGGACTCCTGAAGCGACTCAAGGTTGGTTTTCAGTTTTTCGTCGCCGGGAAGCTTCTTGAGCCCCCGCTCCAACACCGCCTTGGCCTGGCCGATATCGTCGCACTCGGTCCAGCAGTAGGCATAGAGCGCCCAGAGGAGAGACTCCTTCGGAGTCCACTGGACCGCCTTCTCGAAGGTTTCCTTCATTTTATCGCGCTTGTTCCGCTTCATATAGCTGATGGCCAGCATCCCCATGGTCACCCAGTTCTTGGCGAAGGACTTTTCCAGGTAGGGGAATGCGGTGGAGAAATCCCGCTTGAGGTAATAGATCATCCCGATCTGGGAATTGATCTGCCCCGTGACGTACATCTGCCACTTGCCGAACTTGAAAGCCTCCTTGAGCTCGCGTATCGCCTTGTCTACCCGCTGGGCCTGGATGTCGCGGTTGGCGGTTTCCATAATCGCCAGAATCTTCTTCATGATAATCCGGGAGATGAGGAGAAATGAGGCGCCGAACAGGATGAGACCCACAAGGATGGCCCACCACCAGGCCGATGAGCCAGCGGCGATGAAGATAATGACGATTGCGACAAGGGCTATGCCGCCGGAGACCAGAAAATTGTACATAAAAATTTAGATCCTTTCGTGCTGAACAGGGCGTAATTCGTTATCCGTTATCGTCATTGGAAACCGGAACCATGGAACCCTTCTTTTCCACATATTTGGCAACGATAAGCCGTTTGCCGGGGCGAAGCGCCATCTTCCCCTTAAGATTGTTCCAGGCCGTGAGAATGTGAGACGAAATATTGAATTTCTTTGAAAGGGACGCAATGGTGTCGCCTTTTTTCACGGTGTAATACTTGTTGAACCCCTTGGTCCCCTGCGGGCGTGAAGCCGCAGCCTTCGCCATCTGAACCTCGGGCGCCTTCTCTGCTGCCACCGGCACGAGGAGGGTCCGTCCCCGCACCTTGGCGGTCACCTTCAGCTTGTTCACCTCGGCCAGGGCCTCGGGGGTAGTGCCGTAACGGCGGGCAATGGCCGCGAGGTTATCCTTACGCTTGGCCCGGTAGCGGGTGTACACGATGCGTTCCGTGTAGCGCTGATCTTCGGGGATCTGGGCATAGGCCTGTTCGAATGCTCTTCTGCTCCCCCTGGGAATCTTCAGCTCGTATCCGGGATAGTCCGGCGGGGTGCACCAGCGGCGCAACTCGGGGTTCAGTTCCTTCAGAACCTTGTAGTCGACGTTGATGAGTTTAGCCGCCACCTCCAGATCTGTTCGCGCAGGAATGGCAACCGTATCGAACTCGATGGGGGGAAGGTAGGCAACGTCGGCAAAACCATAGCGGGCCGGTTCCTTGGCGATTATGGCGGCTGCAAGGAGTTTCGGCACGTACTCCTTGGTTTCCCGCTTGAGGTACGATCCCTTGGATATTTCCCAGAAGTCGCGGGTGTTGTACCGGTCAATGGCCCGCAGTATCTTATTTTCCCCCGCATTGTAGCCAGCGGCCGCAAGATACCAGTCGTTATTGAACATGGCGTAGAGCTGCTTCAGATACAAGGCTGCCGCCACGGTCGACTTCAGCGGGTCGCGCCGTTCGTCGATCCATTGGTCAATGCGGAGATCATAGCGCTTGCCGGTACCGGAGATAAACTGCCACGGCCCCACGGCGCTCGCCACCGAAACAGCGTGGGGGGTAAAGCCGCTCTCGATCATTGCGAGATAGACCAGGTCCTCGGGGAGGCCATTTTTCTTCAGGACCTCCTTCATCATGGGTATATAGCGCTCTGAACGGGAAAGCCACTTTGCAAAGGACTTCCGGCCGGAGGTCTGGTAGTAGCGGATGAAGTACTCAACCTGGCCGTTAAGGGTGAGAGGAATGTCGGAATCGGGAAGCGGCCCCTCGGGGAGCGTCAACTCGAAATCGGTATCGGCGGCCAGTTGGTCCTCGATAACGATCAGGTCCCCCAGGGATTGATCGGAGCGGCCGGCTTTACGGGCTCCCTTCGACCGAGCGTCAGAGCCCAGGGGGAGGACACCGGAGAGGTCGGGAAGCGAAGAACTGCCCAGCGCAGCCAACTCCATCAGGGGTGAGTTACGGGATTCCGATGCCAGGGCGGGGAAAACCGGAAGGATGCTTATGATGAGAAGGATTACTGCTTTTTTCATGGAATAACCTTCCGCGCATGGCCGAAGTGGCCGGATGTGGGAAGTCGGTGCCGGATGAAGTCGGCAGTATAGGCGATTAGGGTTGAAGTGTCAAGGTTGGGGGGGCGAGGACCAGAAACGGCGCTCCATTTCCTGAAGTAGGGGCTCAAGGCTTGCGTTGTCCGAAGCGCTGACGGTGATGGCGTTAAAACGCCGGGAGAGCTGGCGGATCTTCATGAAGGCAAGGGGATTTTTCTTCTTGAGTGCCGGCAGGAGATCAACCTTGTTGAACACCATGATTCGCGGCTTGCCGGCCAGATTCAACTCCTCCAGAATCCTCTCCACCTGCTGAATCTGCTCCTCCACGCGGGGGGAAGCACAATCCACCAGATGGAGCAGCAGATCCGCATCCTGAAGCTCCTCCAGGGTCGCCTTGAAGGCACCCATGAGGGACTGGGGCAGGGAGCGGATGAAGCCAACGGTATCGGTGATGATAACTTCCCGTTCCCTGGGGAAGCGAAGGCGGCGGGTAGAAGTATCGAGGGTGGCGAAAAGCAGGTTTTCGGTGAATACCCGGCTCCGGGTGAGCGCATTGAGTAGCGTTGATTTTCCAGCGTTGGTGTAGCCGACGATGGAAACGATGGGAAGTCCGGCCCGCACCCTCTTCTGGCGGCGCTGCTGCCGTCCGCGGGACAGTTCGTCCAGCTCCCGCTCCAGCTTGGCGATCCGGTCGCGGATCCGCCGGCGGTCCGTCTCGAGCTTCGTCTCGCCGGGTCCACGGCCCCCAATCCCCCCCATGAGGCGCGACATCTGCACACCCCTGCCGGTGAGGCGCGGGAGGATATATTTGAGCTGGGCAAGCTCCACCTGCACCTTGCCGTCAAGGCTAGTGGCCCTGCGGGCGAAGATGTCGAGAATGAGCTGGCTGCGGTCGATGACTTTCAGTTCCGTCAGTTCCGAAATGGAACGGACCTGGGCCGGCGAAAGCTCCTGGTCGAAGATGAGGATCGTCGCCCCGAGCTGGAGCGCGCGGATCACCACCTCCCGCATCTTCCCCTCACCCATGAGGTAGCGGGGATTGAACTGCCGGCGGCGCTGGACAACTGCATCGAGGACGGAGACCCCGGCGGTGCGGGCCAGTTCCCGGAGCTCGTCGAGGGAGTCATCGGCCTCTTCATGGGACTGTTGCGTGACTGAGATGAGAATCGCCCGCTCCCCTGAAGCTGCTACCTCGCGGGCATCGGTAGCCACCGACTTTTCCAGCTCCCGCTCCAGATGCGAAACCATGGAGCCGAAATCCATGCGGAAGGTGGCGAGGGGTTCGGACGCCTCCACCCGGTAGGGCTGGCCGGAGCCGGCAGTGAGAAAGGCTGTCTGGATGGCAATGAGGCGATCATCCTGGTGCAGCTGGAGGATCGCCATCAGGTCGAAGCGCAGGAGCGCCAGGTCGGTCAGGTCGTCCTCGGAGAAGGACTCCCCCTTGAGGTGGGTGTGGATGTAGCGCAGTCCCCGCAGCAAACGGCGCCCCAGGGGATGATCGGAAAGCTCGGGGATGAAAATCCCCTTCTCGTCACCGACAATCACATACTCCACGGCCCCATGGCGATCAACGAGGACTCCGACCTGCCGCCGGATTTCCCGCGAAATATCAACCATTCGCCCCGCCAGCTCGGCGGTGATGAGTTCGCCGGCAGGGACGCGGCGCCGGTAAAGCCGCTCCAGCGAAGCAATCTGGTTCGGCTTCAGGCCAATTAGGTTGCCGTGCAGTTGTTTGATATCAGTTCTCCGCCTTTACAGTCCGATAATGTTATAGCCGCAGTCAACGAAATGGACTTCGCCCGAGACGCCGCTCGAAAGCGAGCTCGCCAGGTAAACGGCCGCCCCGGCCACCTCGTCCTGGGTTATGTTTCGCCGAAGCGGCGCCTTCTCGGCCACATGGCCGGCAATCTGGTTGAATCCGCCAACCCCCGACGAAGCCAGGGTTTTCAGGGGACCGGCCGAGATGGCGTTTACCCGGATACCGTCGGCACCCACCGCCTCGGCCAGGTACCTGACACTCATCTCCAGGGCCGCCTTTGCCACTCCCATCACGTTATAGTTCGGGAAAACCTTCTGGCCGCCATAGTAAGTGAGCGCCATAACGCTCCCCTCCCTTCCCTCCATGAGAGGATGGGCTTCCTTCATCAGAGCGATGAGGGAATAGGCGCTGATATCGAGAGCAAGGGAAAAACCTTCACGGGATGTATTGAGGAACGATCCCTTGAGTTCCTCCTTGCCGGCAAAGGCAATGGAATGAACAAGGATATCGATCCCCCCCCATGCTTCGCCTATCTCTGCAAACACCTGCTTGATACCGGCATCATCCCGCACATCACAGGGGAGCACCAGCGATGCTCCGACACTCTCAGCAAGGGGAATCACCCGCTTTGCCACCGTTTCATTGGCATAGGTTACGGCCAGCTCGGCCCCCTCGCGTTTGAAAGCCTGGGCAATGGCCCACGCGATACTTTTCTCGTTGGCGATTCCGAAAATTACCGCCTTCTTGCCATCCAGAAGCCCCATGCAAATTCCTCCTAAAAACAGAGACGGCGTTCCCATGGCGCCATCCATTCGTTCTCATCCTGTTACCGCCGGTTTTCATTCTGATACAGATTCAGCCGCCCGACGGCGGAACCGGCATTAAGCTGCACGTCAGCACACCTGCGCCGCACGAATGAGGCAGAATAATAAAAAATCCAATTTTTGGCAAGACATATGGGGTGTTTGATGGCAAACTGCAACAAGAGGTGCGCACCATGCTAGACACGTTCAACGCCGTCATTGAAGGAAGCGAACGGCTGAGTGGCCTTGCCGACGTTGACGAGGTAGTCAAGGACCTGTCCCGGCTCCTCAAGAGGCTTGTCAAAAGCCGTTGGATTGCCGTCTACTTTTTTGACCGGGAGCGGCGCGATTTCGCTCCGGCACGCAGTTATGGCCTCCCATCGCGTTTTGTCCCGGTGTTCAGGGAGATGCCCCTCGCCCCGGACAAAATCCCCCTGCTTAAGGGAATGCTAACCAAAAAGCAGCATCTGCTCATCACCGATCCTTCAGCATCGGAGCTCCTCCCCCCCAAATTAAGGAAACTTCTCCGCAACCTGACACTACTGGCGGTGCCAATGATCGCCCGAAACCAGGTGATTGGCGCGGTCTTTATCGCCCGGACAAAGGAACTCCCCCCATTTTCCCAGGACGAAGTGGCGGTAATCCGCGACATGGTTTCCCATGCCGCTCTCGTCGTTTCCCACATCCAGATCTTCGACGAATCCCTTGACATGGCCCTGGATCTCGCGGGCCGCATTGACGTGATCCTGACTCTCGACGAGATAAACAAGGCAATCTCCTCGTCACTCTCCCGGGAAAAGATTCTGGAAACAGCCATGGAGCACGTGGAGCGGATAACCCGCTGCGAATTCGTTGCGATTCTCCAAGTGGAGGGAAGCGGTCTGACCGTCACGGCATCCTACGCCGGAGAGCTTTCCGTCCCCGACATCCTGCACGCCGGCGCCAGGCTTCCCCGGGGACGCTTTGCCGCCTGGCGCGCATACCGCACCGGGCGGAGCACGGGCACCGATTACTCCGGCAAGACCAACTGCCTTTCAGACATGGATGCGGCTCTCTTCTCCATGGGCATCCGCTCACTCATGGCCATACCGCTCATGGTCCGGGATGAGGTTAAGGGGGTGCTCATGCTGGGCGATACCGAGGCGGGAGCATTCGACCGGGGAGCAACCTTCACCATCGAAAAAATTGCGTCTCAGATGGCGGTAGCACTGGAAAACGCCCAGCTTTACGAAGATATGCGGAGCCTCTTCATCAACACCATTGCGAGCCTTGCCAACGCCATCGACGCCAAGAGCCCCTGGACCAAGGGGCACTCGGAGAGGGTAATGCACATCGCGGCCCGCATCGCAAAGGAAATGGGGCTTCCCGAAACAACGGTCGAGCGGATAAGGCTCGGCGGACTCCTTCACGACATCGGAAAGATCGGAGTAATCGAGGCGGTACTGGAAAAACCGGCAGCCCTCTCCGAAGACGAGTTCCCGCCGCTGAGGGCCCACCCGGAGAAGGGTATCGCCATTCTCTCCCCCATCGCGCAACTGCGTGACGTCCTGCCCGCCATACTCCATCACCATGAGCGGTACGACGGCACCGGCTATCCAAAGGGGCTGAAGGGAGAAGACATCCCGCTCTCGGCTCGTATAGTCGCGGTTGCCGACGCATTCGACGCCATGGTCTCGGAGCGCCCCTATCGAAAGGGATTTGACATAAGTGAGGCAATCGGCGAACTGCGCCGGGGAGCAGGCAGCCAGTTTGATCCGAAGGTTGTAGACTGCTTCGCCAATTACGTGAAGCGAAACATGGGGAAAGAGCTCTACGACGTCTTTCCCGAGGTGTTCAGCAAGACAGCGGAAGAATAATCACGACCTCCCCCCCTCCTGTAGCCGTTCTTCAAGGGAGGCAAGGCGCCGGTCGATGGACTCCAGAAGCGCTCGGTTCTGCTCAACTTTGCCCTTCAGCGCTAAAACGGCAAACGGCATTATGAGCCAGACCACTGTCAGAAACAGGCCGAGTATCCACATCATCACCATGAGGCCGCCAACGATTTCCATGCATTCCCCCTTCATCTCTTACCACCTGATTTTAAAGGGTAATTCCCACCGCAACAAATGTCAATTCCCGCGACCTGACGCTCCATATTCCTCGGAGAATTTACTTGCCTTTTTCGTCCCCCATGCTACCATGCTTAAATTTTAAGCACGTTATCGCCTTCACGAATAGATACCATAAATGCTCAAACCCTTGGCCATCGGCTCTCTGACGCTGAAAAACAACCTTATCCTGGCCCCCATGGCCGGGATTACAAACCTCCCCTTCAGGCTGCTGGCGAGGGATGAGGGAGCAAGCCTCTGCTTCACCGAAATGGTGAGCGTAAACGGCCTTGTGCGAGAGGGCCGCAAAACGTTCGAACTTCTGCGAAGCAGGCCGGAGGACCGCCCCCTCGGCATTCAGCTCTTCGGCGACGACCCTCGGCTCCTTGCCGAAGGAGCACGGATGGTCGAGGAATACGGCGATCTCATCGATATCAATATGGGATGCCCGGTAAAGAAAGTGGTCGGCACCGGGGCCGGCAGCGCTCTCCTGCGGGAACCGGCCAAAGTTCGGGCCATAATTCGGGAAACGCGTCGGGCCACGAAGCTCCCCCTCACCGTAAAGATACGCAGCGGCTGGGTCTGTGAGGAGGCAAACTTCCTGGAGATCGCCCGGATTGCCGAGGATGAGGGGTGCGACGCCATCACCCTCCACCCCCGAAGCCGTTCCCAGATGTTCGAGGGGCACTCCGACTGGCAAAAAATTGCCGAAATGAAGCGGAGCGTGAACATCCCGGTCATCGGCAGCGGCGACCTGTTCACGGCCACCGATGTAACCGCCATGCTGGCCGAGACCGGCTGCGACGGCGTCATGGTGGCCAGGGGCGCTCTTGGAAATCCGTGGATATTCCGCCAGTCCCTCGCGCTTTTAGAAGGGGACGAACCGGTCGCACCCGCTCCGGAAGAGCGGCTTCGCGCAGCACTTCGTCACCTGGAGCTCTTTACGGAGCTAGCCGGCGAGCGGGTAGCCCTGCGGGAGATGCGCAAGCATTTCGGCTGGTATTCCCATGGGCTTGCCGGTGCCGCCCAGTTCCGCAAAGCCGTAAACATTATCGAGGGCAAAGGCGCCCTTCTCGAAGCATTGCACCGCTTCTTCTCTCCGGAGACGCCATGAGCCCTGAAAGCACCAACGAGGCGTTCCTTGCCACCATCATTGACAGCGTCGGCGACGGAGTCATCGTCATCGACCTTGCGGGGCGGGTCACCCTCATGAACCCGGCAGCCGAGGAAATCACCGCCGTCTCACGGCGCCAGGCCGTGGGGCATCCTTTCTCGGCCCTCTTCGGCAGCCAGGAGATACTGCTGGAAATGGTCGAAAAGACCTCCACCACCGGCATGACGATCTCCGACCACGAGAACATCGTCATCAGGAAGGCGAAACAGCTTACACCAGTTGGGGCCACCACGTTCCCGCTCCTGCTCCGGAATGGCGAGCCCATCGGCACCATCCTTATGCTGCGGGACCTGACGAACATTCGCGAGCTTGAAGGGGCGGTGCGCCACGCCGACCGGCTCTCCACCCTGGGCACACTGGCCGCAGGCCTGGCCCATGAGATCAAGAACCCACTGGGAGGGATCAAGGGGGCCGCCCAGCTCCTTGAACTGGAACTGCCGCCGGAAAGTGAGCTGCGGGACAACGTCCGGATCGTCGTGAGGGAGGTGGACCGGGTCAACCGGATAGTGGAAGAACTCCTGGCGCTGGCATCACCCCGCAAGCTCCAATTATCAAAGGTAAACCTCCACAAGATTCTGGGGGACATCATAATCCTCCGGATGCGGGCTACCGAGGGAAAGAACGTTGCCTTCCAGCAGCAGTTCGACCCGAGCATCCCGCCAATCCTTGCTGACGAGGGGCTGCTTACCCAGCTTTTCCTGAATCTGATCAAAAATGCCGTGGAAGCGGTGGAAGAGCGGGGGCTCGTCAAGGTTGCGAGCCGGGTCATCTCAGACTACAGCATGACCCAAAAGGGGGAGCGGCGCTCCCGCATGGTGGCTATCGACATCTGTGACGACGGACCGGGTATACCCCAGGACCAGCTGGAGCAGTTGTTTACCCCCTTCTTCACGACCAAGGCGAAGGGGACGGGGCTTGGCCTCGCCATCTGCCAGAAAATTGTCTCAGAGCACCGTGGTATGCTCAAGGTAGAGTCAACCCCGGGCAAAGGAACCACCTTCACGGTGATGCTGCCTTTAATTCAGTAACCAGGGACCAGGGACCGGCGGCCAGGAGAATCAAAGTCAAACGACTTTCGGTTTTTAACGGTCCAGGCACCTGATCCCGGATTCACGAGGTTTTATATGTTATTGCACCGCATTCTGGTTGCCGACGATGAAGAAAGCATGCGCTGGGTCCTCTCCAAGGCCCTGCGGAAAAAGGGATTTTCCGTTGACCTCGCCCGTGACGGAGAGGAGGCGCTGCGCCTCATCCAGTCCGGCGACTACGACCTGGCAATCCTGGACATCAAGATGCCCGGCATCTCGGGGCTCGACCTCCTGGACCGGGTGAAAGAACTGAAAAGCGACCTGCTCATGGTGATCATGACCGCCGAGGCGAGCATGAAAAACGCCGTCGAAGCCATGAAACGGGGCGCCTACGACTACATCACGAAGCCCTTCGACCTGGATGTAATAGACGCCATCATCGAGAAGGTGAACCGGGCACGGGAGATCACCTCCCAGATGTCGATTCTCAAGGAAGAACTGAAGGACCGCTATCTGCTGGAGAAAAACGTCGTCGGCAACTCGCCGGCCATGCGGGATGTCTACAAGACCATCGGGAAGGTGGCCCCCAGCGACGTGACGGTGCTGATCCAGGGAGAGTCGGGAACCGGCAAGGAACTCATCGCCCGGGCCATCCACTTCAACTCCAAGAGGTTCGGCAAGCCGTTCATCGCCCTCAACTGCGCGGCAATCCCCAAGGAGTTACTGGAAAGCGAACTCTTCGGCTTTGAGAAAGGGGCCTTCACCGGCGCAGTGGAGCGCAAGCTCGGCAAGTTCGAGCAGGCTAACGGCGGCACCATCTTCCTTGACGAAATCGGCGACATGCCCCTGGACCTCCAGGCAAAAATATTGCGGGTCCTCCAGGAAAAGGAGGTTACCCGCACCGGCGGCAGCCAGAACATCTCCGTGGACGTGCGGATCCTGGCGGCCACCAATCAGAATCTTGAGGAACTGGCCCACAACAAGCAATTCAGGGAAGACCTCTACTACCGCCTGAACGTGGTGCCGATCCAGCTGGTGCCGCTGCGGGAGCGCAAGGAGGACATCCCGGCTCTGGTGGAATACTTCCTCCACAAGACCTGCGCCGAACTGGATGTTCCGGGAAAAACCTGCTCTCCCGAAACCATGACGCTGCTCACCGCCTATTCCTGGCCGGGCAACGTCCGTGAACTGGAGAACACCATCAAGAGGGCGGTTATCCTCTCCTCCGACCCGCTCCTCATCCCCGCGGACTTCCCGGGGCTGCGTATCCAGCGTGCCGGCGGAAGCGCCGCCACCGACGAGCTGTCGCTGGAGGCTCTCGTGGACATGAAGCTGCGGGCGAGCCTCACCAACCTGGACAAGATGGAAACAGGCGATATCTATAACCTGGTCCTCAAGCAGATCGAGCGGCCCCTAATCCGCTTTGTCCTGGAAAAAACCAGGGGGAACCAGGTAAAGGGAGCCGACATCCTCGGCATCAACCGCAACACGCTCCGTAAAAAGATTCAGGAACTGGGCATCGAAATCAGAAGGGATTAAGAGAGGAGGCACCACATGGGCATAATGGACACGTTTTTTCTCGACCGCAACCAGGCGGTACTCGTCGTAATCGACGTACAGGAGAAGCTCTGCGCGGCCATGGACCCGGAAGTCCTGGAGCAGCTCACAAAGAACACCTCTATCCTCCTGGAGGCTGCCCGGGAACTGGGCATCCCGGTAGTGGCCACCGAGCAGTACGTTAAGGGGCTTGGCTGCACCGTGCCGGAGCTGCGTGAGAAGTTCGAGGGGACGGCCTTCGAGAAAATGGCCTTCAGCTGCTGCGGCGACCCGGCCTTTCAGAACCGCCTGGCCGAACTGGGCCGCAAGCAGGTGATCGTCACCGGCATGGAAACCCACGTCTGTGTGCTCCAGACTGTACTTGAACTGCGGGAGCGGGGGTACCACGTCCACCTGGTGAAGGATGCCGTCATGAGCCGCAAAAAGGGAAACTGGAAGATAGGTCTCAACACCGCTGCCGCGGCCGGCGCGGTCATAACCTCCACCGAGGCGGCCCTGTTCCAGCTTTTGCGGGTGGCGGGGACCGAAGAGTTCAAGAAGCTGTCGAAACTGGTGCGATAAGCGCACGGTTCAAGGCCGTCTAAACGAAAAGAGCCGCCCCCATGATTGGGACGGCTCTTTTTTTTGTGTCTCGACAATTTCTGCCGGCCGGTCAGGCAATGAGCCGCCGGGCTATAATGTCGTGGTTCAGCCAGAGAACCGGCGCCTGGGGGTTCCAGGAATGATCGAACATGAGGCGGCCCACCGCCTGGAACACCGATTTAGAAAGTTCGGCGCAAACTATGTTCTTGGGATCGGCGCTCATGGCCATGAGCTCTTCGGAGACAGTGAGCATGAAGCCCGCCTGCTCGGCGGTGTTATGGTGGGGCCACTCTTCATAAGTCCCGAAGGGCTTCAGGATCGGCGACGAAAGGTAGGCCCCGGCCTTTTCCAGAAGAGAGTCGATGGTTTCGCCTTCCTTCATGAGCCCCTGGCAGGCATCCTCTATGGCCGTGGCCGCGGGGCCGCCCCCTTCCTTCCGCAGGGCCGCCAGCAGCGGATAAAGGGAGATCTCCACCCCGAGGAAAAGGGCACTGGAGTTGGTCTGAATCTCGGGGGAGTTGTAAACCGTAGCCTTAACCCCCTCCTGCCAGGCCTTCGCGACTACCTCCTCCAGGCGGATTTTGGCCCATCCCTGGAGATAAGGTGTGTAGGATTGCCAGCGGTATTCGCCGCCGATCAGCACCGCGCAGCCGTGGTAGCCGTAGGCTGAGTAGGAGATGCGTTTCCCGGCCCCTTCCACCCGGCTCCGGAGCCCGGCGGTGGCGGCAATGAGGGCGCCGAGGGTGTCGGCGGTCACCTCGTCGAAGGAGAGGGAGCAGAGCTGCCCCACGTCGGATTTCCAGAAGGGGCCCGACGCCAGGTAGCGGTCGCCCTGCCCCTTGAAGACCCGGTTCAGGATCGGCATGAGGGTCCGTGCCCTGGGAATGCCGCCGGCCATGGTATGGGCCATGAGGACATTGGCCCTGGCAGGGATGAGCCCTTCCAGCTCCTTCGCAAAGAGGGCCAAGTTCTCCCGGAACCTGGCGAGTCCCTTTTGACGCGATTCCTCGATGGCTGCCATGTCGAGCTTCGTCTCCACCACCGTGTCGGGTTTAACCCCCTTGAGACGGTCGGCGGGTGTCAGGCCATCAGCGGCAGGCTCCAGGTCGAATCCGGCCTCCAGCGGCACGTTGATAATCTTCCCACCCAGGTTGGCTTCGGCCTCGGCAAGCTCCTCCGGTGTGAGGGAGCGGAGCGGCCCGTTGTTGTCGCGGCGACCGACGGTGGCGCCGATGATGGTCATACCGGCTTTTTTTGCTTCGTCAACGATGCCGTTGGCGTAACCCCGGCCGAAGAGTTCGCCGAAAAGGACGAAAACATCGCCCTTGCCGTAACCGGCGGCCTCGGGAAGCTGTGCAAGTGGTGTGAATTGGGTCATGAATATATTCCTCGTTTATTGGTTTATTCTTTCTCTTCCACGTCGACAATCACACCGCGACCAAAGCAGACTCCGCGCTTGGCGCTCTTTATGAAGTCCAGGAGATAGCGGACATCTTCGGTAACATTAAGGGTGCGTTCCGCCTCGGCCAGGGCGTTCTGCATGTTGAGCCCCGACAGGAAGAGGAGCTTGAAAGCGTTCTTTATGGCCCGGATTCGGGCCTGGTCAAAGCCGTTCCGGCGCAATCCCACGATGTTCAGCGCCCTCACGGTGTTGGTGTCATCATTGATGCAGAAGGGGGGGACGTCGCGGGTGGCGCGGGACATTCCCCGCATCATGGAGAACTTCCCGATGCGGCAGAACTGGTGCACCGCGCAGTTGCCGGAGAGGATGGCCCGGTCATCCACCGTCACGTGCCCTGCCAGGAGCACTCCGTTGACCAGAATGATGTTGTTCCCCAGCACGCAGTTGTGTCCCACGTGGGAGCTGACCATCAACAGGTTGTTGTCGCCGACTACCGTTTTTGTACCCGGCCGATTGCCACGGTGGATGGTAGCGTACTCGCGAATGATGTTGCCGTTGCCGACGAAGGTCCAGCTCTCCTCCCCCTTGTAGCCGAAGTCCTGGGGCTCGTGCCCAACGATGGCGCCGAAATGGATGACGTTGTTCTCGCCGATGGAGGTCCATGGGCCGATAACGGCATTGGCCATAACTTTCGTACCGGCACCGATGGAGGAGTGATCCCCCACAATGACGTTGGCGCCGATCTCCACGCCGTCTGCGATGATGGCGGAGGGGCTTATCTGGGCAGTCGGATGAATACTAGTAGTCATGACGTTTCTCCAGATTCTCGAATTTTGTGAACTGACCGTTGAACAGGAGCCTTACCGTCCCGATGGGGCCGTTACGCTGCTTGCCGATGATGATCTCGGCATCCTTGTCGTGCTCCTTGGTGCAGGAGCCGTCCCGCTTCTTGCAGTCGTCGCAATAGACGGCGTCCCGGTAGACGAACATAATCACGTCGGCATCCTGCTCGATGGCTCCAGATTCCCGCAGATCGCTCATGATGGGGCGCTTGTCCGTGCGGCTCTCCAGGGAGCGGTTCAGCTGCGACAGGGCCACCACCGGCACGTCCAGCTCCTTGGCCAGGGCCTTGAGGGAGCGGGATATCTCCGATATTTCCTGCTGGCGCGATTCCGTATTGGAACCCCGCATGAGCTGCAGGTAGTCAACCACGATGAGGCCCAGGCCGTGCTCAGCCTTGAGGCGCCGGGCCTTGGCCCGCATCTCCAGCACGGGAATAGCCGGAGTGTCGTCGATGTACAGTTTCGCCTTGGCGAGCTTGTCGGCCCCGCTGGTCAGTTTGTGCCAGTCAGTGTCCACCAGGTGGCCGGTCCGCAGACGGCTCGCATCGACCCGGGACTCGGAGCAGAGAAGGCGCATCACCAGCTGCTCCTTGCTCATCTCCAGGGAGAAGATGGCAGCCGGTGCCGGCGTACTGGCGTGGGCCGCGGCATGTTGGGCGATGTTGAGGGCGAAGGCGGTCTTTCCCATGGAAGGGCGGCCGGCGATGATGATGAGATCCCCCCGCTGGAAGCCGGCGGTCATCTCGTCCAGGTCGTAGAAACCGGTGGGGATGCCGGTAACGTGTTCCTTCTTCTCGTAGAGGGTCTCGATGTGCTTGAAAGTATCCTTAAGGATGGCACCAACCGGCGTGAACGCGGGGCGAAGCTTGTTGTCGGCAATCTCGAAGATGTTCTTCTGGGCCGTATCGAGAAGCTCCTCCACCCCGGTCTCCACGTCGTACCCTTTGGTGACGATGTCGGTGGCCGCGGTGATGAGACGGCGGGTGATGGATTTTTCCTTCACCATCCGGCAGTAGTAGGCAATATTGGCGGCCGTGGGGACGTAATCCACCAGGGTGGCCAGGTACGCCGCCCCCCCAACCTCGTCCAGCTCGCCGGCCCGCTTGAGCGTATCGGTGAGGGTTATGAGGTCGCAGGGCTCATTGCGGGTGGAGAGATCCACCATGGCCCGGAAGATCTTCCGGTGGGTCTCACGGTAGAGATCATCGGCCTCGATAATCTCCAGGGCACGGTTAATCGCCTCGTTCTCGAGGAGAATCCCGCCGAGAATAGACATCTCGGCCTCAAGGCTCTGGGGGGGAACTTTTCTCAGATCGACTGCTGACATGGCCTGCCTTGGGAATGAATACTGGATGAGATTCGGAGAGGAATTACTATACCCCGCGCGTTCCGCCGGGTCAACGATTTTGCCTGACGAGCCGTGGCACCGAAACAAAAGGCGGAGCGACCATCCGGCCCGCTCCGCCCCTATCCCACTCCCGCCGTACCAGGGCTTCAGTCACAGTCGTCCCGCCACAGGCACTGGTCCTGTCCGCAGGCCGCGGCCTTCCCTTCAGCGTAACAGTCGGCGTTTCCTTCCATCCGCTGAATGGCCTTGATCAGATCCGCCTTCTTCAAGTTGCCCGCCTTGACCCCGCGCTGCTTTGCAATCTCCTTGATCTCCTGCATCTTCATTTGCCATTCCTCCCCGGTTAGTTTCAAGATGTATCAGATATTCTGTAATGTCACGATATCCTTATTGTATATACCATAGGGTCAGCCATTCGCAACCCGGCGGCAACGCCCCTTGGATTTATTGAACTTCCCTCTCGACAAAATGAAAAATATTACATAAGATTGCCCATTGCATACTGTATACAAAAAACTCCTCATACCCAACACGAAAGGAGAGCATGTATGTCCACCAAGCCGTTTGTTTATCAGGAACCTTTCCCCCTCGGGACCGATGAGACCAAGTACTACAAGGTTCCCGACTCGGAGAAGTACGTCAGCGTCGCAAACTTCGAAGGCAAGGAAGTCCTCAAGGTAGATCCGGAAGGGCTCACCATTCTGGCCAACACGGCCATGCGGGACGTATCCTTCCTGCTCCGCCCCGAACACAACGAGTCAGTGGCAAAGATACTCCGCGATCCGGAATCTTCCCAGAACGACAAGGGCGTGGCCATGGCCTTCCTGCGCAACGCCGAAATCGCCGCAAACTTCGAGCTCCCCCTTTGCCAGGATACCGGCACCGCCACCATCGTCGCCAAGAAGGGCCAGCAGGTCTGGACCGGCGGCAGCGACGAAGAATTCCTCTCCAAAGGGATATACAAGACCTACACCGAGGAGAACCTCCGCTACTCCCAGACCGTAGCCCTTGATATGTACAAGGAAGTGAACACCGGCACCAACCTTCCGGCCCAGATCGACATCCAGGCCGTGGACGGCGACTACTACAAGTTCCTCTTCATGGCCAAAGGTGGCGGCTCCGCCAACAAGACCATGCTCTACCAGGAGACAAAAGCCCTTCTCACTCCCGAGAAGCTCGTCCAGTTCCTGGTTGCCAAGATGAAGTACCTGGGCACCGCAGCCTGCCCGCCGTACCACATCGCCGTGGTTGTGGGCGGAACCAGCGCCGACGCCTGCATGAAGGCGGTAAAACTCGCCTCAGCCAAGTACCTGGATGCACTCCCCACCACCGGCAACGAGCACGGCCGTGCGTTCCGCGATCTGGAACTGGAAGAAAAGCTTCTCCAGGAAGCATACAAGCTCGGCATCGGCGCCCAGTTCGGCGGCAAGTACTTCGCCCACGACATCCGGGTCATCCGCCTGCCCCGTCACGGCGCTTCCTGCCCCGTGGGGATGGCGGTTTCCTGCTCCGCCGACCGCAACATAAAGGCAAAAATCACCAAGCACGGACTTTTCGTTGAGGAACTGGACCGCAACCCGGGCCGACTGATCCCCGAGCAATACCGCGGCAAGCATGGGCACGGCGTCAAAATAGATCTGAACCGCCCCATGAAAGAGGTTCTCGCCGAACTGAGCAAGCACCCGGTTTCAACGCCTCTTCTGCTCACCGGCACCATCGTGGTGGGACGCGACATCGCCCACGCCAAGTTCAAGGAGATTCTCGACAGCGGCAAACCGCTCCCCGACTATCTCAAGAACCACCCGATCTATTACGCCGGTCCGGCCAAGACCCCGGCAGGCAAGCCTTCCGGCTCCTTCGGCCCCACCACTGCCGGTCGGATGGATTCCTACGTGGATCTGCTCCAGGCAAACGGCGGCTCCATGATCATGATCGCCAAAGGAAACCGGAGCCAGCAGGTAACCGACGCCTGCAAGAAGCACGGCGGCTTCTACCTGGGTTCCATCGGCGGCCCGGCCGCGGTCCTGGCCGAGGAAAACATCAAGAAGGTCGAATGCATCGACTTCCCCGAACTCGGCATGGAGGCGGTATGGAAGATCGAAGTAGAGGACTTCCCGGCCTTCATCCTCGTCGATGACAAGGGGAATGATTTCTTCAAACAATTGGGACTGTAATACCCCATCCCTGAACAGAAAAAGCCCCCGGTTGCCATGCTCCGGGGGCTTTTCTTTCATGTGTGGCAACCTGAAACAGGTAAACGGTGAACAGGTCCACTACGGAAAGAGATGCCCATGCTTAATATCAAGCCCGAAGTCGTAGCCCAAATAGAACGAGTGCTCAGCTCCGTGGAGATGCTCCTCCCCAAGGCGGTGAAGCCCATCGACTGGTCCGCCTGCTACGCAGCCAGCTGGCGTTGCCACTCGTTTTCCGGTTTCCTGCAGCCGGTCACCATGACCGACACCACCACCCTCGACGAGCTGCTGGGGCTGGAAAAGCAGAAGGAAATCATGGTCAGCAATACGCGCCAGTTCTTGAAGGGGCTTCCAGCCAACAACGCCCTGCTCTGGGGATCCCGGGGGACTGGCAAGTCGTCGCTGGTGAGGGCGCTGTTGAACGCGTACGCCCCCGAAGGTCTCCGGGTCATCCAGGTGGAGAAGGAAGATCTGATTTTTCTGTCGGATATCTTCTCCGCCGTTGAGAACGAGCCCTACCGTTTCATCCTCCTCTGCGACGACCTCTCCTTCGACGTGGGGGAACGTACCTACAAGATGCTCAAGAGCGCCCTGGACGGCTCGGTTTACTCCGCCCCGGAAAACGTGCTGATCTACGTAACATCCAATCGCCGCCACCTTCTCCCCGAATACGAATCGGACAACATCGGCTGGAAAATGGTGGACGGCGAACTGCAGGAGAGCGAGGCGACGGAGGAAAAAATTTCCCTTTCCGACCGGTTCGGCCTCTGGATACCGTTCCACGTCTTCACCCAGGACCGCTACCTGGAGGCGGTCCGCCAGTGCGTGGCGCGGGAGGCCCGCGCCCGCAGCGTGGAGATCCCCTGGACGGAAGAACTCAGGCTCGACGCAATCCAGTGGTCCCACGACAAGAAAAAGCGCTGCGGCCGCACCGCTTACCAGTTCTCAAAGCACTGGGTGGGAAAGTATCTGCTCAGCCGGTAAGTCCCGGGAAGCGCAAGACACGCATGAAGCAAAAAAAGAGGGGGAAGCCGTCCGAACAGCTTCCCCCTCTTTTTTCGTTTTATTACGAGCACACTGCTCAGCGGGGACGGCGCGGCTGGCCGACGCGCTGGCCGCCGGCTCCGGCAGTGCGGGCGGGGTGCGCCTTGGCGCCTTGCCCCTGGGGACGCCTTCCCTCAGCGGGTTTGGCGCCTCCCTGCTGGGAGGACGCACCCTGTCCGGTTCCCCCCTTTTTAGCTGCGGCGGGCCGGCGGGACGGCATCGGCTGCCGGGGCGGACGGGCGAACTCGGTATCCTTTTTCGGCGCCGGAACGCTGTAGTCGAACCCGGCAACGGTGCGGCGCTCAAGGGATGCATTGAGCTTCCGCTCAATGGTGCGGACCATGGCCGTATCTTCGCTCGTCACCATGGTGAAGGCATCGCCGCTGCGGGCGGCCCGGCCGGTGCGGCCGATGCGGTGAATGTAGGCCTCGGGGGTATCGGGGATGTCGTAGTTGATGACATGGGACACCTGGGAGACATCGATTCCCCGGGCGGCAATATCGGTGGCCACGAGAATCTGGAAGGTGCCGTCCCGGAAGCCGTCCAGAGCTGCCTGGCGCCGGTTCTGGGAAAGGTTTCCCTGAAGGGAGGCGGCCTTGTAGCCGGCCTTCTCCAGTTGCTCCCCCAGGCGCTTGGCCCGGTGCTTGGTGCGGGTGAAGATGAGGACCGATTCGGTATCGGTGTGGCGCAAAAGCTCCAGCAGCAGCGGCGTCTTCAGGTGCTGCTCCACCGGATAGAGGGCATGGGTGACGGTGACCGCCGGAGCCACGGTCCCCACCTGCACCGTAACCGGGTTCTGCAGGATCTCCTGGGCCAGTGCCCGGATGTCGATGGGCATGGTGGCCGAAAAGAGGAGCGTCTGACGCTTGGGGGGAAGCTGCTTCAGTATCCGCCGGATGTCGGGGAGGAAACCCATGTCGAACATCTGGTCCGCCTCGTCCAGGACGAGCACCTCCAGATGCGACAGGTCGATGGTCCCCTGGGCCATATGATCCAGTAGCCTTCCCGGGCAAGCCACAACGATCTCGGCGCCGGCCTTGAGCTTCTGGATCTGGGGGTTGACGTTGACGCCGCCGTAGACGGTAACGCTCCGCAGGCGGGTCTGGCGCCCCAGGGTGACGAAGCTGTCATTAATCTGCTCGGCCAACTCCCGGGTGGGGGCGATGATCAGGGCGCGGACGCGGCCCCGTTCCCCCTGGGCAAGCCGGTGAAGTATCGGCAGCGCGAAGGCTGCGGTCTTGCCGGTGCCGGTCTGGGCAAGCCCCATGACGTCGCGCCCCTCCATGACCGTGGGGATGGCCTGGGCCTGGATGGGGGT
>MTLE01000209.1_pt2 | contig 33571 bp, 28 predicted proteins | sample 1982461 | NCBI WGS metagenome assembly MTLE01 (sample SAMN05712605, study PRJNA340218) | biofilm metagenome | isolation source: sample SPL anode biofilm adapted to -200 mV | place: USA | collected 2012-02-03
GGGGAGCCGATGAGGCGGCTCGTGGTGTGGCGCTCCTGGAACTCGCTCATGTTGATGACCGTGAGGAAACGCTCCCCCCCGAAAAGGAGATCGGCCACGGCCAGGGCGGTTTCGGTCTTCCCCACCCCCGATGGCCCCACGAGGAGGAATACCCCCAGGGGCTGGCGCGGATCCTTGAGCCCTGCCGCCGACGAGCGGAGCACCTCGGCCACTGCGGCAAGGGCCGGCTCCTGTCCCTTGATGCGGCGGCGAAGGTCATCCTCCAGGGTGAGGACCCCGGCGGCCCGGTCCTTCTGGAGGCTCCCCAAGGGGATGCCGGTCCAGTCGGCCACCACCCGCGCCACCACCTCCGGGTCCACCTCGATCCGGATGAGGGGCGCCTCCCCCTGGAACGCCGCCAGGCATTCCGTGGCCTCGGCCACCTGCTGCTGCAGCTCGTCGCGGCGCTCCTCGTCTTCCGCTGCCTCCGTGGTCAGCTCCTTCCGCAGGGCCACTACCGTCTCGGCCAGCTCCCGTTCCTGGTGCCAGCGTTCCGTGATGGCCGCAAGGTCTTCCCGCAGTTCCGTCACCTCAGCCGTCAAGGCCGCGAGACGCTCGCCATCAACAATCCGTCCATGGAGCTGGTCCCGGGCGATGGCCGCCTCCTCCCGCTCCAGGGCCTGGATGCGGCGTTCCTTTTCTTCCACGGATCCAGGCTTGCCGGTCAGGAGGAGCTTCACCCGGGCTGCAGCCGTATCGAGGAGGTCCACCGCCTTGTCCGGGAGCTGGCGCCCCGTGAGGTAGCGGGAGGAGAGCTCCGCCGCGGCCCGGATGCCGTCGTCCCGGATGGTGACCCCGTGGGTCGCCTCGTACTTTTCCTTTAGTCCCCGCAGGATCAGGACGGCGGTCTCCACGTCGGGCTCGTCCAGTTTCACCGGCTGGAACCGTCGGGCCAGGGCCGCGTCCTTCTCGAAATATTTCTTGTACTCGCTCCAGGTGGTGGCGGCAATGGTCCGCAGTTCACCCCGGGCCAGGGCCGGTTTCAGGAGGTTGGCGGCGTCGCCTCCGCCGGTCTGCCCCCCGGCGCCGATGATGGTGTGGGCCTCGTCGATGAAGAGAATGATGGGGCGCGGCGACCCCTTCACCTCTTCGATGACCCCCTTCAGGCGGTTCTCGAACTCCCCCTTCACCCCGGCCCCCGCCTGGAGAAGCCCCAGATCGAGCCCCAGGAGACGGACCTCCCGGAGGGCCTCCGGCACGTCCCCCTCCACGATGCGAAGCGCCAGCCCCTCGGCCACGGCCGTCTTCCCAACCCCCGCCTCACCCACGATGATGGGGTTGTTCTTCCGCCGCCGGGCAAGGATGTCGACCATCTGGCCGATCTCCCGGTCCCGGCCGAAAACCGGGTCGATCTTCCCCTCCGCCGCCTGGCGGGTGAAGTCGGTGCAGAAGCGGTCAAGGGAGGTGGTCCCCTTGGGCGCCTCGTTGCCGGCTGCGGGGCGGACACCGGCGGGTGCATGCTCCACCGAACCGGCCGCGGCCGTGCCGAAGCGGGCTAGGAGCGTCTCCCGCCCCACGGCCATGAGAAGGTCCACGTAGCGCCCCGCCGTGAGCTGGAGGGGCCGGCCCAGAAGCGCCAGAAGGAGCGCCCCGGAGCGGATCCGCTCTTCGTCGAGGTCGAGGGAGGCGATGAGCCACCCCGCCTGGAGCCACTCCAGGAGCACCGGCGAGAAGACCGGCTTCCCCGAGTTGCCGGCGGGAAGCTCGTCGAGAACCCGGGTGATGCCGGATTTCACCGCAGCGGCGTCCACCGTGAAGGCCCGGAGGATGAGAGGGAGATCCCCGCCGGGCTCCTCCAGCAGCCTTGCCAGGAGGTGCTCCACGGTCACTTCGTAGTGGCCCCGGGCCAGGCAGAGCCCCGCCGCCCCCTCCAGGGCGCCGGAGCAGTGGGGATTGAGGCGGGAGATGAGGGCTTTCAGGTCAACGGTCAGCATGAATGGTCGGTTCTCCTTGGGATTGTTCGGTTAACGGGGTGCCGCGAGGGGTTCCCCTCCGCCGGGAAAGCTCACCGACACCTGCCCCACATCCGCCCCTGATGTCATCCACACATCCCATCCGAGGCGGATGCCGCCGCCGAGCATGGCCTGCGGAGCCTCGCCGGGGGCGAGGATCAGCTCGATTTCGTAGGCGAGAGGGTCGGTGACGTAAAGGTCCACGAGGAGGTCGAGTCGCTTCCGCTCCGGGGTGCCGGGGAGGAGGGCATTAAACCGGTCGCGACGCAAGGGGCCCACCTCGATGCGGAACATGCCGGAGCGGTCGGGGATCTCGGAGCCCACAAAGGCGTCCTCGCCGAGGGTGCCGATGGTGCCGAGGCGTGAGCGCTCCTCCGGCGGTACCGTCACGATGCGGGGGACGGCGGAGATTACCTCTACCGGCGCGTCGAGGGCATCGATGAGCAGCGTCCGCAACCCCAGGGCCGAGCGGGGGTGCTGGGCGAAGAGCCCCGTGTAGCGCAGAAGCGACCGGGGATCGGGGAGCTGGGCCCGAAGCGCTTCTTCGCCGTGCCCCCCGAGGGCGTGGAGCCGCTCGGTGACGGCGTCGCTGCACTGCTCGTCCACCTGAAGAAAGAGCCGGTACTTCCGGGTGACATTCGCAAAAATGCCGTAGATGTGCCGGTTGACGATGTCGAGAAAATCGCGGCTCGCGCTGCTGTCCGTGGCGTCCTCGTCGAGAAGCTCCTCGGTGTAGAAGGCGGGAAGCGGGGTCGCTTGGCCGTAGAGCCCCAGGAACGTGGCAATGACCCGGTAGCCGTCGCCGGTTCGCTGAACCTCTGCCACGTCCGCGGCCGGAAAGCCCAGGGAGAGGCGGGGGATCACCTCAACGGGGCGCTTGGTCCCGTCCCGCTCTCCTAGAAGCTCCAGGATCCGGAGCACTTGGAGGAAGGAGAATTCGTGCCCCCGGTGGAGGAGTTCCTGCTCTAGAGGAGAGGCTGGTATCCGGCTCGCGGCGGCCACTGGAACTCCTCTCCCCGCACGGTTTCGCGGATCGTCAAGCGCGTGAAGGTGTTGAGGGTTGCGCTACCTGCCAGGAATTCATCGAGGACCGACCCGAAGAGGAATAGGTCCCCCGGTCCCGCGAAGTGGTCGCCCCGGATATCAATGGCGATCTCCACCCCCCGCATGGGGGCGCCCCGCACGATGCGGTCCGTCTGCCGGGTCGCGACCCGTTCTATCCCCTCGATCCGGCGCCGGTTGGCCGCCAGCATGGTTCGGTCGAAGCCGGGGAAGAGATAGAGTCCGAGGCACTCCCGCAGGTTGTCGGCGTGGGCCACGGAGAGGCGACTCAGTGGAATGGCCGAGAGGAGCCGCCAGAGGAGGTTCGGCCCCAGGGGGGGAGGGGACGAGGGGGTGACGGGGGTGATGTTCCGGAACGAGGCAAAGGTCGGCGCATCCCGGGTGGGTTCCGCAACGTCGCCGACGCGGAGGCTTTCGGGGAGCCGCCCGTTGGTGCAGGTGAGCCCCACCGACAGGGTCGTCCCCTCCGGGGGGACCGTGCCCGGCGGGTAGGCGAGGGCGAGGCGAACGTCGCAGCCGTCCTTGAAGGGGGATTGCGCGATGGACGTGTGGTAGCTGGGGCGTCCGTCGGCCGGGGTCCGGAATGCCTCGAATGGGAGGAGGGGGTACTCCCGGGAGGTGCCCCGCTCGAAGGCGGTGACCCGGTCCACGGAAAAGACCTCGGCGTGGCCGGGAGGCAACTCGGCCGGCCGCAGGAGGTGGCGCTCCTTCCGGTGATCCAGGGGAATAGGGTCGGCATCGTGGGGGAAGAGGTTGACGGCCGGGGTGGCGAAGAGGGCGATGCTCTCCCGGCTGACTCGGGGCGCTTGGGCCGGCGCGTTTAGCAGTTCGAAGGTGACGCTGAACCGGGTGCCGTTGCCCCGTCCCCGCCACTGGTCCCAGCCGGTCAGCTCCAGGAAGAAGAAGCGGCGGGGGGCCGTCAGGTACTCCTGGAGGAGCCGGTAGCCGGGGAAGGCGTTGGGGGGGTAGGGGATGAGGGGCTCATTTCCGTTGAGCCCCGCGGGTCTGAGGCAGTTGGCCGGCAGGACGGTCCCCGTTCCCCCCTCGGCTGGGGCGATGACGATGCGGGAAACGGAGCGGGCGAGGAGGAGGTAGAGCTCCGCCGCTTCGGTCTCCCCGGCCGCCAGGAAGAGCCGCAGGGATTGGGGCGCCCACTGGCCGAGGGTGAGCCCCGTGAGGGCCAGCCGGAGGGTCACGGCCGGGGGGCGGCCGGCCGGCTGGTCAAAGGTGGCGTCCTGGAGGGTGAGGGGGTGCACCTCCACGGGGCTCGTGGTCCGGAAGTGGCAGCGGGTCCCCTCCACCGGCACCGAGGCGAGCTGCATCCCGGCCGGCACCGTCTGGGGCTGGACCAGGGAGGGCTTCGGTTCGAAGGCGACGATGGTGGTGGCGGGGATAGGCCGCAGGTAGTGGGGGGCCACAAGCCGCACCATGTCGTGGACCAATTCGGGGAAATCGTCATCCAGTTTCCGGCGCAGGAGCGCCGTCTGAAAGGCGACCCCCTCCAGGAGCCGCTCCACGTCCGGGTCGGCCGAGGGGCCCCCGAGCATCGGCGCCAGGGCCGGGTGCCGCTGGGTGAACTCACTCCCCAGCTCCTTAAGACGGGCCAGTTCTTCCTGATAGTGGCGGGTGATCATTGCGTGGGTGCTCTCTTATCTGGAATCGGTCAGCGTTTGACCGCGATCTTGCCGTCGGTGTCCACCACCGTTTCGAAGCGGACCGTCCCCCCGTCGCCGCCGGCGGTCCGGGCGGTGATCTGGAACCGGAGCGCCAGCACGTCGTCCTCCTGGGGGATGAAGGCGACCCGCACTCCGTCGAGGCGCGGTTCATAGGTCTGTATGGCAGTGCGGATGCTCCGCTCGATCTCCCGCACCGAGTCGGGGTAGGTCTGGAGGAAGTCCAGGAAATCGGGGACCCCGAAGTCCGGCGCGATGGGGGCACTCCCCTGGCGGGTGTTGAGGATCTGGCGCAGGTGGGCCAGCACCGACTCCACCAGGCGCCCGTGGTCGGCGCGGCCGCGGCGGGCCGGGTCCCGCTCGAAGGAGCGGATCCGTTCCAGAAGGCGTTCTTCGCGCATGGGTTAGTCCCGGGCCACCACCATCAGTTCCACCTCCAGGTCGGCGGGGGCGCTGGTCCAGTAGAGTGCGAGGGTGTGCTCCCGCTCCACCAGGGGCCACTGGTCGCTGGCGGCGTCCACGGCGAAGTAATGGGTGTCGGAGCGGCGCGGCAGCTCCTGGGGCGGAACCGGCAGGTGGGCCAGCTCGATACCGGGGAGAGCCCTGGCCGCCAGGACGGGGAGGTGCTCCCGGGCGCTGAGCTTCGCGGCGGTGCTGAGCGACGGCAGGAACGCGGCCGGCTCATCCTTCGTCCGCAGGGCCAGGTAGTAGCGGTTGCCGCCGTCGAAGACCGCCGGCTTCAGCTCGGCGCTGAAGAAGGTGCCGTCGTGGATGAGGCGGATTACGTAGTCGGGGCCGGCGGTGATTTCGTCCAGGAGCTGGGCTATCAGATCCCGAGCCCCGGCGAAGCATTCCCCCAGGGCGCGGTGGTCGTAGGGGGGGAGGAGGCGGATGCCGTCATCCAGCTCACCCAGGGCCGAAACCCGCTCCGAGAAGGAGGCCAGTTCGCCGATGAGCTGGCGCAGGGCTCCGTAGGCGTCCCACGGGTGGACCCGCCGGGCCTCGGTCAGGTGGAAGAGGAGCGGAACGTGGCGGTTCAGGGAGCGGAGCGCCAGGAGGTAGACCAAGTCCCGGGAGCCGAACTCGGCGTTCTGGATTCCCCGCTGCTTCTTGTGCTCCTCCAGCTGCCGCCCCCGGGCCGCCACCTGATCCCGGATCTCCCGCACGATGCGGAAGAGTGGCTCGCTGGCATCAAGGCAGAGGGAGGGGGGGATGAAGCGCCGGGAGAGGCGCACCTCGGCCCCGAAGCGCTCCAGCCGCGCCACGGGGATCAGGTGCCAGTCCCCCAGCTGCTCCCGCTCGTTCTCCCAGAAGATCTTCACCACGTGGCGAAGCCGCTTCACCTGTCCAGGAGGGCCGCCGGCGTGGAGGTCCCGGGCTTCCTCCGGATCCATGGGGGCCGCAAAGCGGGTAGAGACGGCCGAAAGCCCCTCCAGCCGCTCCACCGTCGTCACGTTTTCGCCCGCCTCCTGCCACTTGCGAAGCCCGGCGTAGACCATGAGGGGTTTGTCCCCCTCCAGCCATGCCCCGTCGAAGGAGCGGGCTTCGCAGAGGGCGTTCTGCCCCGGGACGGCCCAGGTGCCGTCGGGAAAGAGGAATTCCCCCGAGAGGATGCTGAAGATTCCCGTGCCGAGGGCGCTCTCCTCGATCTCCAGCTCCCCCACACCCCAGAAATGGGGATGGAGATGGCCGAAGAGGGGGGCGAGGCGCCCCTGGATCGACAGATCGAGGAGCTGGAAATGCTGGGGCTGGAGAAAGAGCCCCTGGTGCCAGTGGAGGGGAGGATGGGCAGTCATGGCTTCTTGGTCTCCTCGGTCACGTCCTGGATCTCCTGGGGACCCAGGAGGAGTTTCATGTCAAGCCGTCCCGGTTTCACGAGCTTGGTCCGGCGAATGAAGCCCTTTGTTTCCTCCACGGCGGGGATGGATATGAGGCGGGCCGAGCGTTCCCTGTCCAGCCGGTAGTAGCCCGCCACGAATCCCACATAACGGGCCCCGTCGGCCCTATCCAGGGTCTCGTTCAGCTCCTGTCCCGGTTGGATTACGAGCCGCTTAGCCGTTGCCACACCCGGATCGAACCGGCCGCACTCCAGAAGCTTTGTAAGGCCGTCGGACTCCGAGTGGAACTGGTTGAAGCCGTTGGGATCCCGGAGTTGATAGAGGCAGGCAACGAGGGCGTGCGGGGCTTTCTGGAATCGATTCAACTGCGGGTCCCCTTTGAGGCTGATGCTGATGGCATCCTTCTCGTAGCCCCATTCAAGAGGCGGTTTCACGTCTGGAGTCGAAGAGCAGGAACATAGCGATGCAATGGCAGAGACATAGAGCAATAAAGCGGCTAGACGCTTCATCGTGATCTCCCTTGGGTTCTGTGGTCGGCAAAGTGATCGGACAAACGGAAGGGTCAAGAAGGTGGGCTTTCTTAGACCGGCCAAATATAAAATAAAATTTATTATCATTTTTTGTTCTAGTGTGTCAATCCGGTTGCCAAGGAAATGAGGGTAAGGCTATTTCGGCAATTTCCTTAAAAGCAAGCGCTGATGCAGGGTAATGGTGTTTGTCGAAAACGCCTATGATGATATATTTCGCTTCATCGGCGAGGGACTTCTGTGGCCAATGCGCAACGTCAAATTCCACCGCATGATTCTGTTCATCAAGAGGTAACCATGGCGATCATTTCCGCTAGCCGCAGGACCGACATTCCGGCCTTTTTCGCCGACTGGTTCATGACCCGGATCAGCGAGGGGTATTTTCACCGGGTCAACCCGTTTAATGCAAGGCAGGTGAAGGCTGTTAGCCTGGCGCCTCGGGATGTTGACGTCATCGTCTTCTGGACTAAGAACCCGAGACCGCTTCTCCCCCACCTCGATGAGCTGGACAGGCTGGGGTACCGATACTACTTCCAGTTCACCCTGAACCCCTATGACGACATCTTTGAGCCCTATGTGCCACCGCTTGCCGAGCGGCTTGAAACTTTCCGGGAACTGAGCCGCAGGATAGATGCCCGCCGTATGATCTGGCGCTACGATCCGATCATCATCAGTGATGCCACCCCCGTGGAATATCACCTGGAAAAGATCGCAGCCATCGCCGCCGCTTTACAGGGACACACCAGACGGATGGTCTTCAGTTTTCTCGATTTCTACGGAAAGGTTTCAGGACGGATGAAGGAGCTGGAGAAAAGGAAGGGCGTCAGGGTCATCGACATCAGCGATGGGAGCCATCAGGAGGAGATGCTGCGCCTGGCGGGACAGATCAAGCGGATTGGGGAAAATCTTGGACTCGAAGTCCTGTCTTGCGCGGAACAGATTGATTTTGCCGGGCTCGGCATCGAACACGGCAGTTGCATCGACGGCAGGCTGATCAATTCACTGTTCGACATGCGGAAAAACTTTCCGAAGGACAAGAACCAGCGCGGCGAGTGCCTCTGCGTCGAGTCCATCGACATGGGGATGTATAACACCTGTTCGTTCCAGTGCAGCTACTGCTACGCCAATCTGAGTCCGAAAAACATCGCGGCCAACTTCGCGAAATGCTCAATGTCTTCGCCTTCGATGGTTATTTCGCCCTATGGACCACCTACCGGTAAAGAGCGCAAGGAATCGAGGCCGGAAGGCACGCAGCTGGAGTTGACCCTGTAGTTTCTCCTAGCCAATGAAAAAGTATCACTCATCAAAAAAACAGGGGGACCAGGCTATGAAGCCAGGTCCCCCTGTTTTTATTTGGTGGAGACGAAGGGGATCGAACCCTCGACCTATGCGTTGCGAACGCATCGCTCTCCCAGCTGAGCTACGTCCCCGTTGTTCATGGTGCGGAGTCCGGATAACCGGACAACTCAACTGTTTATACCGTAAACTGGTTCCCTTGAAAAGTACAAAATTATGGGGATACCGGGATGGTAACGGTGAATTCGGCACCTCCGGCTTTACGGTTTGTGACTTCAATTTTGCCGCCGTGGGTGGTTATGATTTTATGGGCGATGGAAAGACCGAGACCGGTTCCTTTCTCTTTTGTGGTGAAAAATGGACTGAAGAGGGTGTGAATGTGCTCCTTCAGGATGCCCGCTCCCGTGTCGGCGACCCGGACCGATACGGCCCGGTTATCGTTGATTTTAGCAGGAGCGGATTCGATCTCCAGTATCCCTCCCGGTTCCATGACGTCATTGGCGTTGCTGAACAGGTTGATGAAAACGTGGCGGAGTTGCTGGTAGTCCCCCAGAACCGATGGCAGGCGCGATGCCAAAAGCTTGTTGACTTTAATGCTCTTCTCTTCCAGTGGAATCGTCACCACGGCTAGTGCGTCGTCGATGACCTGGTTAATGCTGCACTTTGCGTAGCATATGGTGGTCTTTTTCGAGAAGTAGAGGATGTCGGTCAGCATCGTTTCCAGGTGATGGACTTCGCGGGTGATGAGATCGGCGTATTGCCATTCCTCCGACTCGGCCGGAAGTTTTTTCTTCAGCCGCCCCGCAAAGCCTCCCACCGAGACAAGAGGGTTTTTCAGCTCATGGGCCACCCCTGCCGCCATTTTGCCGATGGCGGCGAGTTTTTCCCCCTGCAGGAGACGAGCTTGTATGTCATGGAGGTTGCGGTTGGTTTCCTCGAGCCGGTTGTAGAGGATGGAGTTTTCAGCGGCCATTCCCGCCTGATTGGTGAATAGCTGAAGCAGGTTCAGCTCGCCTGTGGTGATAGGCCGCCCGCTTGCGCTGTGGTCTACTATTATGGCGCCAATAACCTGTTCATGGGCTATGAGGGGGGCGACAGCGAAGGGGGCGCTGCCAAAGCGCCGGTTGAAGGGGCGGTCAATGGGGTGATTTCGCCTGGGGTTGTCCACGTAGACAAGTTCCCTGTCGAGCACTGCCCGGGAGATATGGTTGCGGGAGCTGTCGAGGGGGAGCCTTGTCTCCTTGACAAGTTGGCAAAATTCGGTTTGCTGTAGAGAGGCGATGTCGTCGTCTGCAATGTTCAAAATGTCCGGCATGGGTGCGGCGGGTGTGCCCGCGTCCGTTTCAGTTGCTTCGGTTCTGGCTGATCCGGTCATGCCTTGAAGGGTTTCCGTCCGTTCGTTGGCAAGAAAAAGCATTGCCCGGTCGAATAGGGGGGGATTCCCTGACGTGAGGGCTGAAAGGATCAGATGCACCAGGCGGTTCAGCTTGATGGTGGAGAGCATTGCTTTGCTGATACGGTAGAGGAATGCATGCTCTTCAAGCTGCTTGTTCATGTCATCGAGGGCGAGCTTGCAGCGAATGACGCCGGTGGCCTCGGTAAGAAGAACCTGGAGAAGTTCGCTGTCATCGCTGCTGGGGGCGGGGAGGTCGCGGAATCCGAGCGACAGGACACCGAGAAATCGTTCTCCGTCAGTTATGGGATAGGCATCCACATGGCGTTCGCTGCCTGTGTGCGACTCGTCGGGATGCAGGGATGCGGCCGTGCGCCGGAGGAGTTTACCCTTTGCCGCGCATTTCCCCGCGACCCCTTTCCCGAAAGGGATGTTGCAGTCGCTGATCCCGTTGGGGAGAAGCGGTGATATCTTACGGTGGAGCGAGGGTTTTTCTCCCCCGCCGGCAAGGTAAATGGTGGCTGATACGCAGTGGAATGCTTCGGCGATGAGGTCCAGGAAGGCTGTCAGGCGTACATGGTGTGGCAGTTCGGAGGCGTTGGCTATCCGAATCGCACTGCTCACTATCATGTACTGATTCTGAACAGCCATCCCTGCTCCGGTATGAAGTAAGTGCTACGGGGAGGATGCGATAGAGGAGGTTTACGGGTGTTTTTCTTTCCGTTCCTGCTCCATTTTGCAGTCAATGCAGAGGGTTGTGACCGGACGGGCCTTGAGGCGCGCCTCGCTGATATCTTCTCCGCATACCTCGCAAGTGCCGAAAGTTCCATCGTCTATCCGCTCGATGGCCTCACGGATCTTGTTGATAAGCTTGCGTTCCCTGTCCCGGATGCGGAGCTCGAAGCTTCGGTCCGATTCCTGGGTAGCCCTGTCGGTTGGATCGGGGAAACTGGTGGAATCTACGGTCATTTCCGAGACCGTTTTTCCTGCCTCTTCCTGGAGCGAGCGAATCTCCTCGTTGAGGATCGATCTGAAATATTCGAGCTTCTCCTTGTCCATGCCACGCGTCTCCCTTGATATACGGTAAATCGTTCAGATAATAAAGGGATTGCATGGTCAAGTAAAGAAAAAAGTAAGACAGCTCTTATTTGCAATGATGTCATAGAAGCCGCTCGAGAGCTTCCTCCACCGACTTTACGCCAATTACTTCCATTCCATCCACGGATGTCACCTGTTTGAGGCTTCCGGCGGGGATGACGGCTCTCGTAAAGCCGAGTTTTGCGGCCTCGCGCACCCTGGTCTCAAGTTGGGTTATGGCCCTCACTTCGCCGGCCAGACCCACTTCGCCGACTATGACCGTCTGCGGGTCGATGACCTTGTCCAGGTGGCTGGAGGCGAGGGCTGCCACCATGCCCAGGTCGGCCGCCGGTTCGCTTACCCGGGCGCCGCCGGCGGCGTTCAGGAAGATGTCCTGCCCTGCCATGTGTAGCCCCACTTTCTTGTCGAGGACGGCCACCAGCAGGGCAAGCCGGTTGGCATCCACGCCGAGGGTGGTACGGCGGGGGACCCCCAGGGATGATGGGGTGACGAGGGCCTGTAGCTCCACCAGGAGGGGGCGGCTTCCTTCGATTGTGGTTATGACGGCGGAGCCCGAAACCCCCAGCGGCCGCTCTGCGAGGAAGATTTCAGAGGGGTTGCGGACCTCGGAGAGGCCACCCTCTTTCATCTCGAATACGCCTATCTCGTTGGTGGAGCCGAAGCGGTTCTTGACCGCACGCAGGATGCGGAAGGCGTGTCCCCGGTCCCCTTCGAAATAGAGGACCGTGTCGACCATGTGCTCCAGAACCCTGGGGCCGGCGATGGAGCCGTCCTTGGTGACGTGCCCAACTATGAAGGTAGGGATGGCGCTGCGTTTGGCTGCCACCATGAGGCGCCCCGCGCACTCCCGCACCTGGCTCACGCTTCCTGGGGCCGATTCGAGCCCCGGGGCGTACATGGTCTGGATGGAGTCGATGACCACGGCCCGGGGAGCCACGGCGTCGATCTGGGCCAGCACCGTTTCGAGAGCTGTCTCGGCAAGGAGGAGAAGCTCTTTTGCCCGGATGCCCAGCCGTTCTCCGCGTAGCCTCGTCTGGCGTGCGGACTCTTCGCCGGAGACGTAGAGGACCGGCCCGGCAGAGCGGGCCAAGTGGTCCATCACTTGCAAAAGAAGGGTTGATTTGCCGATGCCCGGATCGCCACCAATGAGGACTACGGAGCCGGCTACGAGCCCTCCGCCGAGTACCCGGTCGAATTCGGCAATGCCGCAGGAAAGCCGCTCTTCAGCTTCCCCCGCGACGTCGCTGATGGAGATCGGCGCCGCGCCGGCCGGAAGAGCCGGTGAGGTTCCTTTCCCCTTGCTCTTCACTTCTTCGACGAGGCTGTTCCAGGCAGAACAGTCGGGGCATTTGCCAAGCCATTTGGGTGACTGATATCCACAGTTCTGGCAGACGTACAACGTCATGATTTTCAAGCGGGTCATCCTCCGCAATGCGTTTAAGGGCTGGGGGGTAAGGCTACGTTCTAAACCGATTCGGGGTGTCTGTCAACGGCAGCCGCCGGGCAATCGGTGTCAGAAAGTTTCCCTCAAGGCGCTCCGTTTGATATAACTTGATATAAGCGTTTAGTCTTGGGGAGAAAGATAAGGATGGTTAAGAGCGACGCACAGCGACGCAGGAGTGATGACGGGGATTCCCGGAGGCGTAACTCTGCCCTTGCCGAGCTCCACAGGGCGCTCAAGGTCATGGGATTTTATCCTGCCGGGCATCCGCTGCGGGCGGAAAGCCTCAGACTGGCTTTCGATGCTCTTCGCGACGCCGTGGGAAGTGACCCGCTCATGCTGTCCATAGGCAAGGGGGGCTTTGCTGCCTCCGATGGCTCCGCGTTCGTGGAACAGACTCCCATGATGCTGTCCCTTGCCCGGGAGCTTTTCATTCGGCGTGTGCGCCGCCTTGCATTCCTGCCGGGCATTTCCGCATCGGATATGGAGGCGTTTCTTGCACTTCTTTCCCTCGACCATCGCAGTATCCCCTCGGCTGGCGGTATGGAAACGCTTATGGCGAAGAGGGGGATCACAACCATATGGGTTAACGAAATCGATTTGACGGCCATTGACCGCAAACGTCAGGAGATCGAAGCGTCGCTTGCCGAGGCGACGGCTATGCCTGTTGCCGGAGAGCTGCCAGACGAGCAATCGCCTCCCTCATTCGCTAGGGGGGATACAGTTCCCGAGTCCGCTATGCCACCTCCGGGGGAACATGGCATGGAGCAGGTGGCGGCTTCTCTCGAGGAGATTGTTGCGCTGATGGTGCGGGAACCCGATGATGAACGCTACCGGGAACTTGCCAGGGAGTTCGTGAAGGAAAGTGGCCGCTTGCAGGCCGCTGGCGAGTTCGAGTGGCTTCTTCCGCCCCTGGAACTCCTTCTGCAGCATGCCAAGGATGAAAGGGTGGGGCTTTCACGGCGCGGCAGCGCGCTCCTTGCTTTCGAACAGACCGTGGGTGAGGCGATGGTCGATTTTCTCGTCCGCCGCGTTGAGGCCCAGGGAGCCATGGAGGGGGTCCGTCTTCTGCCCCTCTTTGCCGAGCTGGGCTTCCGGACAGCGGCACCCCTCGTAAGGCGTCTCTGTTGCGCCGAAACTGGCCGTCCCCTTAAAAATCTTGCAGCAGCTCTTGTGGCGGTAGGGGAAGAAGCGGGGCCGCTTCTGGTGCCGCTCCTTGATGATGACCGCGGCCATGTTGTCCAAGCCGCGGCGGAGATCCTGGGCGAGATCGGTTATGGCGGTTGCGTGGCGCAACTGGCGCGGTGTCTCGGCCATCCCGACGAGGGGGTGCGCCGGGAGGCTCTCCGAAGCCTCATCCGGATCGATGGCCCCGAGTCGGAGGTGGCCATCATCGACTGTCTTGCTTCTTCCCGCGATCAGGTTCTCAGGCGTCTAGCGGCAGTTTCTCTCGGCACCATCAGGGGCGATCGGGCGGTGGAAGCCCTTCTTGCCGTCGCGGCACAACGCGACAGCTTTCTTCGCACCCTGCCGCTGAAAAGGGATGTTCTTGCGGCCCTCGGCAGGATCGGCGACCGGCGTGCCGTCCCGGTAATTGCGAGATTGCTCGGGAGCCGCCACTGGCTCTCCCCGCGACGGGGAGAGGAGTTGCGCTGCCTTGCTGCCGCCGCTCTCGGCCAGATCGGTGACCCATCGGTCATGTCCCTGCTTTCGGAACTTGCGGCAAAGGGAGGGCGTGTCGGTTTGGCCTGCGTTGCGGCGGCCGGCGTCATAGAGCAGAGGCAGAAGGGAGTATCCCATGGCTGAGTTGTCACTGGAGCAGGCGCAACGGGTAATTCTCCTTCTGGCAGGTACCGTCAAGGGAGTTTTGCTCTATCCCGAGGCCCATCCCGCTGTTGCCCAGCCTTTGGGTGAAATCCGCACTCTTTTGGATGAAGCGCTCAGGAATAAACAGGAGGTGCGTCTCGGCATTCTCGACGGCGTCCTGTTCCTGGAGCAGCACCTCTTCTTTACCCCAACCGCTTCCGTTGATGAGCTTGCGGGGATTCTTGCGGCGCGGGAAATCCGGTCCGTCATGTTTCAGAAGGGGATAGTTGTTTCGGAACTGCTTGAACTGGTTAACCTGCTTTCCCGGCGGGATATCACGGGAGAAAGCCTGGCGGCGGAACTCTCCCGCAGGGGGTGCAGCCATGTTGTTGTCGAGCCTCAAGAGTTGCAGCCGGAGGAGTCCGAGGAAGAGTTCGACCCCCTTGCCACCTACCGGCAGGCAATTACCGTAGTAAGCTCCCTTTTCAAAGATGTGGAGAGCGGCCGGATTCCCAGCACTGATGCGCTCGGCGGCGTTGTGGACCGGGTGGCCGAAATTGCCATCCGGGAACCGTCAACGCTGCTGGGTCTCGCCATGATAAAGGACTATGACAATTACACCTTCTATCACAGCGTGAACGTGGGAATTCTCACAATGGCCATCGGGGCCGCCCTTAATCTGGCGAAAGAACAGCTGAGAGAGCTGGGTATGGCCGGTTTTCTCCACGATGTGGGGAAGACGCGGGTGGCGAAGTACATCCTGAATAAGCCGGGGAAACTGTCTCCCGATGAATTCGAGCAGATGAAACGGCATTCGGAGGATGGCGCCCGGATAGTGGGCGACATCGAGGGGGTGAGTTCGTATGTGGCCCAGGCTGTGCTGGGACACCATGTCGGCTTTTCCCGCAACGGCTATCCCGCGTGGGCCCTGGGCCTCCCCTTCGAGAGGGCGTGCGATATCATCTCTGTGGCGGACTGCTACGATGCCATAACTACCCTGAGGGTCTACAAACCACCACTGAACCCCAGGGAAGCCGTCAAGGTGCTGAAGGAGCTCGCCGGAACGCAACTGGATCCGCAACTGGTGGAAATCTTTGCGGAAATGCTGGGGCGGTATCCAGTCGGAACCCTCGTCAGGCTTGACTCGGGCGAGATAGCGGTAGTGTTTCGGCCCGCGCCCCGGGGCGGAGATCGCCCGGCCGTCAAGGTGATAAAGGATGGGGCTGGGAAGATGCTGCTGACGCCGGTCATCGTTGATCTGGCACAGGAAGATGGCAGGGAGATTGTTGCCGAGGTGGATCCGTATCTGGCGTCCGTCGATGTTTCCCGCTACCTGGAATAACAGCGGGGTGATTAGCGGAGCATCAATGGCCCAGAGGCAACATCCCCAGGGCTGTGGCCGCTGCCTCGCGTGTTTGCGCATGGGGGGAATCGAGAAGGGCCAGCAACCTGGCTTCCAGTTCCGGACCGCCGATCTTGCCGAGGGCCAGGGCGGCTTCTGCGTCGAGGAAGCCGTCGCCGGCGTCGAGGAATGGGGATAACAGCCGGACTGTTTCCGGGGTGCGGTAGTGGGAGAGGGCGGCAATCGCCTTGGCCTGGATGGCGGTGTTGATTTCCTGGAGCCCGTGGACAAGAACGGGAAACGCCTGCGGATGGGCGAGGGGGCCGAGAACCTCTATGGCTGCCGACTTTATGTCTTCTTCGGGGCGGTTGGCGCAGTAGATGAGGGGTGGCAGAACCCGCTCGCCGCCGATTTTACCGAGGGCGTAGATAGCCTTTACCTTTGTCCCCCGGTCTCCCTTTTTAAGAAGTTCGGTTACTTCGGTAAAGCTGCCTGCGCCGTCAAGGCGTTCAAGGGCTGCGGACGCAGCCAGCCGCACCTCCGTGGCCGGGTCCTTGAGGAGCGGAATAAGCCGCTCACGCCGTTTTCGCGTTGCGTTAGACTCCATAATTGTGGCATTAGTAGCAGAATTCGTCCGGTTCAACAACCCCTATAATCCCCATAATAATATCATTTTTTCACCAGTTGGTTCACTTTTTGTCCACCCTTTGACACGACAGTCTGTATGGCTTGAAAGGATCTCAATGAAACTGAATGTGAAAGCAGCCCTACTCTCTGCCTTTGTGCTGCCTGGGCTTGGCCAGGTAGTGCGGGGAGAGCAGGTCAAGGGCGTGGTGCTCATCGCCTTTGCCAATATCTTTCTTCTGGGAGCGTTTTTCCTTATCCTCAAGGGGATGGGGCCGGTGCTGGTTGAGGCCAAGCTCACGGGGGTCGTTGACGCAAACGCCGTTGCTGCAAAGCTTTCCGCGGTTGCGCCGGCCGCTCGGGCGCTGTTGGCCTGCTTCGCGGTCCTGTGGTGTTACTCCGTTGCCGACGCCCTAGTGGATCGACGCAAAAGGGAATCCCCTGAACAATAAAATTGCGTTTGACAAAATAGTGAACCTGTGAGATAAAACAACTAGTTAGCGTATGGCCCCCAAATTGGGGGCTTACGTGTATCACGGGTCAGAATGGAGCAACCGATGATTCAAGCCGAAATTTTGTCAACGGGCGGGTGCGTTCCCGAGCGGGTCGTTCCCAACTCTTTTTTCAGCTACCTGGTGGATGATGCCGACAACTGGATCGAATCCCGTACGGGAATTCGCGAGCGCCGTTTCGTCGAGCCCGGGGTCTCCACTTCGGACCTGGCCACCGCTGCGGCTCGCAGTGCCCTTGCCAACGCCAACATGGAGCCCGAGGAGCTTGACTGCATCATCGTCGGCACGTCCACTCCCGACATGTATCTGCCAGCAACCGCCTGCATGGTCCAGAAGAACATCGGCGCAAAAAATGCCGTTGCTTTTGACATGAACGCTGTCTGCAGCAGCTTCATCTTCGGGGTGGAAACCGCCGACAACTTTATCCGCTCCGGCAAGTACCGGCGGGTCATGGTCATCGGGGCCGATACCTATTCGAAGTTCCTGGATTTCCAGGACAAGGGGACCTGTCCCCTGTTCGGCGACGGAGCCAGCGCCGTCATCCTCGGCGCCACCGAGGAGAAGCGGGGGATTCTCCAGAGTGTGATCCATAGCGACGGCGGAGGCTGGGAGCTGATCCAGATCCCTTCGTCTGGTTCCCGCTGTCCCGTTACCGCTGATACCATCGCCAGCCGCGACAACACCTTCAAGATGACCGGCAAACAGGTATTCATCTTCGCCACCGATGTGATCCCCCGGATAATCGAGGAGGTTACCGCCAAGGCGGGCGTGAACATCACGGATATTGACTACATCATTCCCCATCAGGCCAACGTGCGGATTATCGATTTCATCTCCAAAAAAACCGGTCTCGCCAAGGAGCGTTTCCTGCTCAATCTGGACCGTTACGGCAATACGGCCGCCGCTTCGGTGGGTCTTGCCCTGGACGAGAATATCCGCAACGGCATCCTCAAGCCGGGCCAGCTTCTCCTCATTATGGGATTCGGCGGCGGGCTTTCCTGGGGCGGGGCACTTATTCGGCTCTGATTCCGGCGATACCCTCTCCGGCCGCAACCACCGACAATCCCATCCCGGCTAGGATTTCTCCCAACATCGCAGGCGGCGCGACCCGCTTCCACCCTTCGTGGAAGTGGTCCGCCGCCAGGATGATCCCTCCCGCCGCCAGGCGGTCAGCTAATCCCGCTACGACCCGCTCCAGGGTCTGCCGTTCGTGCATGAACGGTCCGCCGAGAATTCCATTGCAGAGGATTACATCGAAGGTTTCGTTGCCGTAGGTACGGGTCGTCAGGTCCCCGGCGGTGAAGCGGATGCGTTCAAGGGCACCGGTTGGGCGAAGCTCCTCCCTGAGGCGGCGAAAGGCTTCCTGCCTTGCCGGGTCGTGGGGGAAAAAACCGTGGATGGCCGCGAATATTTCGAGGGGATCCCGGCTGGAGCCGGTGATAAGGAAGCGGTCGGGTGTGAGGCCGGTCTTCAGCAGGAGGCGGGCGAGACCGTAGGTTCCTTCTCCGGCACCACACGCGGCGTCGAGACATCGAAGTACTCTCCCCCGCTTTCTTCCGGCTGCGCCGAGCCGGCGAGCCAAAAAATCCCCCTGGGCTGGATAGCGGTCGGCGCTGGCGCCGTGGCGGCGGGGGACGAAGAGGGAGAAGAGAAACTGGAGGCGAAATTCGCCGTCAGCTGCTAGCTTTGCCAGAAGCCGTGCCGGGTTCGCTTCCCTGAAGGGGGGCGCAAGGCGCTCCAGGCAGTCCAGCCATGATGCTGATGTTTGCAGGGGCGTGCCTTCGATTGATGCGTCGAAGGTGAGGGAGAGGCGCAGAAGCCGCTGGAAGGCACGGCCCAGTTCTTCCTGGGGGAGCAGCAGGGCTGTGACAGCCCTCATCCCCGTCGTGATTGCGAGTCCCTCGCCCCAGAGGCCGAAGGGGACTGTGCCGGCATAGACGCGAAACCGCTCCTCTATTCGCGAAATGCGCTGCTGAAGGTCTTTGCCGCCGAGGGTTCCCGGGATGACGAGGCGGAGCAGTCGCCGCCGGGTTTCCCCGGGGTCGGTGACGGGCTGGGAATCCTCGGCCGGCGGCGATGACACGTGCTGCTGATTTTTCATCGGACTTCCGTAAAGACTGGATTCGGGACCCCATTCTATGCAACGTATTCCCGCTTGTCTACACCAGGCACGAGGTAACCCATGGCTTTTTTTGCGGGCATGAGGCTTTTAGTCATTGTCGCGGCGAATGCCCTTTTCCCACGCACGCAAAAGGGCGGCGCTCCTGGCTGGAACGCCGCCCGTCAACTTGCTCCCGGCCCCCGTGAATTCTCCCCGGTGGAGCCCGGCGACATCCCCGGCATCCTTGCCGACCCGTCGCAAGCCGTCACTGATGATGGGGTGCTCGCGCTCTTTTTCCCCGGCTGTCCGGCCGCTGCCGCGCCGTTTCTCCTCTTTCGCCTCAAGCGGCTGGGGTACTCCCGGTGTTGCGTACAGGTTGTCCCTGAAGGTCTGACCCTTACCGCACGCCGTTAGCCGGCGATCTTCGATATCTCTGGCCCTATCTGGGTAAGGGGAAGAATCGTGTCGGCAACCCCCCCTTCGATGCAGGCCCTGGGCATGCCGTAAATGGTGGAGGTTGCCTCGTCCTGTACGATGGTCCCTCCCCCCACGGACTTGAGATGTTTCATCCCCTTGAAACCGTCGGCACCCATGCCGGTCAGGATAACGCCGAGCAGCGATCCGTTGCAGGCATCGGCAAAGGTGGTCAGCATATGATCGACCGAGGGGATGTAGATGTACTGGGGGCACTCGGAGGTGGGAATGGTGCGGACGGCTATGCTGCTCCCCTGGCGGACCAGCGCCGTATGCAAGCCTCCCGGGGTCACTAGCACCACGCCTGGCTGGACAATGTCGCCGGCCTTTGCCTCCTTCACCTGGAGTGAGCACTTGGTGTTGAGCCGTTCGGCGTAGGGACCGGTGAACGCCTTGGGCATGTGGATGGCAACTACGATGCCGTGGGGGAAATTGCCCGGTATCCGGCCGAGAACTTCCTGGATGGCCACCGGGCCGCCGGTGGATGCGCCGATTCCCACGTATTGGTAGTGCTGGCCAGCCAGCCGGGGGCGTGCAACGGGGCGTGGCGGCACCACGACCCTTGGCGGGGCGGTTTCCACCAGGGACTTGCCGAGTATCGAGGCCGCGGCTCCCTTTACCTTCCGCAGGAGTTCCTCTTTGAAGATTTTCTGGGCGTCGATACTGTCGGTGACGTTTTTGGGGATGTAGTCGATGGCGCCGGCATCAAGGGCGTCGAAAGTGGCTTTTGCCCCCTCGCAGGTGAGCGTGGAAACCATCAGGACCCTGGTCGGAGCCTTGACCATAATCTGTTTCAAGGCCGCAATGCCGTCGAGCCGGGGCATTTCAATGTCCATGGTTATCAGGTCGGGTCTGAGGGTCAGGGCCTTTTCCACACCCTCGACCCCGTCCATGGCTATTCCGACAACCTCGATGGCAGGGTCTTTCTCCAGAACGCTCCGGATAACCATCCGCATGAACGATGAGTCGTCAACAACGAGTACGCGCAGTTTTCTAGGTTGATTCAGGGGCATAATGCCGTTACCTGTCCTTGAAAATATTCGTTACCAGCTCGCGGATTTCTTCCACTTCATCGTCCAGTTCGTAACAGAACCGTTCCACATCGAAACCCGCAAGACTTCCGCCTTTGTCCTGTATCATCTCCCATGCCGGCTCATCCGCCAGGGAGAAACTAGTCCATTCCTTCCCGCCGTAATCCAGATTCCGCACCGTGCAGAAGAGGTCTGCCAGATTTACGATGGCGGTGAGCCTCGGTGCATTTTTCGCCTCCTGCGGTGCATGATGGCAGGCTATGATCTCGCAGTAATCGGCGGGGAAATTCCACTCGCGAGCAAGGCAGAGCCCCACTTCGCAGTGGGTGGTGCCGAGAATGCGCTCTTCCGCCTCCACCAGCTTTGTCGGCGTCTCTTTGATGGTGTCTACGATCTTCTGGAACTCGTCTTTCATGTAATAGCTCAGAAAAACTTCGCCGATGTCATGGACGAGGCCACCGATGTAAGCCTTTTCGGTATCGTGGTATCCCACCTTCGCGGCGATCAGGCGTGCCACGATGCCGACGCCGAAGGAGTGCTCCCAGAACGGTTTCACGCCGAGAACCCCGTCTTTTCCCTCGAAACTCTGGATAAAGGCGCAGGTAAGGATGAATTCCCTGATGTGCCGGAGCCCCAGGTAGACCAATGCGCCCTTTAGGGATGTGATGACGGTGGCTGGCCGGTAGAGCGGCGAGTTGACCATCTTCAGGACCCGCGCCGCCATGACCTGGTCGGTGAGAAGAAGTTCCGCCACCTGGTCGATTTCCACCTCGGGCTGGTCCAGGAGCGAAAGGACCTGGGTGGCCACGGCGGGGATGGTGGGGAGATCGGTCATCCCCCGGATCAGAGCGGCAGCTTTTTCCATTTTACTTGATTGTTCCACGCTATCCGTTCCGCCTTTCACTTTTTGTACGCAAATCCGCCGGGGAAATGGACCGTTTTGAACTTGTCGTTTACGCCGTGCAGGGATTCGGACTGCCCCACGAAGAAGTAGCCGTAGGGTTGAAGGTTGTTGTAGTAGTGCTGAACCACCTTGGTTTTGGACGCCAGGTCGAAGTAGATGAGGACGTTGGCGCAGAAGATAAAGTCAAAGCTCTTCATGAAGACCATTTTCGCGTCTTCATATAGGTTCAGGTGGCTGAAACTTACCAGTTTTTTAACGTCGGGCGAGAGAATGAAGCGTCCGCCGGGCTCTTCGCGGAAATATTTTTTCTTGTAGAAATCGGGGGTGTTGCGTACCGAGTATGCGCTGTAGACCCCATCCCGTGCCTGGGCCAGGATCGTTTCGCTGATGTCGGTTCCAACGATTTCGATAATCCAGTCCTTAAGAATCGAGGTGCGTTTTTCCAGGAGAAGCATGGCCATGGTGTAGGCCTCTTCGCCCGATGATGAACCGGCGCTCCATATCCTGAGTTTGCGGAAACCGATTTTCCCCTTGGTCGCCACGACTTCGGGGAGAAAAACATTTTCCAGCGCCTTCAACTGGGGGGGGTTGCGAAAGAAGCAGGTCTCGTTGGTGGTGATTTCATCCAGAAGCTTCAGCATTTCGTCGGATTTGGTCCGGGTATCCTTCAACATTCCCATATACGCAATGAGACTCGGAGCGTTGGTCGCTTCAAGGCGGCGGGAAAGGCGGCTTTCCAGGAAATACTTCTTGCTTGAATGAAAGTACATTCCGCAGTGATTGTAAATGAAGTCCCTGAAGAATTCGAAATCCTTGTCGGAGAGTGTCACGAGTGTTCCTTTATCACGCTGGTTTCGGTTTTTAGTGCCGGGTCAGGCCGCCATGCGGCCGCTTCCGCCTCCGTCGCTGTTTTCCAGAAGTCCCGCCGGGTCAATGATGAGCGTGACCCGTCCGTCACCGAGTATGGTGGAGCCGGCAATGCCGGGGAGATTTGCCAGGTACTTGCCGAGGGACTTGATCGCCACCTCCTGCTGCCCCAGAAGCCGCGAAACCACAAGCCCGACACGTTTCTCTGCCACCCCCACAACGACCACGTAGCAGGCGGTCCGGCTTTTTGAACTCGGCGCCACATTGAAAATTTTCTGCAGCCGCATCAGCGGGAGCACCGAATCGCGCAGCTTCAGCACCTCCTGGTCGCCAATGGTGTGAAATTCCCGCTCGTCCACCCGAAGAGTCTCCATTACTGCCGCCAGGGGGAGCGAGTAGGTTTCATCTTCCACCTCAACCAGAAGCGACTGGATTATGGCCAGGGTGAGGGGAAGTTTCAGGATGAACTCCGACCCCTGCCCCAGTTCGCTGCGGATATCGATGATACCGTTCAGCTTTTTAATATTGGTCCGGACCACGTCCATGCCGACGCCACGCCCCGAGAGGTCGGTGGCCTTCTCCTTGGTGGAGAAGCCGGGGAGGAAAATCAGATCCATAAGTTCGCGCGGGCCCATGGCAGCAAGCTGCTCGTCGGTCACCAGCCCCTTCTCCTTGGCTTTTCTGGCAACGACATCGGTGTTTATCCCCTTGCCATCATCTTTGATGCTGATGACGATCTGGTTCCCCTCGTGGGCTGCCGAGAGGATAAGGGTCCCCTTGCGGGGCTTACCTGCTGCAACCCGTTCGTCGGGGGTCTCCAGGCCGTGATCCATGGCATTGCGAATCAGGTGTATCAGCGGATCGCCGATTTCGTCCACCACCGACCGGTCCAGCTCGGTCTCCTCGCCAAGTACCACCAGGTCCACATCCTTACCCAGATCTCTGGCCATGTTGCGTACGATGCGGGGGAACTTCTTGAACACCTTTTCCACCGGGATCATCCGCATCTTGAGGACCTGCATCTGGAGTTCCGAAGTGACAAAGCTGATGCGCTTGGAGAGCTTGCTGAATTCTTCACCGAAGATGGTGTCATCGCCCCCCTGGAAGTCGGTATTGAGCTGCATCATCCGGTTGCGTTCCAGGACCAGCTCCCCCACCTGGTTCATAAGATCGTCAAGCCGCTTCACATCAACCCGGACCGTGGAGTTGTCGGACAGGTCGTCACCCTTCTTGTCATCCCTGGGGGCAGGGGGTGGGGCAGTCTTCGCGCGAGGGGCTGCTTCGGGGGCCTTGACCGGTGCCGTGTCAGGGGTTGGTGCTGGCTCCGGTGCGGGTTGAGCAGCCGTTTCCCCGCTCTCCTGGGTATGGGTTCCCTGGGGTTCCTGGGTGGGCGGCGTGGTTTCATTCACCACGGGTGGAGCGGTTGCTGCCGCGGGAGGCGATTGCTTCAGTACGGTTGCCTCCTTGGCGTTTTCCGAGAGGAAGGGGAGGAGCTTGCCGATGGTCTCGTCGATCTCCCTCTCGACGATATCTCCACCCTTGATATCGCTCACCAGGAGCTTCACCAGGTCAACCGCCTCAAGGATCACATCCATGATTTCAGGCGTCACCTCCAGTTCGCCGCGACGCATGCGGTTCAGGACGTCCTCCGTCTTGTGGGTCACCTTTACGAGGAGCTCAAAGCCCAGGAAGCTGGATGCCCCCTTGACCGTATGAATCGACCGGAAGATGCTGTTCATGAGCTCCGTGTCCGCCGGAGCCTTCTCCAGGGCAACCAGATCGTCGTCGAGTTTTTCCAGCAACTCAAACGTTTCGGTCAAAAATCCTTCAAGGAGTTCTTGGTCTTCGCACTCTATCGCCATGTGCTGTTCCTCGCGAGCGTAAATGAAATGTGAACCATTTCAAATTTAATTCTTGGCATTGCCGTACGTGTCACATTATACCGCTGAAAAGCTGCCGCTCTTCACGGGAAACCAGTTTTTCCAGGTTCAGGAAGAAGAGAAGCCGATCGGTCTGGTTGATAACACCGGCCAGGCACTCCTGCTCAACTGCGCTGTTCACCACTGCCGGCGGGGGTTGTATCTCGCTCTCGGATATCCTTATCACCTCTGAAACCGCATCAACCACGAACCCCATCAGCTCGCCTTCCATATCTATAACCATGATCCTGGTCTGGTTGCTGGTCTCCCCTTCCGGGAGATTGAAGCGCTTGCGCATGGAGATGATGGGGATCACCTTGCCCCGCAGGTTGATAACTCCCTCAATATAGTGGGGTGTGTTGGGGACGCGGGTGATGCTCGGCATGCGGATGATTTCACGCACCTTGAGTACGTTCACCCCATATTCTTCCTGCTCCAGCTTGAAACTCACGAGCTGGATCAGTTCGTTTCTCGATTCTTCAACTTTGGTCTGAAGGGCGGTTTCCATAATTTTCTTCCTCCGGATTTATTCCGAATTGTCGGGGGATTTTTTTCTTGCGGCCAAGTATGCCGTATCTTCTATATGCAAAGAGTGTTCTCTTCCTCCGGTTAAGGGCCTTTTTTGAGTATCCTAATAAATAGCAAGACTTGTGTATTTATACCTATCGGCTTAAGAGGCGAAAATTTTAGGAATTTTTTTGCCGGATTCCCGATGGTTTACAGCTTGCTGAAAAAATGACACTCGGGGAGGCCGGCGCCGGTGAAGCGCTTGTGACCTTGGGGGGTGGAATGGGGCAGAAAGTAAGAGCCGTTTCAAAGGGTTCTGCCGCAAAATATTTTTTTGGCGCTCGTCATTTTGTTGACTTTTGTCAGGATTATGACTAATATGGGCCGTCAAGAATACCAGCTCCCATATACCCATTCCCGTGTCGAGGAACCCATGGATACACCACGATTGCTCATTGCCGACGACGATAAAAAAACTCGCGATTTTGTTGCGGCTTTCCTTAAGTACAAAGGGTACGAGGTGGTGCAGGCCTGTGATGGCCAGGATGCCCTCGACAAGCTGGAGACCGAGGAGGTTCATCTAGTTATCACAGACTTGATGATGCCCCGGGTGAACGGCCTCGAGTTCGTCAAAAAACTGAAAGCCATGCGTCCCGGCACCGTCATCATTGCCTATAGTGCTTTCGGCAACTACGAAATGGCTTCGAATCTCCTGAAAGCTGGAGTGTTTTTCTACCTGGAAAAACCTTTCAACCTGGATGAGCTTGAGACCCATGTGAAGAGGGGACTTGAGCACCAGTCGCTTCAGAGCCAGACCTACCGGACCAAGCCGGCCATCAAAAACCGTGCGCTCATACCCAATATCATCGGCGAAAGCTCAAAAATGCTTTCTCTCTTCGAGTTGATAGAGAAAGTAGCCGAATCCGATTCCACGGTCCTCATTCAGGGAGAGTCGGGGACGGGGAAAGAGCTCGTGGCCCGTGCGGTTCATGACCTGAGCACACGTAAAACCCGCAACTTTGTCCCGGTCAACTGTGCCGCCATTCCTGACGAACTACTCGAAAGCGAGCTGTTCGGCCATGTGAAGGGCTCTTTTACCGGCGCTGTGGCAAATAGAATCGGCCGTTTCGAAATGGCCGACCGCGGCACGCTTTTCCTTGATGAAATCGGCGACATGAAGCTGAATTTACAGGTTAAGCTCCTTCGCGTGCTCCAGAACCGCGAACTGGAGCCGGTTGGCGCCACCCGTCCCAAGAAGATTGATGTGCGGATTATTGCAGCCACCAACCAGAACCTTGAAAAGCTCGTCGCCACCAAGCAGTTCCGCGAAGATCTCTACTACCGCCTCTCGGTCATCCCTATCTTCATTCCACCGCTCCGGGAGCGTCGTGAAGATATTCCCCTGCTGGTCAATTCATTCCTCGAGCGCTTCAACCGCAACAAAAAGAGCAAGGTCAAGGGGATCGATTCCGACGCCATGGAACACCTTGCCCACTACGACTGGCCCGGCAACGTGCGCGAGCTGGAAAACCTGGTGGAGCGTCTCGTTATCCTCAAGGGCTTCGGTTCCATCGGCGTCAATGATCTGCCCGAAAAATTTTCCGGCATCACCATAGCTCCTGCGGCTGAAAGCGTTACTCTCCCTGATTCAGGCATCTGCCTCAATACCGTGGTGGAAGAGTTCGAAAACAACCTCATCCTGCAGGCGCTCAAGAAGACTGGCGGCAACAAGAAAGAAGCAGCACTGCTACTGAATCTCAAGCGGACCACCCTCATCGAAAAATTAAAAAAGAGGAGACTCGATACAATTGCCACACCTTTTGCATAAAGTGTAGGTATGTTGATCGACACCCTAATCAATCGCCCGACGGCTCCTGAGTCCGCCAACGCCCCGGCTGATAGGGGCTCTTCCCGTGAATCCGGCACCGGCCTTGTTTTTGACGAGCTGCTCGCAGCCGGAGGCTCTCAGCCGCAAACCGCGAAAGGCGTGCGTGCTTCCGTTGCCGCCGCAGCGGAATTGATGCGTCTTGATATGATGCGGAGCGCTTTCACTATCGGCGACGTCGATGGTGCTGACAGCCCGCCGGCAACGGGGCGAGCGGTTGAGCTGATGCTGAAGAGCTTTGCTGAAAATGGCAAGGATCCTGTTTCGATGCAGACCGGGATGGCCGATTCGTCTACTCAGGAAATTTCTGACTTATCCTCCATGCCCCGTGCGGAGTTGAACAGCGATAACTGGCTCGATGACGTAGTTGGCCGCGCATCGCGCCGTTATGGTGTCGAGGTGGGACTCATTAAGGCGGTGATAAAGGCGGAGAGCAATTTCAATCCCAATGCCGTCTCCCCAGTGGGCGCCAGGGGGCTTATGCAGCTCATGCCGGCCACTGCCCGTGGTCTTGGTGTTACCGACTCCTTTGACCCCGAACAAAACGTCATGGCCGGTACCAGATTTCTTAAGGATCTTCTGCGCCGTTATGACGGAAACATCGACAAGGCTCTTGCCGCTTACAACTGGGGCCCGGGCAATGTTGACAGGAAACCCCATCTGCTCCCCCGTGAAACTCGTGAATATCTTGTCAAGGTAAAGGGGTATTATAATCAGTTTGCCTGACGTGACACTTGCTCAAGGAATAAAAAAAGCCCTTCCGCTCAGTACGGAAGGGCTTTTTCTTTTTGGCGTCCCCTGCCGGATTTGAACCGGCGTCGCCGCCGTGAAAGGGCGGTGTCCTGGGCCGGGCTAGACGAAGGGGACGAGGGGAAAAGAAACCCGGTCAGGATTCTGGCCGGGTTTCTTGTTTTTAAATGGTGAGCCGCGTTGGGATCGAACCAACGACCACCTGATTAAAAGTCAGGTGCTCTACCAGCTGAGCTAGCGGCTCGCAAACAGAAAATGATTTTTATCAGACTTGGCCTTATGCGTCAAGATAAAAAACAAACACGTTGCACTTTTTTATGCGAACGGGTTTCTGATGGTTATGGTTTCGTCGCGGCCGGGACCGACAGAGACGAGGACGATGGGGCATCCGATCAGCTCTTCAAGGCGCTGTACATACTGCCGTGCTTTCTCCGGAAGATCCTCAAAGCGGCGTGCACCCCTGATGTCGCTCTTCCAGCCGGGAATTTCTTCGTAGACCGGTTGGCACTTCTCGAATATTGCAAGGTTTGCCGGCAGAACTTCGAGGGGTTTTCCCTCGTAGGTGTAACCGGTGCAGACCTTGATTGTGTCGAAGTCGTTCAGCACATCCAGTTTGGTGAGCGCTATGCCGGTAAGGCCGTTCACCTGCACTGCAAACCGAACCACCATGGCGTCAAACCATCCGCAGCGCCGTGGCCGGCCGGTGGTGGCACCGAATTCGCCGCCGGTCTGGCGCAGTTTCTCGCCGTCGTCGTCGAGAAGTTCGGTGGGGAAGGGGCCGCTGCCGACCCTGGTGACATAGGCTTTGGATATGCCTATAATCTCGTGGATGTCCCTCGGGCTCACGCCGGAGCCGGTGCAGGAACCGCCGGAGCAGGTGGAGGACGAAGTGACGAACGGGTAGGTCCCGTGATCCACGTCGAGAAGAGTCCCCTGAGCACCTTCAAAAAGAAGCTTTTTCCCCGCCTTGATGTCCTTGCTGAGAATGAGGGAGGTGTTGGCGACGTATTTGCGCAGGGTCTCCGCGTAGCCGCTGTAGGTGGTATATATTTCATCATAGGACATTGGAGCTTCGCCGAGCATCTTCTCGAGGATGAAGTTTTTCTCCTCGAGATTTTCCCGGAGCTTCCGGGCAAAAAGCTCGGGGTCGAGCAGGTCCATGAGGCGGATGCCTCTCCGGCCGATCTTGTCCTCATAGGTGGGGCCGATGCCGCGGCCGGTGGTGCCGATCTTCTTGTCGCCGCTCTTTGCTTCACGGGCGATGTCGATCATCTTGTGGTACGGCATGATGATGTGAACCGATTCGCTGACCAGGAGGGCGCTGTCGTCCTGGAGACGCCCCTTTTCCTTCAGCCGGTTGATCTCCATGATGAAAACTTCCGGGTCGAGCACTACGCCATTACCGATGATGCAGCGCTTCCCCTTGTGGAGAATTCCCGACGGGATAAGGTGGAGGACGGTTTTTTCGCCGTTCACCACGAGGGTGTGGCCGGCGTTGTTTCCACCCTGGTAACGAACTACGTCATCAGCATGCTCGGTATAGATGTCGACTACTTTGCCTTTTCCTTCATCGCCCCATTGGGCGCCAACCACTACTACGTTTGCCATTGTCTTCTCCTTGTCAGGGAAGGGTATTTAGAGAAAAATCGCTTGCAGAAAGGGCGGTTATCTTGACGGCCGTTCCCTTCCTGTCTGCAACCCGTACTATGTAGACTTCGTCGGAGGCGCAATAATCGCCGCCGATAACCATCATTCTGCGTATGTTCATCCGCCGCGCATAGTCCAGGGAGTCATCGAAATTCCTGTGGATGATGTCGCGGGCGGTGGAGTAACCCCGGGTCCTGAGATTCTGGGCTATTTCAAGAGCCTCCCGGCGGTCGTCCTTGAGATTGAAGATGAGAATGTCGCGGGTTTTGCTCGCCTCAACGTCGGGGCGCTTTTCAAGGGCGTTCAGGAGCGCGAGGATGTTGAACGCGAAGCCTGTTGCCGGGGCTGGATAGCCATAGCGCCGGGTCAGGTTGTCATACCGGCCGCCGCTGCAGACCGCTTCGCCGATCCCGGTAACAAATCCCTCGAACGTGAGGCCGCTGTGGTAATCAAGCCCGCGGACCTCTCCCAGGTCGAGGGTCAGGTGGTTGGAGACGCCGTGAATGTCCAGGATGTCCAGTACCTGGGCGATGTTGTCCAGGGCTTTGCGTGAAGAATCGCTGGTGGCTACCTTTTGGGCCTCGGCCAGAATCTCGCGTCCGCCGAACAGCCGGGGCAATGCGGCGAGCTCTTCTTTCACCCGGTCCGCGATGGGCTCAGCTTCAAGGATAGCCTTGACCGCCGAGGAGTCCTTCTTGCCGATCGCCTCCTGAAGTCGCCGGCGCGAATCGTCGCCAAGTCCCGCAGCCGCCATGACCCCGCGGATGAAGCCCACATGGCCCAGATCGACCTTGAATTCATCAAAGCCGAGGCCCTTGAGAATCTCCACGGCCATTGCCACCATCTCGGCGTCGGCCTCGGGAGAGTCGAGACCTATCAGTTCCACCCCGGCCTGGAACATCTCGCGGCTTCGGCCCGACTGGAGCTCCACGTGGCGAAGCACCCGGCCAAGATAGTATAGACGGAGGGGCAGGGGGCAGTTCCGCATGCGGGTTGCTACGATACGGGCCACCTGGGGGGTGATGTCCGAAGGGATGGCCAGGAGCTTACCGGTCTGCCGATCATCAAAACGGAAGGTCTTTTCCCGGAGGTCCTCGCCGAGGCCAATGGCCATAACGTCCTGAAACTCCAGCAGCGGTGTGATGATGCGCCGGAAGCCCCAGAGCTCGAATACCCCGCGGATCTTGCCCTCGATGTAGCCGATCTTGTCGGCCTTCTCGGGGAGAAAGTCGGTTACCCCCTTGGGAAGGGGTGCTTCTATGGAAACGGGATCAGTCAACGGTAATCTCTGTAAGGTGTTGTGGAAGATAGTGAAAAAGCACGCAAAACGCGAAAAATCCTAACAGTATAGCGGTCCGATGTCAATCAATTATATCCGTAGGGACAGACGGAAAAGGGGGCACGCGAGTACCCCCTTGCAATCCGGCAGCGGAAAAGCGCTTCGCGCTACTCCAGCCGCTTCACTGTTACTATGCTGGTTCCTTTGTTAAGGAGCCCCTCTTTCTTCACGACTTCGAGGGCCACGATTTCCTTGGCGCCCGGATCATACACGTAGTCGGCGAGGTAATTCTGGCTTTGCTTGGTGTGCCAGACTTCGTCCATGGATGAACCGTTCCAGGAAAAGGCATAGAGGCTGCTCTTCTTGTAGGCGCGGTTGTTGCCCACAACGAACATCCCTTCATTTTTAGGTACAATGAGCTCGCCAGTCGGTGAGACAGTGATCCGCTGCTCCAGGAAAATCCAGCGGAACGGATCGCCGGTAACAATGACCTTGGACAGGTCTTCCCGCTTGAAGTACGTCTCGGAGCCGCCGAACTTGTCGGCGCTGCGCCATAGTTCTTCACCGGTGTCGGAATAGATGAGGAGATAGCCGTCTTCATTAATGACTGCGGTATAGCTGCTGCCCGAGGCGTCGCGGAACCGGTTGAAGTTGTAGAGGTAACCGAATCGCGGGAGCTTGATGGGGTTTTTCAGCTCATACCGGTCGCCGGTCTTAACCAGCTCGTATACGTCGCCGTAGTAATCGGCATCGGTACTCATCTGCTGGGCGTAGATCTTGTAGTTCGCGCCTTCCAGGGCGATTCCACGGAAATAATAGGGTAACTTGGCAGCAATCCGCTTGAGAGAGTTCTTCTCCGCAACCCATACCTGTGAGGAGAGCGATTCACCGTCCATTATGGTGACGTAGGCCTCGGGGGTGCCGTCTCCGTCCAGGTCGGCGGAATCCACCCCGAGCACCCGCTCGCGGGGGGAGAAGGAGACTTCGGCCACCAGTTTCAGGGCGTCGCCCTTGCGGTAGAGGCGCAGGGCCTGCTCGTCGGCGACATAGAAATCCCGGGTGCCGTCATCCGCCTTTTTCCCGGCGGCGATGCCGATGAGGGTGCCCGTCAGCCGCTGGCTCATCCAGCCGCCGGAGGCGGTGCGAGTCAGATCCTGGGGCTTGACGATATCGCTGGTGGTGGATGCCTTGACCAGGTCCGACGCCGGTTGAGAAGCAGAGGGGCGCACCACGTCGGATGCGGGAACTGCCACCGGTGCTGCAACCGTCTGCGGTACCATGACCACCCCCGGCTTGATCTTTTCGGCGATCTCTGCCGCCATGGCCTGTCCAAGCTTGCCCGCGGCGGGAATCAACTCATCCTGGCTTTCACCCTGTTGGAATGAGCGGGCGATGACCCGGCCGCTTGCATCCTTGGCCACTGCGTCGAGGCTGAAAATCTTGCCGAATGCGATGTAGCTTCCCTTAACCAGAACATCGGCTCCCACGGGTGAATCCACGGAAAGCACCGAATCATTGCTCAGGCGCGACGCGAACAACGTCTGTAGCGTCGATTTCAGCTCATCCTTGTTGGCGGCGCCGGTAATGGCGAATTCCGACACGTAGACCCTGATCTGGGCTGCCGATGCCCCGGCTGCGCCGATCATGACGAGCAGCATGGCATAGACTGCAGTGGCAAACTTTCTCATCTTGACTCCCAATTGGCTTGTGTTATCCGGAAAAGCGTAATTCGTAACAGAAAAGCTTCGCGATTATTGCAAACCGTTCCTGCCATGTCAAAACATTAGTCTGACGAACTTTGCTGCAATAAAAAGAGGGGAGAGTTGCCTCTCCCCTCGGGGTGCTGCTGGTGTGGGAAAGATTAGTTTCCGCCACCCTTGAGGATGGCGTCAAGCAGTTCGTTGGCCTCGTCCAGCTTCTGTTGGAGTTTCTTGATGTCTTCGGCGGAGTAGACCTTCTTCCCCTTCTTGATTTCGGCGTTTAGTTTCTTGATCTTCTTCTGGAGCGTATCGACCTCCATGCCGCAGTTCTTGGACGCCAGAAGACACATGTCCTTCTCTTCCTTCGTCATCTCGGCTGCAAGAACCGGCACGGTAGCCGACATCATAAATGCTGCCATCAGCAATACTGCCATCTTTTTCATGGTTGACCTCCGGATGGATAGTTGAACTTTCTGTTCTCTTAGTTAACCAGACAGCATGGTAAAGTCAAACGGCTAAAATCAAAGCGCCGGGAGGAAGCACAGTTCCTCCCGGCATGGGGCATTACCTAAAATGCATAGTTCAGCATGACGCGGGCCTGGTAGGGATCGTCGAGATCGCCTGCCTCATCGAAATAGTCGCCCAGGAACATGTAAGCGCCCTGTACGCTGGCGGTCATGTTGTCGAAGAGCTTGTAGCCGATTTCGGCGTTTACTTCGGTGCCCAGATAGTTGTCTTTCTGGTCGGAGTTGGCGGCAGCGCCGAAGCCGGCGTTTACGCTTCCGTAGACTTTAGGGGTGAAGCTGGCGTCATAGCCGACGAAGCCGCCGATGAAGCCTTCGTCTTTCTGCGCACCGTTGAGGCTATGGACGATTGCCCGGTCAGTGTTGATGTTGTACTTGTTGCGGAGCATGATCTGCATTTCCGCTGCGTAGAAGTTGCTCTCGGGAGAAACAGCCTGGAAAGCAGTGCTGTCTTCGTTGTCACCGGTGTTCCGGTCGCCGGAGGTGTAGAGGGCGGCAACCCTGAGGGTGCCGATGCCCAGCTTGCCCTTGGCGGTGGCGCCGGCGGCAAAGGCGGAGAGGTCACTGTTGTCGGAGAACGGTGCTTGGCCGAACTGGTACATACCGAAGGCGCCGAGGGTGATCGGAGCAAGATTGAACTCGCCGTTCAGGCCGACCATATGGGTGTAGGTGTTGTCATCGCCTTTGTAGTCAGTGTTCAGCAGATAATAGGAAGCGCCGACCTTTGCGTCTTTAGAAAGGGCGTACTTGGAGTCGAGCACGAGGAAGTCGCGGGTGGCCTTGCCGGGAACGGAACCGGCTTCTTCGTTGAAGCGGAACCAGCCGAGGGAGTTGTTGAACCCGGCGTACTTGGCGGAAACGAGAGCACCGGCCATGTCGGCGTTCACGAAAATCCCGCCGTAGGAATCGGTCCAGGGCTGGATACCGACTTTGGCGTTGATGGCGGTGGAAGGAATATTGAAGTCCAGGTAGACGTTTTTGGTCTCCAGGTTGGTCTGGTCAGCACCGATGGCGCCGCCCTTGTTGCGACCATCCTTGTAGGCAGAGTCACCCCAGCGGGAGTCGATCTCGAAATGGGTCACCAGTTTGAGGTCGTCGTTGGCTTTGGCGATGTACATGAGGCGGGCCCGCTGCTCAACGTAGGATCTGGTTCTGGAGTGTTCGGTCAGCAGACCACCATCGATAATGTTACCAGTTGTTCCATCGGTGAAGTTCGAAGCATACCCGAATACCCGGAACATGCCATGGAACTCGTTTTCCAGCGCCAGAGCCGGGACTGCCGTCGCAGCGCTCAGGGCGCAGGCGGCGGTTACTGCCAAAAGCTTCTTTTTCATCAGTTGCCTCCTTCATTGGTGATAAAAACCGCATATGAGAGTGGTG
>MTLE01001054.1_pt2 | contig 33498 bp, 30 predicted proteins | sample 1982461 | NCBI WGS metagenome assembly MTLE01 (sample SAMN05712605, study PRJNA340218) | biofilm metagenome | isolation source: sample SPL anode biofilm adapted to -200 mV | place: USA | collected 2012-02-03
TATCGGGATAAGCGTCAATGGCAAGTTGTTTCCACGAGTAGAATCCAAGAGCGGATAACATAAGGAATATCGTCAACATCAACCAGCGACGATTTATCAAGGTGTTCATCAACTTCTCCATAATATTACATATTTAGAAGGATACCACCCTTAATTATTACGTTTTCATTATCGCCTATACCACTTAAAATGCGGACACTGTCAATGTTGGCGGTTTCAATTTCAACCTTACGTCGTATAAACTGTCCTTTGTTTATTTCTATCAACACACAATCATTATCGTCCTTTTTCATAATGGCAGAGGCAGGTAAGACAATAGCTTTGACCGGGGAGTTGATAAAATGGACTTCACAGAACATGCCGATTTTAAGATCTCTATCGGAATTGTCACACTCTATGATTACCTCTAGCGAGCGGGTTTCTTCATCTAATATTTCACCTATATGATAGATGGTCCCGCAGATTTTCTTGCTTGGGTTGGCATCAGTATATACCTCTACCCGGTCACCTTGTTTTATTGAACCAAAGTATTTCTCCTTGACTAGAGCTACTACCCATACACGCGATAAATCGGCAATTACGGCTAATGGTTCAGAATCCTCTTTCACGTAGCTCCCTATAGTGATGTTATATTTAATCACCTCCCCGGAAATGGGAGAAACAACTTTTAATGGCTGTCCCATTTGAAGGGAGGCGGCATCTATGTTGAATACTTTTAATGTCGCTTTTGCTTGTTCGAATTCCTGCCCGGTAATAATGGCTTCATTTTGAGCTTGTTCAAGATCTTTTTGAGAGGCAACGCCGTTTGCAACTAAATCCTTTTGTCGATTAAAATTCTTTATTGCAAGTTCATTGGCTGACTTAGCCGCGAAGTAACTCTTTGCGGCATCATAAAATTCGGAAGAACCCAACTCGAAAACCGGAGAGCCGGTATTTATTCTTTGTCCCAATCGAACTCTTGATTTTACGATTCGTCCCGCAAATGGGGGCATTATCTCGGCAATCTTTCCCGAAACGGGACGTACAGTCCCGACACTTCTAAATTCTGCCGAATAGTTCTGTGATAAGGTTTTGCTAATAACTATTTTTTGTAGTGCCGGTGCATCTTTGTTTACAATAATAGTGTCTCCTTTGTATTGAATCTCTGCAATTTTTTGTGTTTGCTTGCTGTTGTTGCACGAAGCAAATATTACGCACAAGATTATGAATATGAGTGATTTATTCATTCTGATAATGATTGTGTTATTATTAATTATTAATACCGTTCTTATCGCGGTTTTATGAATTCATAGCCCAATCCTACCGGTAACAGTAAGTTATTTGCTGGCAGTAGTGATTTCTGGCTTGAAGATAATGTGCTTAATATGAGGATGGGGGCGCTCGTAAAGAAATACAGCCGTCGGGATCCCGGGTTATTACACACTTGATGATAGGGCTGACGATTGTCTTTAAGAAAAAAATGAGATTCAGACCAATAAAAAATATGGTAGCCTGAAGAGTCTGGAAAAAGGATAGAATGGAAATTAATTCTAACTCATTGTCTGTATGTGTGCCTTTTTCTGTATGAGTGTGACTATGGAAGTGTGAATGAGATATTGTGACACCATTGATGTTGTGGCCGTGATAAAAGCAAGAGATATTCACATAGTATAAAGTGAATATTACAATCAGAATATGGCCGATTATACTTCTCCCTTTATTTGGCATCAAATACTCTATTCATATTGTAAAAGTACAATTATTTCTCTAAAAATACTATGTAATCAATGGTATTTATGTCTTTACGAGCAATAATCCCAATCCTCAACGCTGAGTATGGGAGGAGAATTCTCAATGTATAATGATAAAAAAAGAGGTCGGAAGAAACTTCGACCTCTAATCGTTTAAATAAGCAGACATTAAAAAGATTCGGTTATTTTTTCTTTACTGCTTCCCATATTTTAGCCTCAGGAAGTTTTTTTGTGCAGAAGAACCAGTCATAGCAATGCATTTCATCTTTACTTTCCATACGCTCTTTTGCAACTCCGCATGAACCGGCTGTAGGAACAATTACATCATCCCCGGGCCTCCAGTCAGCAGGAAGGGCAACTCCAAATTCATCTGCGGCCTGAAGTGCTACGATTACACGGTACAGTTCATCAAAGTTGCGACCCAGACTGAGAGGGTAATAAATTACAGCTCTGATAATACCTTTCGGATCTATGAAAAAGACAGCTCTCACCGCTTTCGTGTTACTCTCTCCGGGTTGTATCATGCCATATTTTTTCGCAACCTCCATGGTTATATCCTCAATTAAAGGGAATTTAACCTCAATGTTTTTCATCCCCTTATACTCAATCTTCTCCTTGATTGTACGAAGCCATGCAATATGGCTGTATAGCCCGTCAACAGACAATCCTACAAGTTTGCAGTTTACTTCGGAGAACTTTTGCTCCAGACTTGCGAATGTCATGAATTCTGATGTGCAAACAGGCGTAAAGTCTGCAGGGTGGCTGAAAAGAATTACCCAGCTACCTTTGTAGTCACCGGGAAAATTTATGTTCCCTTGAGTTGTTACTGCTTTGAATTCAGGGGCATTGTCGCCGATTCGAGGCATAGAAAACACCTCTTGTTCTTGTCTTGTTTCCATAATTTTTGTTTTTTTAATTAAAGATACAACAAATCTTATCGCAAAAAGTTGAAGTTTTCGAACAAAATAAACAAATGTTCATTATATTTGTAGTGAACAAATGTTCAATAAAAATTCATTGTTATGCCAAGATTTAATGGATCAGGTCCCAATGGTGAGGGGCCAATGACCGGCAGGGGACTAGGCCGGTGCAATTCTGCCAATAGGGGTGGAATGGGTAATGTTCAGAATCAGGATCTTTCAAGAGAGGCCCAAGGTGGCTTTGCAGGAAGACCCGGTGGAAGAGGTATGGGCTTCAGATGCGGTTTTGGTTTACGCAGAGGTATGGGTATGCGATTCAGGGGTAATGGATGACTAAGAGAAAGCGAAATGTTTAATAAAAGATGGTTTAAATCATTTTCTGAAAAAGAAGATGATTCTGTTGGTTATTGTATTTGTCCAATCTGTAATTATTCAATTCCTCATAGAGTTGGGAGACCGTGCAGGGGACAAATGTGTCCTAATTGCAATGTCCCACTAATAAGGTCAGACACTATGAAAAAAAATGATGACAGAGAGAAGTATCAAGATGTGCAAAAACAGAATCAAAATGTCTTTCCGAAAGTAGATCGAGATCTATGTATCGGCTGTGGATCTTGTATTGATATGTGTCCCAGGCAGGCAATTACTCTTGAGAATGATAAGGCTTTCATTAATGAAGATAAGTGTGCTAATTGCAGGGCCTGTCTTACTCTCTGTCCGATAGGTGCTATAAATTAATTACAATGGTTTGTTATGGACCTGTACCATCCCGGCGCTTAGGTAGGAGCTTGGGAATAAATAATATTCCTTTTGAAAAGGTTTGTTCGTACTCTTGTGTGTATTGTCAGGTTGGTGTGACAAAATATTTAAGGGGCATAAGAGAGCCTTTTCTTGAGCCTGAAAAAATATATTCTGATGTAGTAACGCTTTTAGGTAAACTGCAACCTGTTGACAGACCAGATTATCTGACGTTTGTAGCAAATGGTGAGCCAACTTTGGATATTAATCTGGGAAAATCAATAAAATTGCTAAAGGGGTTGGGGCTACCAATTGCAGTTATTACAAATGCATCTTTGTTGTATGACAAAGAAGTAAGAGATGGGTTATGTCAGGCAGACTGGGTCTCAGTTAAGGTTGATTCTGCAATCCCTAATGTGAGAAAGAAAATCAACAGACCTTTTCCCGGATTGTCTTATGATTATTATTATGAGGGACTTGGTCTGTTTTCGAGTGTCTATAAAGGGATACTTGTCACAGAGACCATGTTGGTTCAAGGGTTGAATGATGTGCAGGAAGGTTTGGAGAAAACTGCATCTTTGATTAAGGAGTTGAATCCTGAAACCTCCTACATCTCTATCCCTATTCGTCCTCCAGCATTACATGCTGTAAAATTGCCAGATGAGAAAACTATAAATATGGCTTATCAGATTTATCTTGAAAGGGGTTTGAATGTCGAACTGCTTGTAGCTTTTGAAGGAGTTGACACAGGTTATACTGGAAATGCTAAAGATGATATTCTAAATATGTGCGTTGTCCATCCTATAAGAGAAGAGACTATGAGTGAGATTCTCAATAAGAATAAGGCAGATCAATGCGTCGTAGAGCAATTGATTGTTGAGGGTCAGATTAAAAGAATCGAATATAAAGGAAAGATGTTTTATTTAAGAAAATTTTCAAAAGAGTAGTGTTATGGTTGTATATGTAATTTTGGCAGTCTTGATAGGTAATATCGGGAGTGTTCTAATGGCTTCTATAATATTGCTGCTGAACAGGAACAATTTACAGAAAGTTACAAGACACATAAATGCTTTTGCAGGAGGCACTCTCTTGGGAGCAGCATTTATAGGAATGTTGCCTAATGCAATTAATATGGGAGGGGTTGCAGTATCATATGTGGTTCTTGGTGGGATAATGTTTTTTTTCGTTATAGAAAAAGTAATGATATGGAGGATATGTACTGATGAGAATTGTGACAGACATAGCAAGTCTGGTGCAATGATGCTGATGATAGGAGACTCTTTTCACAATTTTCTTGACGGGATAGTTATCGCTGCGGCGTTTCTTCATTCTGTCTCATTTGGAATTGTTGTCGCAATTTCTGTCTTTGCGCACGAAATTCCTCAGGAAGTTGCGGATTTTGGTGTTATTATTAAAGCTGGCTTCTCAAAACGAAAAGCAATTGTGATGAATTTGCTTTCCGGATTGACGGCTTTTTTGGGGGCGTTATTGGCATGGTTCTCAGTGTTTACAACGGAACATTTCATGCCTTTCGTTTTCGCAATATCTGCTTCGGGTTTTATTTATATAGCACTTGCTGACTTAATACCGGAGCTACATAAAAAATCTTCGATTAAACAATCTGTTTTCCAATTTGTTTTTCTCATAGCCGGGATATGTGTGATCATCATCTCGGTTATAACTAAACCATAAAATTTATGAAAACAAATCGTGTAGTAGTGATCGGAGGATCTGCCGCCGGTCCAAAAGCCGCATCAAGAGCCAGAAGGCTTGATGAGAATGCGGAAATCACCATTATTCAAAAATCCCCGGATCTGTCAATGGCTTCTTGTGGGTACCCCTATTACATAGGAGGTTTTTTCGATGACAGGAGCCAGTTGTTGTGTTCTCCTGCAGGAGTTGTGAGAGATACAAATTTTTTCTGGAAGGCTAAAAGAATAGTTACTAAGGTTAATACCGAGGTTACTTCAATCAACAGGGCTGATAAAAAGGTTTCATTCAGGAACTTGTTGACCGGTGAAGCCAGTGAGCTGGAATATGATAAACTTATAATTGCAACAGGAGCCACTCCAAGGAAACCACAGTTGCCGGGTATAGATTTAGATGGTGTTACTACATTGCAATCAATGCAGGATGCAGATTTTTTGAGAAAGGTAAGGGATGAGGGTAAAATTAAAAAGGCTGTTGTAATAGGTGGTGGATTAATCGGGATAGAGACATGCGAGGCCTTGCATCTTGCCGGGGTTGAGATAACTCTGGTTGAGCAATTACCTCAGTTGCTATCTTTTCTAGATCCTCAGATGGCGAGATTGGTGGAGAGATATATAAAAAGTAAGGCTAATCTCATACTTAATAACGGTGTTTCGGAATTTATCGGTGAAAACGGAAAGCTTACAGCAGTAAAACTAAGGGACGGAATTGTAATTCCATGTGAACTTGCTGTGGTTGCGATAGGAGTTGTCCCTAATACAAAATTGGCAAAGGATGCCGGTCTTGAAACCGGAGCGCGGGGAGGCATAACTGTAAATCCTTATATGCAGACTGCGGACAGCAATATTTACGCTGTGGGAGACTGTGTGGAGATACCAAATCTGATAACCGGATCAAATGTTCACGCTCCATATGGCGACTTGGCTAACCTTCAGGGAAGGGTTGCAGGAGAGAATGTTGTTTCTGGAAATGTTGCAACTTTTCCGGGAACGATACAAACTGGTATCTGCAAGGTGTTTGAATATGGAGTAGGTTCAACAGGTTTGAATGAGCAAAATGCCTTGAACAATGGTATTGATGATGTGGAGGTAGTTGTAAATGCAAGTCTTGACAAGCCTGGATTTATGAAAGGCGCCCTGCTTATAACAAAGTTGGTTGTAAGAAAATCCAATGGGTCAATAATTGGGGCTCAAGTGCTTGGTCTGGGGGATGTCAGTAAGCAGCTGGCTATATGGGCTATAGCTATAAAGGGCAAGCTTACTGTCGAGGATATGGTGAATGCTGATCTACCATATGCACCTCCTTATTCTCTTGCTATAGACCATAGTATAGCTACGGCACATATAATGCAGAACAAGCTGAGGCATCTATATAAGGGGATTTCAGCAGAACAGCTCAAAGAAAAAATTGACGAAAATGAGAAGCCATTTTGTCTGGATGTAAGAAATCCGGTAGAATATGAGCAAATGAGGATAGGAGTTGGAGAAGTCCTCATACCATTAGGACAGTTGAGGGACAGAATATCTGAATTGCCGGTGGATAAGAATGCAGAAATAGTGACATGGTGCAAGATATCTTTGCGTGGTTACGAGGCCGCATTGATTTTGCAGGCAAATGGCTATACTAACGTAAGGGTTCTTGAAGGAGGTATTATGGCATGGCCATATAAACGAGAGATGTAGGGATTTACAAGGAGAGATGGTTCAATTCCAACACCACATTGTTATACTTTGATAGCCAGTCAAGATATTCTATTTCAATGGTTATTGCATTTTCAATGCTCTGTACATATTGGAATAGATCTATTTTTTCCGATTGGTAGTCATTTTTTGCGTTTTGTGATATCTCTTCGCTGAGCTTTATGCCTGTTGATGTAAAATAATTGAGAGATTCCCTTAATTTCTTTATTTCATTCATCAGCTCCTCCCTTTTGAATTTTAATTTTCTTTGAAGGTCCTCTTTTTCATTTTCAGATATAGATATAGATATTTTATCTGATTTGATTTTTGCTTTTTGACCGGAAAATAAAATAGGAATTGAAAAACCAATCTCATATCCCAGATAGTTCTTGGCCATCGGAAATCGATTAGTGCCGTTATATATTGAAAGCGTAATATCAGGCAGGAGAAGACTTTTTTCAACTTTCAACTGATTTTCATGCATCTGTGTCAATAGCTCTTTATATTGAACCCCGGGATTCATCCTTAAAGGCTGGTTGGAAATTATGAGTTCAACGCACTCCATTTGCGGTATTGTGAATGGAGTGTTGTCATTCATGAGCAACATCAGTTTTTTAGTGGCAGTGGCAGCATCATATCTAAGATGATCTATGGCAATAAGGATTTGTTGATGAGCAGCCCTGAAGTTCAAGACTTCCAGGGCAGAGGTTTTTCCAGCTTTGTTGTTCTTTTCAACCTCTAATTTCAGATTGGAATATATACTGTCAAGGTGTCTGTAATATTTCTCTTTATTTGTAATGTAATTGATATTGTAGTATGCCTGGGAGACCTCTTTTATTAGTCGCAGGCGTTGATTATCCAGCTCTTTTTCGGCAAGTGATACAGATGTCTTGTTCAGCTTGTCCTGATTAGCATAAACGGATGGGAAATTGAAGCTCTGCTCAATTCCGAATATGTTTAGAGGATGCCCGTTATCTGCCACATTGTTTTTGTCCTGTCCTATGAAAAACTGTGTCTTTTCAAATGTGTAGGCGCTTTTCCTTAAAATTTTACTTTGTTCAAGTGCAAGGGTGTAATTATTATATTCAATGTTATTCTTTATAGCAGTTTCAACTGCGTCTATCAAGGTTAATGCCCTGACAGGATCATCTGCGTTCGCATGTTTGGTAAATGAAGCAAATGCGATGATTAAAACTAAGTAATTGGCTCTCATAATAGGGGTTTTAATAAATTTTACAGTATACAAAATTAGAAAACTTTTGATTGTGAGCAAATGTTTATTATTTTTGTAACGAACAAATGCTCATAATATGCCCAGACAAAAATTGATGCGAAGAATTGACAAGTTGCCTTTATTAAAAGGATTCAAGCCTATTGGGATGAATGATGATATTTCTCCGGTGGTAATGTGTCTGGAGGAGTATGAATCAATCAGGCTCAGTGATTATCTGAATTTAAGCCAGATAGAGGCATCGGTGGTCATGGGGGTTTCAAGGCCGACATATACAAGGATATATGATATGGCAAGAAAAAAAATAGCCAAGGCATTTATTGAGGGACGACCATTCGTATTTGAGGGAGGAAAGGTCTATTTTGACAGTGACTGGTTTCATTGCAATAGCTGTGATTGTTACTTTGATCATCTTAGGAAAGAGTTGTTGGTGGAAAAATGTGCACTTTGTGGGTCATCAGAGATTGAGAGATATGTGGAGACAACAAAAGAGACCTGTTCTTCAGGTGCTATGGGCGGGCATGGGAAGTGTGGCATACGGGAAGGTCGTCGGGGACGTAGAATGTTTAATGATATATAAAAATTAATATGAGAGTAGCCATAACATCAACAGGGAATAGTCTGGAGTCAAAATTGGATAGCCGTTTTGGACGTTGTTCCTTTTTCGTATTCTATGATACCGAATCTGAATCGGTGGAATTTTTGCCAAATGCTAATAAGGAGAGCGTAGAGGGGGCTGGACCAGCTTCAGTCCAAACAGTAGCATCAAGGGGTGTTCAGAAAGTAGTATCCGGAGAATTCGGAGCTAAGGTGAAGGCAATTTTTGATCAGTTACAGATCCAATTGGTGATGGTTTCTGATACTAATAGCACTATTGCTCAGATAATTGAAATGTTAAATAACAACAAATAATTATGAAGTATCTTTTCGCAATTCCATTGGAAAATGGCAAGCTTTGCTCACATTTTGGGCACTGTCAGCAGTTCGCATTAATACATGTGGATGACAAATCGATAAAGGAAAGTCAATTGGTCACACCTCCGCCTCATGAGCCGGGACTGTTGCCGGGATGGCTTGCTGATAAGGGTGTTACAAATATTATTGCAGGAGGAATGGGGCAACGTGCATTAGATTTGTTTGAGCAAAACAAGATTGAAGTAAATTATGGTGCACAAAGTAAGACGCCAAATGAGCTTGTTCAGGATTGGCTCGACGATTCCCTGCAGTTAGGGGATAATGCATGTGATCATTAATATTATGGAAACAAAAAAAATAGGAATTATAATATGCGACAGATATAAAAGTTGTGCCGGCGGTAAATGTTTCAAATCCGCAAGGAGCAGGGAAGGTGCTTTCTCTGAATACAAAAATGATGAAATAGAGATTGTTGCATATACATCTTGTGGCGGTTGTCCCGGTGGTAATATCGAGAGCGTACAGGAGGAGATGAGGAAAAACGGAGTACAGGTGATTCACTTTGCTACCGGTTTTCTTGTTGGTTATCCTCCATGCCCTTATATTGAGCATTTCAAAAATTTGATCGAGACGAAACATGGAATTAAGGTTGTTATGGGCACACACCCTATTCCTCAAAAGTATTTTTTGGTGCACGATAAACTTGGTACATGGAACAGCGGTTTTCTAAAAGAGGCCGTAAAACCTACGCTAGTGGATGAGCAAATCAGACTCTCTTATGATTAGGGGTAAGAAACTGAAAATTGCAGTAGCTAGTGGCAAGGGTGGAACAGGAAAAACTTTTGTATCAACAAATTTCTTTAATTCACTCTATTTGTCAGGCCATAACGTCACTATTGTGGATTGTGATGCTGAGGAGCCGAATGTAATGGAGTTTGTTAAAGGAAGGCAAATTGACAGGGCCGATATTTCACAAAAAGTTCCTTTTATATCGCAGAATAATTGTGTTTTTTGTGGTAAGTGCTTTGAGTATTGCAATTATAATGCAATAATGTTTCTTCCTGAATCGAACTTTGTAAAAGTCCTGGATGATTTATGTCACAGTTGTGGAGCTTGTGTTGAAGCCTGTTCTTATAATGCAATTACAGAATCTGACTGGCATTTGGGAACTGTTGTCAGATATCTTGTTAATAATACATCGGAGGTTATAGAGGCTTGTTCAGATGTGGGGATTTATTCTCCTGTCCCTGTGATAAAGAAAGCTTTGGAAAACATTGATAATGGCACGATCGCTATTATTGACTCTCCCCCGGGAATTTCATGCCCTTTTATTGCTGCTGTTAATAAGGCTGACTATGTAATCTTAGTGACAGAGCCAACTCCTTTTGGATTAAATGATTTAAAGCTGGCTGCCGAGACATTGAAAAAAATGTCAAAACCCTTTGGGGTTGTAGTCAACAAGTCTGGACTAGGAAATGACGATGTCTATCAGTGGCTTGAGGAAAATAATGTCAGATTGTTGATGGAAATCCCCTTTGACAGGGAGATTGCAAAGGTATACTCAGAAGGTAGAATGTTGTCAGATTATAATGACAAGTATAAAGGAGAGTTTTTAGCTCTTTATGACAGGATAAAGGAGGATCTGGAAAAATATGACTGAAATTGCGATACTCAGTGGAAAAGGGGGAACAGGTAAATCAACTCTATGTGCCTCTTTTGCAACAATGGAGCATGATATTGTTGTCGCAGACTGTGACGTTGATGCAGCTGACATGTATCTCGTATTATCTCCGGAAGATTATATAGAGAATAATTTTATAACTGGTTATAAAGCCAGACTGGATCAGACAACTTGCACAAAATGCGGATTGTGTATTGAAAAATGTAGATTTAGGGCAATATCCCTGATAGATGGTGATGTTACAATATCGGATACTTCATGCGATGGGTGTAAACTTTGTTCAAGGATTTGCCCTACACAATCCATAACAATGATCCCAAGCGACAAGAGCTGCTGGTATGTAGGGAATTACAGGAACGGGAAGTTGGTGCATGCCAGACTGGACCCGGGTGAGGAAAATTCCGGAAAATTGGTAAGTATAGTGAGGGAGAAGGCTCGAAAGTTAATTGATGAGAATAACTGGAAATATGTAATAATTGACGGGCCTCCGGGTACAGGCTGTCCTGTCATTGCATCCATTACAGGCGTGGATAAGGTCGTTGTTGTAACTGAACCTACCAATAGTGGGTTTCACGATTTAAAAAGGATAATGGAATTGGTTATCAATTATAGGATTAAACCATATGTGGTTGTAAATAAATCAGATCTTAACACCCAGATAACAGAAAGGATTGAGAACTGGTGTACTGATAACGGCATCTCTTTGGCTGGCACTATTCCCTTTGATGATCTGGTTGTACAGGCAATGATTAACTGCAAAAGTGTTGTGGAATGGAGTCCTGAGAGTGAAGTGAGTGTGGTTATCAAGTCTATATGGGAAAAAGTTAATAAAGATTAATAAAAATAGAAATGGAAAAAAACAAACCTTTTGAAAAATTTGAATTGTCAAATATTAAGAATATAATTGTAGTAGCATCAGGAAAAGGCGGCGTGGGAAAATCAACCGTAGCAACAGGACTTGCCCTGTCACTGGCGCTTGAAGGGCATGCTGTGGGACTTCTGGATGCCGATATATATGGTCCTTCAATGCCTACGATTTTTAATTTACACAATGAGAGGCCTGAAGTAAAGACAGAAAACGGGAAAAATACAATGGAGCCAATTGTGCGTTATGGTATAAAGCTAATGTCACTTGGTTTTTTTGTGGATATCAGCCAGCCCATGCTGTGGAGAGGACCTTTGGCAGCAAGTGGCCTTAAACAACTTATGAATGATACTGAGTGGGGAGAACTGGACTATCTCATTATTGACACTCCTCCCGGAACCGGCGATATTCATATTACACTACTGCAGCAGTACAATATAAATGGTGTAGTTATTGTAACTACACCTCAATTGGTTGCTCTGTCAGATGTTCAAAAGGCTATTTCCATGTTCAGGGATCCGAATGTCGGAGTACCGGTTCTTGGAGTGGTGGAAAATATGTCTTGGTTTACACCTGTAGCCCATCCGGATGAGAAATACTTCTTGTTTGGAAAAGGTGGTGGGGAAAAATTGGCAAAGAAGTTCAATATACCACTACTTGCTCAGATACCTATAAATGAGAAACTTTGTGAAAGCTGCGATTGGGGAGATCTTGACCAATTATTCAATGATCCTTTAATTAAACGCGGGTTTGATGATTTAATAAAGGCTATATAAAAAATGATTTAAAATGGAACTTCTGAAGGAACTGAAAAAAGATTTTCGTTTTATCGAAGGGTTAAAGGCTTGCATAAGTTGTGGTACTTGTACTGCAATTTGCCCAGCCGCCGAGTTCCGGGACTATGATCCGAGATTGATAGTCGAGACTGTTCAAAACGGCAATGAGCTTGAAATTGAGAAACTTTTAAAGAGTGACACCATCTGGTATTGTGGTGAGTGTCTCTCATGCAAGACGAGGTGTCCGCGCGGAAACACTCCGGGTTATATTGTTCAGGCTTTGAGGGCCCTATCAATAAAAACCGGATTTTTCATTTATAGCGAACAGGGTAGAAAGCAGTTGGCAATTAAAAGGACAGTGGGAGACCATATTCTTAAATACGGTTACTGTGTCTATATCGATGAAATTGATACCGATATGTACCCTGAACAGGGCCCTGTCTGGAATTGGCTCAGGGATAATAGAACAGAGGTTCTTGAAAAATTGAAGACAAATTACAATAAAAGTGGAAGTGGTACTTTAAGACAGACTTCAGAGGAATCTCTGGCTGATTTGAAAAAGATTTTTGATGAGACTGGGGGTACAGAAAGAATGAATATGATTGAAGAGTTCAGCCGTGAAGCAGCAAATCGGATGGGAATTGAATTCAGTGAGGGGAGAGATGACTATTTTATGGAGGTATATGAAAAATAACAACTATGCAATCAAATACTAAGGATTCCGCATGGGAGTCATATCAAAAGCATATTGCTGAGGATAATTATTATTTTGCCAGAAGCTGTATCAGGCAGAATTTCTTCCCTGCCGCAGAGGGGCTGTTTCTCGATATATTGAAAAACAACCTTAACAAGGATATATATGATGATGCCCGTCAGACAACCTGCACCGGGATTGCCTACCATTCAGGGGTAATTCCGTTTGAGACTACAATGGGTGTCATCGCGCGTCAATTCTCGCTTATGACTGAAGCCGGTTATGAGAATTTTGTTGTCTCTTGTGTAACATCTTTCGGTTTATATACAGAGACATTGGAGACATGGAAAGAGTTTCCGGAAAAGGAGAAGGAGATAAGAGATGCTCTTAAAAGAGCTACAGGAAGGACTTTTGATATTCCTAAAAACCTTGTTCATGCAAGTGATTTGATATATAAATTCAGAAAAGAGATATCATCCCAGTTAAAGTATCGTCTGGTAAACAACAAAACTGGGCAGCCACTGAATGTGGTCGATCATATAGGATGTCACTATGCAAAGATTTTTCCTAAAGAGGGAATAGGTGGGGCTGAGTTTCCGTATGTACTTGCAGGATTGATTGATGAGTGGGGAGGAGCTCAGGTGGATTATCCTGAAAGACGCCACTGCTGTGGATTTGGATTCAGACAGTATCTGTTGAAATCTAACAGGAGCTACTCGGTTTCCAATACAAAGAAGAAGCTGGATTCCATGAAGCCCTATCACCCTGATTTGATAATTGCAAATTGCCCCGGATGCACCTTCTTCCTTGACAGGTGGCAATATGTAATATCTGAGTTGGAAGGAAGGATATATGGTGATAACGGATATGGAATTCCTGTCCTGACTTATGAGGAGTTGGCAGGACTGCTTATGGGATACGACCCATGGGAGATAGGGCTGCAGCTCCATCAGGTAGCAGTGGAGCCTTTGTTGGACAAACTCGGGATTAATTATAATCCGGATGACAAGTATAAAGGACGGAACGGAAAAGTATTGAAGCTTCCTCAACCATCATTATTGAAGATGTATTAAATATAGTTATATTAAATGAGTAGAGGCTGTCTGATTTTTCAGACAGCCTCTATTTCATGAAGTCTTGGAATGGATTATTTCATTCCAAGTTTTTCAAGCAGCGCTTCAGGTCTTGGATCCCTGCCCCTGAAATTCCTGTAAAGAATATCGGCATCCATAAGGTTTCCTTTTGAGAGAATATTCTCTCTGAATGATGCAGCGACCTCTTTGTTGAAAATTCCCTTCTCTTTAAAGAGTGAGAATGCATCAGCCTCAAGCACCTCGGCCCATTTGTAACTGTAATAGCCGGCAGAGTAACCACCAGCAAAGATATGACTGAAGGCAGGAGAGATACATGTTGAGTCAACAAGCGGCATGAGTTGGGTTTTTTTGGTTGCCTCACGTTCAAACTCCATAACTCCTTGTTGAGGAGCAGCAGTCAGAGTGTGCCAAGCCATGTCGTTTATGCCGTATGCGAGTTGTCTCACACTGCCGTAACCACTGAGATAATTCTTTGAGTCGATGATCTTCTTGATCAGCTCCTGGGGAATAATTTCTCCTGTCTCATAGTGTTTTGCAAAGGTTACGAGAAAATCAGGCTCAGTTGCCCAGTTTTCCATAATCTGTGAAGGAAGCTCAACGAAATCCCTTCTGACACTTGTCCCTGTAAGACTTGGATAGCTGCCTTCTGCAAGCATTCCATGGAGTGCATGTCCGAATTCGTGAAGCAGTGTGGTAACCTCATCGAATGTAAGAAGAGAAGGCTTGTTTTCAGTCGGTTTTGTAAAGTTGAGCACAAGAGTTACGAATGGCCTGTATTCAACTCCACCCATAATATACTCATCCCTGAAGGTTGTCATCCAGGCACCGCTGTTTTTACTTTCACGAGGGAAGTAGTCAACATATAGGAGTGACATAAAACGACCTGAAGCATCATATACTTCAAAAGCTTTTACGTCGGGATGATATACAGGTATAGAGTCGTTCCTCTTGAATTTCAGTCCGTAAAGTGAATCAGCAAGGCTGAATACTGCATTCTCTACGTTTTCCAGTTTGAAATAGGGTTTCAGGAGCTCGTCATTCAACGAATACTTTTCATTTTTGTATTTCTCGGAGTAATAACTGAAATCCCAAGGCATAAGCTTGCCTTCAAATCCATTGGCATTTGCATATGCCTGAATGCTGGCAAGATCTTTCTTTGCAAAAGGGAGGGACTTGTCTAGTAGATTACTTAGAAATGCATTAACAGTCTCAGGGTTCTTAGCCATGTTTTCTGCAAGGACATATTCTGCATGATTCTTGAATCCAAGAAGTTTAGCCCTTTTTGCCCTTAGGTCGACAATTTTCTTAAGAACCTCCTGGTTGTCAAATTCGCCACCGAATGATTTTCTGTTTGATTCTTTCCAGATTTTTTCCTTTAATTCACGATTCTCGCTGTATTGAAGGAATGGTCCGTAGCTTGGATATTGAAGGGTATAAACCCACCCTTTCAAAGAGCGTTGTTTTGCCTCTGCGGCTCCCATTTCAATCACAAACTCAGGTAATCCTTTAAGTTGTGTGCTGTCTGTTATGTGAAGGAAGTACTTGTTGGTTGCACTAAGGAGATTCTGGTCAAATTTTTGTCCAAGCTGAGAAAGCTCGTTGTCAATCTGTTTGAGTTGAGCCTTCTGATCTGCCGGCAGGTTTGCACCATTTCTGGTGAATCCCTTGTATGTCTCCTCAAGAAGCCTCATCTGCTCCTGATTGAGCTTTGAAGAATCTTTTGCGTCATAAACGGCTTTGATACGGCTGAAGAGCTTTTCGTTGAGAAGTATATCGTTGCTGAAGTCTGTAAGCATAGGAGATACCTCAAGTGCAATCTTCTGCATCACTGTGTCAGTGTTGGAGCTGTTGAGTGCAAAGAAGATTGAGGCAACATTGTTTAGCCCGCGGCTGGCAAATTCCAAAGCCTCAACAGTATTGGCAAAAGTAGGAGCCTCAGGGTTGTTTACGATTGAGTCAATCTTTGCCTTTCCGGCAGCCATTTCAGCCTCAAAGGCGGGTTTGAAATGTTCGTTCTTGATTTTGTCGAATGCAGGAGCTCCATAAGGATTATCCGATTTGACCAATAGAGGATTATCTGTCATTTTTTGTTTACAAGCGTTAAGAGCAATCAGGGAGGCCCCGATTAGAACTATTCCAAGTTTGTTCATATACTACTGAGTTTGGATTACTAGATATTTTGTCTGTTCCCAGAATGCTTTAGGATCTGTAATTTTGAGCACGAGCATTCCTGATGCATCCTCTTCAAGAGAGTATGTGCCTGTCGGATGGAGTGACATTACCTTTGCCTTGCCGGCATTGAGGTTGATCTCTGAGAGTTCGCGAATGTCAATCTTAACAAAAGCTGATTGTTCTGCCTGATATGAGATCTTTGCAGATCTGAAGAGCCCCCCCTTTGACATTACATTAGCTGCAATAAGGTCTGCCTTTGTGCCGACAATGTAATAGGCAGTGTTGATCTGCACATCCTGTGTAGATATTGTCTCTTTCTGAGATGAACTTTCGGCGCTCAATGTAGCAACATCGTTCTTGAGTGTGGTTACAGTCTCATCCAGAGATGCAATCTGTTGAGTCTTCACCTTGATCTGGTTGTCTCTCTCTTCAAGTTGTCTGCCAAGGTCTGCAATAAGTTCTGATTTTTTCTCAAGTTCTGCTGTAAGGGCATTCAGCCTTTTTGTAAACTGAGCCGACTTGATTCTGTTGTCATTTTTAAGCTTGGATATCTGCTTCTTGTAGTTTGAGATAGCCTCGCCAATAGCTGTTACGTCAGACATTAGACGGTCCCTTGAACCGGCATTTACCTCTGCTCCACCTTTCTGAGATTGGAGTACAAGTATATTTTCAGCTTCACGGATAGATTTCAATCCATTCTCAACCTCGTTTAAGGTTGCGAATACCTCTTCAAATTCAGCACTCTTTGCTGAAGCAGATACCGACAATGAGTCCATCTGCGCCTGAAGGGCTTTGTATTTTCTTGAACTCTCCACACATGATGTCAGGGAGATGGCAAACATAGCCATTAAAGAAAAGATGAATAATTTTTTCATGATATAGTTAATTAAGTAGTTTTTTATGCTATTTTTAAAAAAGGGAAATTAATCTCAAATGTAGCTATATTTTTGATTGTAAGGAAAAATAGTTAGTTGGAGAGACGATTTTGATCCTGCAGTCATTCAGGATCGTGTATCCAGTGTCATAACAACAAAAACAGGGCTCTCCGGATGTGGAGAACTCCACGGATGTAAATAGATTGAAATCAAATCCTTCACTCTTTGCCTGGATTATTGTTATTTCCCTCTCATTGCTGGCAAGAAATCCCTGTAGTATCCTGTAATTCTTCAGAAGTATGCGGTTCGTCACCTGTATTACGGACTCTCCTCTGTTTCTCTTGTTGTGAAAAGAATTTCTGCACATTTCAGAACAGAACTTCTTGTCACTTCTTCCGATTAGTGCTCTCCCGCACTCGATACATAATCTCATTTTTTGTTTAAAGATATAATCATCTACTCCTTATAAGACTCAGAATTGGCAAAATACCCTAATGAAAATTCTACTTTTTCTTATACTAGTTATGTTGATTAATAATAGAATCGTAAACCATAGACATTAAGTGGATATAAGCGTTTAAAAATGAATAGTCAACTATTTTCTCTCTTAATTAGCTCCGTGAAATTTTAAATTATTTTATTATGGAAAATTCAGTTAACAGGGTGGAGTTGAGAGGCAATGTGGGGTTTGATCCTAAAATAATTGACCTTGAAGATGGCGGCAGCTTTATGAAGTTGTCTCTGGCAACAAATGAGACATTTAAGAACAGGAAGGGAGAACTCCAGGAAGAGACGGTCTGGCATAATGTGATTGCCTGGTGCGGCAGAAACATGCCTGATTTTTCACAGATCAGGAAGGGGAGCAGGCTTTTTGTCGTTGGGCGTATCAAGCCGGTCCAATATCAGACCAAGAGTGGAACAGAGAGGCAGACATACGAGATTGTGGCAATAAATATCAAGCAGTTGGACAACGAGGGCAAGGAATAAAAATTTTGTTGTAATTTTACGGTTTCAAATAACCGTAAAATGAGAGAATTTACTATTTACAATTCACTTTCGAGAAAAAGGGAGAAGTTTGAGCCGATACATCCGGAAATGGTAGGGTTATATGTATGTGGTCCCACAGTGTATGGGGATGCTCATTTGGGTCATGCCAGACCAGGTATAACATACGATGTTTTGGTCAGATTATTCAGGAACCTCGGATATAAAGTCAGATATGTAAGAAATATCACTGATGTGGGGCATCTTGAAAATGATGCCGATGAAGGAGATGACAAAATAGCTAAGAAAGCCAAACTTGAACAGCTTGAGCCGATGGAGATCGTGCAGCGTTACACAAACAGGTATCACGACTCTATGAGGTTGCTAAACACGCTTTCTCCTGATATTGAGCCCAGGGCTTCAGGCCACATTATTGAGCAGATCGCTCTTGTAAAAAGCATTTTTGACAATGGTTTTGCGTATGAAAGCAACGGTTCGGTCTATTTCGACGTTGAGAGCTACAACCGCCAATACAGATATGGAGTTTTATCCGGTAGACAACTTGAGGATCTTCAGTCAAACTCCAGAGCTTTGGACGGGCAGGACGATAAAAAGTCTTCGTTTGACTTTGCCCTTTGGAAGAAGGCATCACCTGAGCATATCATGAAGTGGCCATCACCATGGAGTGAGGGATTTCCCGGCTGGCACCTTGAGTGTTCAGCTATGAGTGCAAAATATCTGGGTGAGGAGTTTGATATTCACGGAGGAGGTATGGATCTCCTGTTTCCGCACCATGAGTGTGAAATGGCCCAGAACACGGCAAGCAGGGGGAAAAGCGGGGTGCGCTACTGGATGCACAACAACATGATAACTATTAACGGCCAGAAGATGGGTAAATCCCTCGGGAACTTTATAACATTGGATGAGCTCTTTACAGGTAACCATAAGATGATCATACAGCCGTACTCCCCTATGACAGTGAGGTTTTTCATCCTTCAGGCTCATTACAGAAGCACCCTCGATTTCAGCAATGAGGCTCTGCTTGCCTCAGAGAAAGGACTCAAGAAACTTCTTCAGGCTTCAAAAGACGTGGCCGGATTGCCGGTTTCGGAAACAGCAGCAGATGCGGGTTTGGCTCAGATTGTAGAGGAAATCTATGATGCTTTGTGTGATGATTTGAATACTCCTATAGCAATCTCGCATGTTTTTGAAGCGGTAAGGATAGTTAACCAGGTAAAGGATAAGCAGATAGCAATCACCAAAGAGGATAAGGAGAGGCTCATCTTTATTTTTGAAGATTTGCTTGCCGGGGTTCTGGGTCTTCAGGAAGAGAAATCCGATGATAAGAGTAGTGAGATCCTTGACGGAGTGGTCAGGATGGTTCTGGATATGCGTACTGATGCAAAGAAGAATAAGGATTTTGCAAAAAGTGACAAGATAAGAGATGATTTGAAAGCCCTGGGTATTGAAATAAAGGATACAAAAGATGGTGCCGAATGGAATTTATTATAATTTCAGGTATATAGACTACATTAATAAGCTTCAAAATGTACCAGACTCATAAAATATATGTAAAACCGGATACCAAGGTTCTGGAAATTATAGAAGAGAATCATTCCATCTTGCTTTTTATGGAGCACCTGGAGATCGATTTTTCAGTCGGAGAGAAGAGTGTGAGAGAGTTGTGCTTAGATAGCAATGTCGATTTGAATCTTTTTTTGATAATTGCAAATATGTATAATGGCTTTTATCCCGACAGGGATGAGGTATATGCAATAAGGGACATATCTGCTGTTATAAGGTTGCTTAAGAATAGCCATCATTTTTTTAAATATGATAAATATTCAGAGATTAAGAATTGTCTTATTATTTTGAAACAACTATATGACACGGAAGATGTGCAGTTGGTTGAGAAATTCTTTGACGATTATTTTAAGGAGGTTGTAGAGCATCTTGACTATGAGGACGATACTGCTTTTCCGTATTTTCTTGCTCTTTTAGAATCTAACAGAAAGCTGCCGGAATCAAAATTTAAAGTGTCAGTATATAAGGAGAATCATAGTGACATTGAAACCAAGCTGGCAGATTTGAAGAATCTTTTATTGAAATACATAGACTTAAGAGGAAATTTATCTGTACGCAGGAAGTTTTTGGTAAGTCTCTATGAACTGGAATCAGATCTTAACGTACACTCTTTGATAGAAGAGCTCATTCTTTTACCTCTTATCGCCCGGGTGGAAAAGGAGTGTTTAAATGGATAAGTGCAGAAGTACGATAGCGATCATTGAACCTTCCATCATAGTAAGTGAAGGATTGATGAGTTTGTTGCTTAGAAGTGAAAAACACTATTTTTTTTACAAGTTTGATGATCTTGATGAATTATGCGGATTTATAGAAAGAGAAAATGTAGATATAGTTGTTGCCAATCCTATATTTTTTCAGAACAATCTCTCCCTGCTTTCCAAACTGAAACGACAATATCCGGAAATTTTCTGGATTGGTTTTGTTTATTCGATTTTTGATGAGAAACTTCTCTCTATGTTTGATGTGAATTTAACGATTATTGATTCAAAGGAGCGGCTGTCAGAGATAGTGAGAAAGGCTATAAAAAAGCAATGTAGCTGTAACTACAGCCCACATGATGACCTTTCAGAAAGAGAGATTGATGTTCTTGTCCTTTTAATTGATGGATTCTCTAATAAGGAAATTGCCGATAAATTGTGTATTAGTGTACATACTGTAGTTTCTCACAGAAAGCATATCTCGGAAAAGACAGGGATAAAGAGCCTGTCCGGTCTGACAATATATGCCATATCAAAAAAAATTGTCAATCCCATATTTTGATGATTTTCACATTCTAATTTACCCAATTTTTGTGATTGTGTTGAAATTCTGAATCTCATTACTTTGTACCTATTATTTAACAGATACTGGTATAGTAATGAAAAAGATTTTATTGATTGTATTTTGCATGGGTATATCCTTTATTGTAAATGCCAATGCCAAGACCGATGCAATGTTATTCGGGGATGTGAAGTCATTGATAACTCACAAGCATATCCCATATGCTACGATAGTTGTCAAGAATACTAATATGGGTACATCAGCTGATGCTACCGGCCATTTCAAATTGGCAAATCTTCCTTTGGGGAAATGTGTGATTGTTGCTCATGCTATGGGGTACAGATCCAAGGAGATTGAGGTTGAGATGAGTGCGGGAAAAGCGGTCTCTCTCTTTTTTGAATTGGATGATGATTTGCTAAATCTTGAGCAGTTAGTTGTTACTGCAACGAGAACAGCACATTATATAAAGGATGTACCAGTAAGGACAGAGGTGATTACAGCAAAGGCGTTGGAGAATAAAAACGCAACAAATCTCTTTCAGGCTCTGGAGGGCACTCCTGGTGTCAGAGTGGAGAATCAGTGTCAGTATTGCAATTTCACTATGGTACGTATGCAAGGCTTGGGAGCCGAACATACTCAGGTCCTAATTAATGGTCAGCCGATGTACTCGGGACTTGCGGGTATATATGGGCTACAACAGTTGAGCACGGTAGATATTGGGAAAATTGAGGTTGTTAAGGGAGCCGGCTCTGCTCTCTATGGTAGCGGGGCAGTTGCAGGTGCAATAAACATTGTCACCAAGGAACCCTCATATGATCCATCAACTACGATTGACCTACAAGTCGGGAGCCATGGTACGAATAGGTACGAAGTCTCCTCTTCAATGCGTAACGAAAAAGGAAACATCGGGGTTATGATATTTGCCCAGAGATATACTGAAGACGCAATTGATGAGACAGGCCCAGGCCTTACAGAAAAAAAGGTAAAACACAAAGACGGGATATCTGACAGGGTTATGACAAATTTGACCAATGCAGGGTTTGGTCTTTATTTCGACAATTTATTGGTTAAAGGTGACAAGCTCGTTGTGAGAGGTAAGTCTGTATTTGAAAAACGAGAAGGGGGTACTATGACTGATGATTATTTCAGGAATCCTCTGACAGATGGAACAGAAGGAATAACTACAGATCGGTATGAGGCCTCTTTGAATTACACACTAAAGATGGGGAAGAGATCAGAGCTTGATTTCTCTTTTGGATATGTCAATCACAAAAGAAATGCTACCAACGACTCTTTTTTAGGGGATTATATGAGTACTCATAATGACAGTGTGCCAGATGTTCGTACTATGAGACCTTATCTCGCAAGTGAAAATTCCTATACTTCAACACTTTCATTCTCCACAAAACTTAATAATCATAATGTGATTGCCGGAGTACAGGGGTTTTATGACAAGTTGGAGGAATCTGGTATGTATGTGGTTGTAGATGAGTCAAGCAGATATTTAGGAGAGGCTTATCGTTCTGTGGCAGATAAAAATACCAGGGAATTTGGCTTATTTGTACAAGATGAATGGGCAATAGGTAAGAAGTTTATGGTTGTACCTGGGATAAGATTTGATAGCCATTACTCTTCTGAGGAGTATACTTCAAATAAACAAGTCTCCTCAATTGATGATTTTCCCAGGTCAACCTTTAATCAGACAGCAGTTAATCCTAGAATTGCCATAAAGTATGAGCTTAACAAAAGGATTACCTTGCGATTAAACACAGGGTCCGGATTTAGAGCTCCATATGGCTTTTCTGAAGATCTGCATTTATGTAGTGGCTCTCCGAGAGTTTGGAAATCATCAGAACTAAATCCAGAAAGATCTTTAAGCTATAATTTATCAGCAGATTATTATGGTAAAAGAGTAAGGATAAGTGCGAATATTTTCAGGACAGACCTTTGGGATAAAATTGGATTTGTTGATGCTGAATCATCTGTGTCTGCTCTGGGTTATGATTATCAATGGAAAAATATTGATGATGCATTTGTTCAGGGAGTTGAACTTTCATTGATGTCAAATGTTGTAAAGGATCTGGATTTTGGAATTGATTTTACTTACAATAACGGAGAATATAATCATGCGAGAGAGGATTGGGTGGGGACTCCTTATGAGTCTGATAGCAAGTATATATCAAGATTTCCTGTAACGACAGGAAGTGCCAGGGTTGAGTATACTCCGGAAACATGGTCATTTGTGGTTGCAGGTAATTATCAGGGCAAGATGTATATTGATTATTACAATAGTAAAATAGATCCTTTATATGGAGATCAGACAAAAATAAAAAAGACAGAAGGGTTTCTCCTATTTAACGCAAGAGCTTCAAAAAGTCTTGGCAGATTCAGGTTATACGGAGGTGTAAATAATATATTTGACCATGTCCAGGAAGAGAGGCATCTTGATGATGCTGCGTTTATGTATGCTCCGGTATATGGAAGAACTTTTTATTTAGGGATGTCGATTGTTTTATAAATATGTTAAATTATTAATTGAAATTGGAATGGGCTCTTTATTATGCAATGTGTTAAATAATACGGGCTCATTTCAGACAATCTATAGCGCTAATGAGGTATAAAATAAAGAATTAAAAAATGGCTGTAGTTAGTGTGATTCCATAGTGTCGGTTCTAATTTGATATTTAATCACTTTTTCTTTATTTTTGTCTATAAAGAAAGAATCAGGTATAATTGTGCGCACAAGTCTGTCCATAGTTACTGCAGCATTATTGGCAATGTATGTAATATCTCTTATGGGTATAGGACGTTACTCTTGCCATTGTGACCACTCTTCCAGCATAGCACTGTGGGGTATTAGCACAAAGTGCAGCTGCACAGATGCGGAGCATCACAAAGACCCCGGACATTGTTGTCCATGTTGTGGCAAGCATCTTCTGTCGAAGGAGATTCGCAAGGATGATTGTTGCAAGGTGAAGTTCCATATCTTAAACACCGATCAGGATCAGTCAAGCGAGGATTTCCAGATAATGCCGGACTCCTTTATTTCAATTTTGCCAATGTTTCCGGATGTGCTGGCTATGCAACCGGTCTCAATACCACTGATAAAAACATTTCAAGCTCTTTTCCGTCGAGTCACGGGCCCGTTGTATAAAAAGCATCAGCAATTGATTTTGTGATTTTTTATGGAGGTGGGCAAGCTCATTCTCTGAGATTTATTGTGTTCCTTATAAAGGAATATCCAAAATTAAGAATCAACTGTTTAAGTATTCGATATGAAATATACCACAAAATTTTTCCTTGTGGCACTTATGGCTGTAATTACAGTATCTATGAGTGCCAGACCCCAGTCACGCTCATTCGCAATTGTCGTAGATAAGAACACATACGAGAATTGTCGTACCTCCATAGATAATTATTCCCAGGCTGTCAAGATGGAAGGCCTTAATACATTCATTATAATTGACAGATGGGATTGCCCCGATTCAATCAGGCTGGAACTCAAGAAGCTATATGATGCTCACAATCTTGAGGGAGCTGTCATGATTGGGGATGTTCCTATCCCTATGATCCGGGATGCACAACATCTTACAACGGCTTTCAAAATGGATCAGAAAAGGGCATGGAATGAGTCTTCAATCCCTTCTGACAGGTTCTATGATGATTTCGATCTCAAGTTCTACTATCTGAAACGAGACACAACAAACAAGCTCTATTTTTATTACAATTTAAGGCCGGATTCTCCTCAGCATATAATATGCGATATCTACAGCGCCAGGATAAAAGCTCCTATTGTAGAGGGTAAGAACAAATACCAGCTTATAAATGAATATCTGGAGAAAGTTGTTCGAGAAAAGAGGTCTCAACGCTCACTCGGTGCAGTTACCTACTTCGCCGGTCATGGTTACAATTCCGATTGTATGGTAGCAAGGGCAGACGAGAGACTCAGCCTGACCGAGCAATTCCCTTATCTTCTCAAAGCAGACGGAAAGTTGAACTATATAGACTACACATATGATAATTATGTGAAATATAGATTGATGGCAGAGCTCGCGAGAGAAGAGATCGGACTTGCAATCCTGCATCATCACGGTTCCGAAGACAGGCAATACTTCAACGGCTCTCCAATTGTAGCATCTACTGCAGAATGGCTTGAACTTGCCAAAAAGTTTTTCAGAGGAAAAATCAGAGGTGCCAAAGATACCACTGCAAGCAAAGAATATTATATGAAAGAGTATGGAGTTCCTGAATCATGGGTGAACAACGCATTTGATCCTAAGGTAAGGGAAAAAGACAGCCTGAGCGATGAGGCTATTGATGCAAGCCTGCCGGATATGAAGGGTTATGTTTCAAATGCACGTATGATTATATTCGATGCCTGCTACAACGGGTCGTTCCATATGGATGATTATATCAGCGGTCACTATATTTTCAATCCGGGCCGTACCATGGTTGTAAAGGGTAACTCAGTAAATACGCTGCAGGATACATGGACAAACCAACTGATGGGACTTCTTGACCTTGGTGTTTGTGCCGGTAACTGGGCAAAGGGTCAAATGACTCTTGAGTCCCACCTTATTGGTGATCCGACATATCACTTTACATCTTCAAGGCCTGATCTCAAAAACATCAATGAGGCAATGGTCAATGAGAAGTCAAATGAAAAGTTCTGGAGAAAGGCTATGAAGGATTCAAATGCAGATTACAAGGCTCTTGCAATGAAGATGCTTTATCAGGCAGGAAAGATCTCAACCGATGAACTCCTTCAGATTCAGAAAGAGGAGACAAGGGGTGTAGTCAGACTTGAGGCATTCACTCTCATTAACAAGAGCTACGATAAGAACCTAATACCTTCAATCAAGCTTGGCTTGCAGGACAGCTATGAGCTTCAACGCAGAATGGCCTGCATTTCTGCCTCTAACAGTCTTTCACCTGAGCTTCTGGATTTGATCGTCTCATTGTATGTACAGCCGGGCGTAAGCAAGAGGGTGGAGTTCCAGTTGAAATCAGCATTGGACAACTATCCTGCCAAAGCCGCACTTGCAGCCATAGACAAAGCTCTTTCCGGAAAGGATTATGAGTGGTATAAATCAAAGATGGAGGAGAAAAAGAGATTTGAGTATACTTATGAGCGCAGGGCAGATGATTATAAGGAACTCATGAACCCTACCGGTAAGGTTAAGGAGAAGAAATTCACCATTTCGGCTCTCCGTAACTCAACAAGCACTGCAAATCTTGATATACTCTTCCAATTCTTCAAGGAATCAAAGGACAACGATCTTAAGGCTCAGCTTGCAGAAGCTTTCGGCTGGTACACACAATCATGGAAGAGAGACGAGATCATTGAATTCTGTCAGGAGCAATCCAAAGTTGAGACAAATGAGCAAGTTAAAAATGAACTAATGAGAACAATCAACAGATTAACTAATTAACCCAATAATATATTAAACTATGACTAAACGCAAAAAACAAGTATCAGAAGGAGGAATAAAGATTTTCTCCGTTTCTGCCTTAGTTTTGTTTCTGGTGATGGGATTTTGTACAGACATTTCTGCACAAGCCCCACAGAGCGGAAAGGCAACACTAAGGGGCGTTGTGATCGAGAGGGGTACAACCAATACTCCTGTCGAGTTTGCTACAATTCAGGTGCTCCCTCAGGGATCTGTCGCAACGACAGACAAGAAGGGAGAATTTTTGATTGAAAAACTTTCACCGGGAAAGGTAAATGTAAAAATCCTTTTCCTTGGTATGGAGCCTATTGACACCACATTCATCCTGCCTGCGGGTAAAGTTACTGAAATTACATTTGCTATGCAGTACAGCTCTTTCAGGCTTACCGAGGTATCGGTGGTAGCAACAGAGAGCAAGGCAGGACAGGCAACATCCTCAACTATTTCAAGACAGGCAATGGATCACTTGCAGGCAAGTTCTCTTTCTGATATCATGCAACTTATGCCTGGTGGAGTAATAGCAAATCCCAGCCTCTCAACGGCGAAGACATTTAATATCAGAAGTGTTGATAATGCTGCAACAGGTGGTAGTATGAACAGCCTGGGAACCACGATTTATGTTGATGGTTCACCGCTCTCAAACAATGCCAATATGCAGGCCCTTTCCCCTTCAATTACCGGTTCTGCCGCAGCTGTGGGAGGCGGTGCAAATCCAAATTCCGGATATGATATAAGATCTATATCTACAGATAATATAGAATCGATAGAGGTTATCAGAGGTATACCATCAGTTGAGTATGGAGACCTCACTTCCGGTGCGGTTATCGTAAGGTCGAAAGCCGGACGGGAGCCTCTCACCGTAAGATTTAAAACAGACCCAAGTATATATCAGACATCTGTAAGCAAAGGTATTAACCTGGGCGGAAAGAAGGGAAACCTGAACGTCAGCGCGGACTATGCATATAGTACTACAGAGCTTACCGAGTCTTATGTGTATTATCAAAGGGCAACCGCAAAGGCTCTCTATTCAAATGTTTTCAAAAATCTGGTTTCAAACTCATCATTTGACTTCACAATGGGAAAAGATACCAGAGAGCTCAATCCTAACGATGCAAGAAGTCAGCTCTTCTCTGGAGCACAGGAGTATGGTTTCAGACTGAATACAAATGGTACATGGAATATCAACAAAGGTTGGTTGAACAACATCAATTACACTCTGTCTGGTAGCTATACTGACAAGCATTCATACAAAAGCGAACTGCTTGGCAACGCATTTGCCGGTTATTCTATGTCAGATACAGATGGTGCTATCCTGAGTAATAAACCAGGTCAGAAAGTTTATGACATTAACGGCGCTGAAATTACAAACATTCCTGCATCTGAAAGCAGCTATTATGCCACAGTACTCCCTAACGAATATACCAGCAGATATGATATATATGGTAAAGAGGTAAACTTCTTCGCAAAATTGAAGGCAACATTTTCAAAATCTGCAGGCAATGTGTCAAACAGAATTGTTGTGGGTGCAGATTTGAAGACTGATGGTAACTTAGGTGACGGTAAGGTTTATGATCTTGCAAATCCACCATACAGAAGTGTGAGCAGTGATAATTCTTCTCCAAGGCCAAGAAAGTATTCAGATATTCCTTTCGTGACACAATTCGGTATTTATGCCGAGGAGAACATGACATGGTCTTTAGGAAATAGAGACATATTCGTTCAGTTAGGTGGCAGGTATGACAATGTAGCCGGAAAGAGCATTGTTGCACCGCGTATCAACGCATCTATTGAGGTAATCCCGGAGAAGTTTTTCATCCGTGGTGGTCATGGAGTAAATGCTAAGGCTCCTACTACTCTCTATCTCTATCCTCAGAATGCTTATTTTGATTTTGTTCATTATAACACTTTGAATAGTAGCGTAGTACCGGCAAACGAGCAACTTCTTCTAATTTCCACAAGGTCTTTCAATACAGAAAACCCTGATCTTAAGATAGCATCAAACAGGAAAAACGAGGTCGGCTTTGACCTTAAGATTAATAAAATGAGATTTTCTCTTACAGCTTTTGATGAGAAGTTGAAAAACGGCTATAATTTAGGGTCATCTGTCGATAACTTCAAGCTTATTAATTATATCCAATATGAAGTTGGTCAAGCCAATTCAGGCGCTATACCAACTCTTAAAGAGAAGTCAAGATCAAATATTTTTGTAAGTTATGCCTCTCCTATGAATAACATCAGGAATCACAGCAGAGGAGTTGAATTTGACTTCGATCTAGGAAGGTTTGATAAAATTAGGACATCATTTGTTCTCAACGGGGCCTATATCAGGACAACAGGTTGGAATGCCGGATATACTTTTGATTCAAACGATCATGGAAATAATCTGGAGAAGAATATAGCAATATATGAGCCTGCAAATTCAAAGGATGAAAGAGAGCGCTTTACCACAACCCTGCGTGCCACTCACAATATTCCGGCAATAGGTTTTGTTCTCACTGCAACTGCACAGGTCAACTGGATAAATAAGACATGGACAAATTATGGAAACGACTCTATTTTTGTGTCCTACATCTCTTATGAAGATGGCCAGGTTCATAATCTGACTGAGAATCAGATGAAAGAATTGGCAAATAAACAAGGCTCTACATATGATGAATTAGAATATATGCTAGATGTTAAAAGTGCTGTAAGGCATATTGCCGAATCTTATTTCCCAACCCTCATGATTAATCTAAATCTTACAAAGGAGATAGGAGAGCTGATGAAAGCATCTTTCTATGTGAATAATATGTTTAACTCGAACCCTAAATATGAGAGTAAGAGGTATCCGGGATCTTATACCAGGATTAATGAGAATGTTCCGATTTATTTCGGTTTTGAATTTACTGTAACTATCAAATAGCCTAAAACGATACGATATGAAAAATTTAATAAAGATATTTATAGTATCACTGTGGTCTGTTGCTGTTCTAACTGCTTGTCAGCAGTTCGAGGATAATGCCGGCACTGAGGAGGTAAAACCTTTGAGGTCGGTAATAACACTGGATCTTCAACTTGGGGATGCACCGGCTCCAGCCGAGTTCAATGTAAAGTTGATTAATTATGCTGAAAGGTTTGAGATAAACAAGACAATGCCTTCAGATGGCTACTTGACAGTAGATGATGTAATCCCTGGAGTATATACAATTACAGTTTCAGGAGAAATGAATGCCAACGGCTTTACATATAATTACAGCGGAAGCGTTGTTAACCAGTCGGTAATTCGTTCAGGTGTGCGTCAAAAAGTGAAGGTTGAAGCCTCAAAGTCTGGAAATCTTGTTCTGAAAGAGGTATACTATTGCGGTTCGAAAACCTCTTCAGGTGGTTCATATTTCCGTGATCAGTTCTATGAGATTTATAACAATAGTGCAACCGTTCAAAACGTACGCGGGCTATGCATATCATTGCTAAACCCAATGACTGCTACAGCAAACCTGCCTGTATGGTCCGGAGCTGATGCTGACAAGTTTGTGTACGGACTTCAGATCTGGCAGATTCCTACTGATAAGGATTATCTGCTTAATCCGGGCGAATCTGTTATAATCGCGCAAATGGCTGATAATCACCAAAAATCAATACTAAATCCGAATAGCCCTGTAAATCTGATAACAGCAGAATTTGAGACATTTATTAATACTACTTCAATAATAAGTGACAATCCTGCAATTAACATGACTATGGCATTCTGGCCATCGCCTACACCACAATGGCTGACAACAGTATTCGGAGGAGCATTTGTAATATACTTCCCTTCTCAGCCTATTGTTCCTGCAAATTATGTAACTTCAGTCGGTTCTACCACAAAGTGTTATAAAATTCCAATTTCTGAGGTAGTGGATGCATTGGAACTGGTGGGAAATGCCAACCAGATGAACCTTAAAAGAATGCCTACAGTTCTTGATGCCGGAGCTATTACAGTAGGAGGAACATATTTAGCTAAGAGTGTTGCCAGAAAGGTGAAGGAGACAGTTAATGGAAGAGTGGTATTGTATGATACAAATAACAGTACCAACGACTTTGAGGTTCAGGATACTCCTGTAATCAGAAGGTATGGAGCTAAAGCTCCTTCATGGAATACATGGGATTAATGTTTAACAAATGCAACGATATGAAAATGGAAAAAGTTAAATACATATTTTGGGCAGGAGTGCTGTCAATGACACTCTTCACCACTCAGAGAGCGGTTGCCCAGGATGCTGCGGTTAAACAGACATCTCCGGCATCCATAGAAGTTCTTAAAGCAGGTTCATTGTGGATGGATACATATAATGGCGCAGGCCTTGTTCTTGACAATCTATCATATTACAGTGATCTTAGATTTACATATGATTATAAGAGCGGTGATTACAAGCTTAATAAAGAAGGTGATACAGAGCGTAATATAGGAGTATCTTCCGAGGGAGGTTTGAAACTCGGCGGAGGATATGTTTGGGGAAGTTTTTCATACGGTAACCAGGCTCAGAGAGGAACTCTGTTTAACACCACAATGCTGGACAATCAGAGAAGAATGCCTTATTACACAGTGGATAATAAATTGAGTGACTGGATGAAACAATCCTACGACCTCTCTATGAAGGTAGCTACGAAGCCTTTATGGGAGAGTGTCGTTCTCGGAGCTCAGGCTGATTACAGCACTAAAGTAGGAGCCAAACAGATGGACCCACGTTCTGAAACCTATTATTATACTATTAATGTAAAACCTTCGGTAGTAGTGCTCATAGGTAATCATAAGATAGGCTTGAACTTCGAATATCAGAATCTAGTTCAGGAATCAGCTACAACAAACAGTGACTCACAGGTAAACCAGGATGTATTTGTACTCAGAGGTCTTGGAAACGGCTATGAGGCAACAGTCGGCGGACTTCAATCTCTCGGCATGTTCGTCTATGACGGCAATACTGTCGGTGGCGGTTTGCAGTACTCTTATGGAGTGAATGACTATAAGTTCCTGGTTTACGGTAACTACAAATACGGCATGGAGGATGTCATAAGCTCGCCAACGAAACCTAAGAAAGAGGGTACCGTAAAGAACAATGATTTCGAGGCAAAGGCAATAGCTGTTAAAGGAGGAAACAATCTTCAACGTCTTGAAATTTCTTACATTGACAACAAAACTGACGGTATAGAGTATGTCCAAGAACTTGACAATTCATACAATGTTCAGAGCTGGATTGTACTGTATAAGAGTATCCGTTCTACATACAAGGAGCAGATGGCTTCGTTCAAATATGACTTCTTCAGAGGTGCGGACCACGACTACAACTGGAGAGCAGGCGTATCGGCCCAGTACAAGAAGAATGATGATATTTACTATATGCCTGAATCTACAGAGATGATCAAAAATCTCTTCCTGGGCGTCAATGGTAAGTATAACTTCTCTCTCTGCAAGAACTGCAACATTCTTATCGGAGCAAACCTGGTATACAAGAACAACCTTGATGGTGAATACAATTATGGCGGAGCCGAACCTGATTCATACATCATAACTGACTTCATGACTCCTGATTTTAAGTATATGAAGAGCAGTTATACAAAGATTGGCGGAGATATCAGCTACTTCACAAAAATCAGCAAGACCGGCAAGGCCGGAATGTTTATCAAGGCAGCTGTAGATTACTACAAACCTTCTGACAGAGACGATAACAGAATTCAATCATCTTTAAGCTTAGGATTTACCTTCTAGAGACATGATAAGAAAACTGTTAATATTTATATTGGCAGTCTCTCTCTCCTCCCTTCTCAGGGCAGGCGAGAGAGGCTTTGCCATTTTTGTGGATAATGATACCTACAACGCCTGCAGGGAAGATATTGACAAATATGATTCTATGCTGAAGGGCGAGGGTTTCACTACTTATCTAATCTCCTCAGCCTGGACTGCTCCTGAGCAGGTCAGAGAAAAAATTCTTGAGCTATATAAAGGCAAGAATCTGGAAGGAGCTATTTTTATCGGACAGATTCCTGTGCCTATGATCAGGGATGCCCAGCATTTTGCATCGGCATTTAAGATGGATCAGAAAAGATTCTCAATGTTTGAATCTTCTGTTCCTTCTGACCGTTTTTATGATGACTTTGACCTGAAATTTGACTTTATAGCCAGAGATTCAGTAAAATCTCTTTTCTTCTATTACACTCTTCGTTGGGATTCTCCGCAGAGGATCACTTGTGACATATATACAGGGAGGTTAAAACCCACCAAAAAAGGAGAGGAGGGCTATCAGCAGATAAGGGATTACTTCAGAAAGCTCATAGTTGAAAGAACTTCCGGTAATGCAATGGATGTTCTTGTCTCTTATACCGGTGAAGGTTCGTTTTCAAACAGTATTACCGCGTGGAAAGAGGAGGGAGTAACATTAAGAGAACAATTTCCACAGGCATTCGGAAATAAAAACTCTTCAAAATTCCTTCTTTTTCATATGTATCCATATATGAAAGAGACTATCACAGGTGAGCTACAGAGAGAAGATGTGGATTTGATGCTCTTTCACGAACACGGTATGCCTGAAAGGCAATATATGACAGGGATTCCAAAGGCTGACGGCACCGATCTCTATCCTGACGCTGCAAAATCGCTGTTCAGAGAGCAACTGAGGAAGCTCAGGAGAGATAATAAGGATATAGAGGCTTACAAGAAAAATTGGATGAACTATTACCATATAGATTCCACATGGTTTGACGGAGCATTTGACAAGGAACAGATGTTTAAGGACTCGTTGGCTGAAATCAGTATGGGTATTGTTCTGAAAGATATTCCAAATATCAAACCCAATCCGAGGATTGTGATTTTTGACGCATGTTATAATGGCGATTTCCGTGAAGACTCTTTTATTGCAGGGGAGTATATATTTGCTGCAGGCAAGACTGTTATAGGTATAGGAAACTCTGTGAACGTCCTTCAGGATAAATCTGCAAGTGACATGTTGGGCTTGATGGGATTGGGTTACAGTGTCGGTGAGTGGGCTCAGCTTACAAACATTCTAGAGTCACACATCATTGGTGATCCTACTTTCCATTTTGCTGCAAATCCTGCTGTATCTGAGGAGCCTTATAACGGAAGACCTGATATGAGATCGAAGGACACCGCATACTGGCTTGACTTCTTTA
>MTLE01001095.1_pt1 | contig 33465 bp, 26 predicted proteins | sample 1982461 | NCBI WGS metagenome assembly MTLE01 (sample SAMN05712605, study PRJNA340218) | biofilm metagenome | isolation source: sample SPL anode biofilm adapted to -200 mV | place: USA | collected 2012-02-03
CAAGGACTTGGCAGAGATCGAGTGCCAAACTGCAGGCTCGAAGGAAGCACACCGGCTGATTAGTCTGGCAGTGCGTTCTCAGATCTCAAGTACCAAGGAGAATCCAGGGGACATTGTGTACTAGGTGTGAGATATCAAGAGGAACTAGGCAGTTCTTCCTTCCGTCGTTAAGAGAGTGCATCTCTCTGATATTCGGGCGTCGAACACCGCCTTGGCTTATGCAAGTTTGGGCTATATGATACCGTTGTGGTGGTAGAGTGACCCTTGGTGTAGCACCACATTTCTCGGAGAAATGACCTCTATCGGCCATGCCTCTCTTAGTATAGGTGCCCTCCACACTACTAATCCTGCCGATCGTGAGAAGCGCCAGGTAGGCGAGCTACGGCCTGCGCTTCGAGGTAGGGGCATACTCAGACATCAATAAGCGTTCGGAGATTAGTTAATATCGTCTGCGCTACCGACTCTTGCGACGCATTGCGCGTAAGAGCTATTGCGCTAATGGTTGTACCAACGCTGGCTGGTTCTGTAGGCATACTGTCGATTTTTGTGAATGGTCCATCTGTCTCAGTAAGTATGCGACTCGCCGGTAATTCCGCGACCAACGCTTGTCCGCGATCCGAGCGCATCATTTCGGCATTGATCGAGAAGTAGCAGCCGAGGGCAACCGCGCGTCGAGCCTCGGCCTTGGTGCCGGTGAACCAATGCAACACGACAATGCCCCGGTCCTGCGGGAGATGGCGTTCGATCATTTCGAGCACCGTTGGCACGCTACGGACGCTATGTACTGTGAGGATCTTCCCGCCCGCAGTGGCGCATCGTTCAAGGACCACTCGGAACACCTGTTTCTGAGCGTCGAGCGATTTGTAGAACCGTGGTCCAGCGTCGAGACCAACCTCGCCGACATAACGCGTCTCCGATAAATAATCTTCCCATAGTGCTAGTTCGCCAACCCGCTCCGCCACGAGCTGCGGATGAAGACCTAGTGCGGCCCGCACGTAGCGCATGCCACGTGTCAGCTCGTGATTGCGAGGCCAGGCTTTCGGCGTCGTAGTGACGGCCAACGTGTATATATGCGCCGCCTCCGCTTTTGCGATTGCGGCCTCGAAGTCAGGATACAGGTCGAGGTGACAATGAAAATCGACCCCCGAGGGAATACGATCGCTCATCCGGGTTGTGTCCTCACCCCAGTCAATAGCACGCCTACTTCTTCGAGGCCACGGCGATAGACATCGGCTAGCGACGCCTGGCGAGTTGAGGACTCGTCGAAGAGGGGACCGGGTTTATGAATGAGAAGGGACGCCAGTTCGGGTCTTGTGCGGATCCGCTCAATCGCCAGCTGAAATGAGCGGACTTGCACGCCTTCGGATTGGTGCGTGTCTAGGGCGCGAGCGGTCAGATCGGCGATCGTGTAGACGGTCGAGTCGGCGCCAGGACCAAGTCCTCTAAGAAGCGCGGCGCGGCGGATCAGGCATGGCAGGCAGTATCCGCAATGTTGCGTACCAAGGCCCTGCCAGCGCCCTTTGACGGGAGACGAGCATGACAAGGACATTGGAGTAAGGCGCGTTAACAACGCACCGTTCGCGCATCCCGCTACCATCTCGCCCTTCGTTCTTTCCCAATAGGGATTCTCGATCCGTCCAGTGATGCCCAGGGCGGTAAGCGCATCGTTCCAGCGGGCGATGTAGAAGGGATGCGTGGTCCGCGTGCTCAGCGCGCCAAGGCGGAGCGGGTCAAGTGGCACATTGACCGCGATCAGGCCATTCTCAGGCACCTTCAGCGTGAATGGACCGCCAAATCCGCTCCCGGCGAACACGCCTAAGGCGAAGAAGAGGAAAGAGCGGGCGCGCGTTGTGTTCTCAGCGCCTGATCCACGAACCAACCCGTCTGGGAATGCCATCCAAAGCCGCAATCGTTGGAAAGCGCTGGCAGTGTATTGTAACCTCAACTCATTGAAGATCGCGGTCTGAGCGTCGCTCGTCGCGCCATCGCCTGCATGGCTGATGAGGAGCGGTGTGCGGCCGGCTTCGAGCGTGTCGATGGCTCCAATCAGGCTATCGAGACCGCCCGAAAAGAGTGCCAGATCGGTGAAGGGGGGGGCAATAAGGGTGCCAGGCGGAGTCGGTACGATCCGTGCGAAACGATGGGGGCGTGATCGGAATCCGAGAGACCAGCGATCCCCAGTCAGGAAATTTAGCATTCGTTCGAACGTAGGTGCTGCCGCCATCCATCGATCTGGATCGGAAACTGGTACGATCAGGCGCAGTTCCCGTGTCCACCCATCTTGGGACTCACTGCTGCGCGATATGCGGGTATCTGCTGCGTGGACATGTGCCGCGAGAATCAAGACGTCTACGCCCAACTCGGAGGGATATATACCGAGACGAATCAGGTCCTCGAGCGCGTGGCCAATTCCGTAATCGAGCGTGTTTTCACCGGCGATCAGATCGAGGCGGGTTTTTGCTTCGCCGTCATCGAGTGGCAATCGGCTACGGTCGCCTTGGCCATAGCGGCCGATAATGACGTGTCGTCTCATGCGTCCTCCGCTTCGGCATCGCCCATGATCTGCAGAATTCCGAATGCCTGTTCGTAGATGCCGCTGACGAAGGCGAGAACGCGATCGGGTGCTAGATTGGCGACTGCCGTGCGCGCTCTCGTTAAAGAATCTGCGACAGCGCGCCGGATGAAATCGTTCAACTGCGCCTGTACCTGCGCCGCCTGCCGGCTGTCAGAGGGCAAGATCACCAACTTCAATCCGATGTCGTTGCAGAGCCGGGCTTCGATCGCGTTCGTCGCGTAGAGCTCGAAGACGGTTTGCACCTGATCGAGAGTGAGGTCGTCGAGGTCAGTTATCCCCGCCCCTGCAAGGTCGGCGATTGTCTCAATGAAGGCCTCCCTGGCTATGCCTTCGTCGATGGTACCACCGTCCGGGCACACATAATCGGCCAGCCCAAGAAATATCTCCTCGATTGGCCGCCCAGCGAGCGCGCCGAGATTGAGCGCACGAAGTGCTTCGGTCGCGCTACGTCCTGTTGCATCCGAGAGAAATCCGAGGAGCCGGCTACCAGCGCCGCGCGCTGATCCCATCCGAACCGCAGCCGTTCGCGCCCCGCCCGAAGACGATTCGACATATTGGGAAACAGCTCGACCGAGTGCTCTACGGTCGTTTCCGCCCGAACTGGCGAAGCGGGAGAAGTTAGCTCGAGCCGCCGAGAAACGCGTAGGGTCCGCTAACGGAGGAACCGGTTGTTGTGCCAGTGGGGGCGGCAACAGAGCAAGTGGAGCCCCATTGGGGGGAGCAGCTCCGTCCGGTGCGGCCGGTGGAGAGCCTTCGTTGCCTAACCAGCTCGGGACGAGCGGTGTGCTTCCGCTCTGGCCGACGAAAGCGCTGGACGTGCCCATCAGCGAACTCCCTGACGGGTGCGCAAAACGCTATTGGCCGTGGCTTTGAGCATCGTTCCGCCGCTCTCTGTCCAGCTTTGGAGGATCCGGTTGAATCGCTGCGTGGCTTCGGGATCCTTGAGCGTGCTCTCCCACCCGCTACATGCCCATGGACCCAATCGATCCAGGGGAAGTGCTTCGAGGAAGTCGAGGAGATTGCTCTGAAGTGTGGGTTGGGCTTTGACGAGGACTGCTAGCCCGGCCGCGCCGGGTGGCTCTGTCTCGAAATTGTCGCTACCGACTATACGGCCGCGCACCGCTTCGAATACTTTAGCGGCTTCAGGTGGAGCTAACCGCTTCAGATCGCCTTCGAGACCCTGGACCGTGAATTTCCCACCAAATAGCTGCTCGACGACCGTGGCAAGATGCCCGAGTACAGATGCAGCCCCGAAATAATCCTTCCGATCTTTCGCGATGAATAGATAGGGGCGGAGATCCTCATCTCCTATCTTCGTTGGTACCGCAGCCCAAGCTTTTATGGTAGGTGAGGAGAGCCACTCACTCAGCAACGCACTAGCTGACGTTTTCAAAGCGACTGGCTTGGGGGTGGTCTTTTCCGCAGCCTTTTCGCCCTTGTCGGTTGCCGTCTTTGCGGGCTTCTCAGTGTACTCATCGCTGTTCTTCGCAGCCGCGGCGACTTCAAGCGCCGCTAAACCGGTGCATTTCCCATCCGGTGCGGCAGCGGCAATGGCGGCGATCTGATCGAATAAACGAGGGAGGAACCGCTCGGCGAGCATGAGCTTGGCGAGAATTGGAATCTTGACATCATCGCCAAATCCGCGCGCTTCGGCAGTTCGCTGTCGCAGGACAAGCGTGTTGAGGAACCTCTTGATCTGGCGTGGGTTCCCTTTGGTACCGCTTGCAAGTATCGGACCGATCTGATCGCTGAGCGTCAAGGCGTTGTTCGCTTGCGAGGCCTTGTCTTTCAACGCCGTCTTCACCGTAGCCGCATCAAGTGCACCTGATTTCCATGGCCGCTTCAGCAGCTCGCGTGCGACGCCGACCAAGTTGTTAAAAGCCGGATCGTCGTCACCGAGCTCAGCACCTACAAGCAAGAGCGTCACATAGATTCGAGTCTCTGTGTCGCCGAGGGCTGGAATGCGGAACGGAATCTGGATCAATTTTTCCAGGTAGTTTCGAGCGTAGGACTGCGGTCCGGTTGTGTCCGGCAGCTCGGGGAAATGTCTGCGCACCGCGTATTCGATCATCGCTTCATCGGCAGCAACGACGAATGCAGTTCGTGAGGTAAATAGGAAGAGGCGCACAGCTTCGAGTGTCTCGATCGCTGTATCGGGAAGGCAGCGATCGAGGTCGTCGATGAGGACAACCAATTGCTCCACACCTGCCGTTTTCAGGAGATTATCAAAAGCCTTGCGGAACTCGCTGATCTCCTCGGGTACGTTTGTCGAGGTGCCTTCACTCGCTGGCTTTAGCAAGCCCTTTACTCCATCGATGGCGGCCGTGACATTGTCTTTGGTCACGAGTTTTGCCGGGTCGGCTAGAAACCCTTCGAGCGTACCGACGATGGATTGGATCTGGTCGGGCGACGGGAAGCCGGTGAACGCAGTGAGCGCCAGTCCGCCAGCTTTTTTTGCGACCTTGAGCCAATCAATGCGATGGAAGATGTCTTTGACCGCCTCAGTCGCCTTGGTCAGCACAGGGCGCTTCTCGATCAAGCCGGTGACTATACCTTCAATGAATGCTATTTTGGCGTCTTCGAACCCCTGGAACCGCCAGCCATTGAATTTGAGGCAAAGAACCTTCTTTTCGCCTTCGAAACCTGCTTCGATCATCTCAAGGACGCTCGATTTGCCAGCTCCCCAGTCGCCATGGACGCCCACTGTTACTGGCTGATCCGGCCTATCGCGGATCAATTTGATGATTGTTGAGGCGATTGCCTTGTTGTTGAGGAGATCGACCTTTGTTTCGTTATCAGCCAGGATCATTTTGTTATCATCCTCCATGCTCCTATCATTTCATTTTTAATGATGTTTATCTCTCCAGTTCGTGTTGTCAAGCCCCACTATGAGTCGGAGCCCCTTTCTCAACAATGGACTACTCTCCAAGCTTGGCTTGTCCGACTTCCTCGTACGTCTTCCAGCTTCTACTGCTATTGGAGACACATTCCCCCAGGAGGTCTCCCATGTCCCCAGTATCAACATTCCCTACCCAGCCCCGCGAAGGGCCGCCGATTCCCACCACCGAGGTCCAGAAGCAGACCCTGCTCGATTACTTGACCGCCTTCGGTCTCGCGAATCAGCTTACCCAAGAGGAGAAGCTCCAGTTCATTGAGGTGGCTCAAGCTTTCCGACTCAACCCTTTCAAGCGCGAGATCCATGTCGCCGTCTATGGAGAAGGCGAGTACCGACGCATGTCCATCGTCGTTGGCTACCAGGTCTACCTCGATCGCGCCGAGCGGACCGGACAACTGGACGGCTGGCGAGCCTGGGTCGAAGGCCAGGGCGAGGACATGAAGGCTCTCGTCGAGATTCACCGCAAGGACTGGCGCTCGCCCTTCGTGCACGAGGTCTACTGGAAGGAAGCTGTCCAGCGGAAGCGCGATGGCCAGCCCACGTCCTTCTGGACCAAGATGCCAAAGTTCCAGTTGAAGAAGGTGGCGATCAGTCAGGGGTTCCGACTGGCCTTCCCCTCGGAGCTCGGCGGAATGCCCTACGATCCGGCCGAACTCCCCGATGCAGAAAGCGTTGGTAGCCTGGATAAGCCTGTCAATCCTATACCTCTTTCACTCATGTCGGACCAGTCTGCATTAAATGTTACCATTGCTGCAGATCGCCCGAAGCCCTTCATACCAGCAGCGAAGCCAATCCCCGTGGCAGAGCCCGAGCCTGAACCTGAGCCCGAAGACGAGATCACCAAGATGAACCGTCTCCATGACGAGCTTCGCTCGATTCTTGAGGACAACGAGGATGCCTTCACGCCCAAACATCAGGACTGGATTCTTGCCAAGGCCCGCCAGGCTAACACCGCCGATGGCGTGGAACGCATGGTCGCCTACGCGCGGAAGGTGCTCAAGAACGCAGCCAGCATGGCCGCTACGGCGTAGGGGAGGACCTCATTGTGAATTACCTCTCCGTCGCCAAGAAGATGCAACTTGAGTGGAAGCTGACCAGTAAAGCGCTTCCTCGCGAGGCCAGAGCTCCGGGCTTGTACCGCAGCCGTATGTACCCGTTCTGCTTCCCGCTTGAGCTTGCAGCCTACAACCTGTTCCATGAAATCCGTGACGATGCCCTTGCCACCTTCGAGCGCCTTGGCATCGTCTGGCATGGAGCTGCGCTACCAGGGCTTCCGACCAACCATACCTGTTCCAGCCAGATATTCTGCGTCAACGCGCTCTTCCCGTTTCGCAATCGGCCCGAAGCCCTGGCCGACTTCCTTCGTCCACAATTCCCCGAAATCAAACGTATGCTGCCCGTTGAGGAGGACGCCGTCATCGCCTTCGAGTGGCAGGGCGATATCAACTACCTTGGAGAAGAATCCCATGTCGGTGCTGACCGCATACGCGGGGCCGGCTCAACCTCCATCGATGCTGCGATGTGCTTTGAGACCATGGATGACCGCAAGGTCTTCATGCTATGCGAGGTTAAGTTTACCGAAAGCTATTCGTCCCAGTACAAGAGGTTCCGGAGCGATGGCTCGGATCGCGTGGATACCTATCGTGAGATCTTCTACGGCCCCTTTACCCCGTTCAATCTGGAGGTTGTACCTCGAATCGAATACCTACTCTATGAGCCAATGTATCAGCTTGCCCGGCATCAACTGCTAGCATCTCGCATCCTAGAGGTTGGCATCCCCGAGGTCGATAACGTGATCGTGGTCCACATTGCCGTCGGGGCAAATCGTGAACTCAGGTCCATCACCTCGCCGTATTACCGCAAGTTCTCCCGCGACCTCTACGAGTTCTGGCCCACACTGCTCCTCATGCCCGACGAGTTCCTGTACATCCCGACCGAACAGCTCTTCCGCCACGTCCCGACAGACCGGCACCCGGAGCTCGAGCCCTGGGCGCTCTACATGCGCTCGCGTTACAGCTTCCTGAAATGACCACTGGCCCGCTCCGTCTTGGGGCGGGCTTTTTAGTCTTTACCCACAGGGTGTTTCAGGGCAACGCGATATGGGGGAGAGGCATTTTGTACTTGCTAGTACTCGCTCGAGCGCGTCAAATCGCTTTTTCGAGTTTCCTCTTCAACGGCTTCCTGTGCTGGCAAGACAGACTCAGCTCGCTACCTCGCCAAAGCCCTCGACCGGGAGCTCATCCAGCGTTACTTCCCCGAGGTGAGGTTAACGATCGAGGCGGTAGAGGCTGTTGAGACTGGAGGAGCTAATGAAAGGAGACTTCCGATCTGTCACAATGAAGGTCGTTTATGATCGGGAATGTGACGCTGTTAGCCTTGTGGTAGCATCAGCGGAAGAGTGACAGCGCCAGGGACATAGGCGGATATTTGGGTTCGAGCATGATTTTAGCCATCTTCTCGAATCAAAACTCCCTTCGACTGACTACATCTCTACAGCCATGTTAGCCAACTTGAGGATGTTATTAGGCATTGGGCTTCCACTCAAGTGGCGCAGTGCTTATTCCTGTTGGTAAATAGAGTTACATCCAATAACAGGCTTGCATCTTCCTCTACAATGATTATTGGCTATGGCCAATTGGCCGAAAATGGGATAGAGTGAGGTATGCAAGCAAGGAGGATAGTATCGATGTCAGTCTCGCCAGGTCCCTTGGCGCGGCTCTTTTCTCCTCGGGTTTTTCGCGAGCTAGGTGAAACAGGAACTAGTCATACCGGCTCAGAGGTCCTGAGAGAGTCATCATTTTACCCTCATGACGAGCAATCGCTGGCTGCTTTTCTCGAAAGAGCGTTTCACTTCTTAACGATTAGTCTGCGCTCTGAGTATGTTTTCAAGAATGCAATCGCTGAGAAGATACTTCTTGGGCGACATAGTATCCGAACCGCTACGATGATGACCGAGTTTCGAGCGGGAACCTGCAAAGCTGACGTGGTGATTCTCAACGGGCATTCCACTGCCTATGAGATCAAGTCCGAGAGGGACACGATGTCCCGGCTTGACGACCAAATCTTGAGCTATCGTAAGGTATTTGAGCAAGTCGTGGTGGTTACTGACAGCTGTCATTTGGATGAGGTGTTCGATCGGACTCCTGCCGATGTTGGGATTACCGTGCTTAGCGATCGCTATACTCTTTCCGAGAAACGTGCTCCACAAGCCGATTGGAACCGCCTTGATCCTTGCGAAATGTTTGAGTCATTGCAGCGAGCAGAATATCTAAAGATTCTGGCCTTAACATCGGGCTGGGATCCCAAGGGCATACCTAACGGGATTCTCCATCGTGAAGCCAAAGCAGCTTTCAAGCTTGTTCCCATCGAGCTGCTTGTGCCTCGCTTTGTCGAGGTTCTGAAACGCCGGGGCCAGTGCGCTTGTCCTACCGCCTTCCTCGAAAGCGTCCCGAGTTCTCTTAAAGGCCTAGCCGTGTCGACTCAGTTAATACCGTCTCAACAGCAGAGGATAATGGCTGCACTTTCCAGCCCTGCATACTGTTCTCTACAATACTAATAAGTGAGGTAATAACATGGAGAGTAGATACTATCCGTACTTTCGTGGAAAGCAGTTCGAGCTAATCTGCATCCGCAAGAGCGCAAAGATCATGGCTGATTCTGGCATCTGCCCTATTATCGAGCCGGTCAAGGAGTCTCTCTCCGGTTTACAGCGTGCAATAGATGCTCTCCATGAGGCTCGAACTCCGTTCATCTTGATTGGCAATCCTAAGTTAGGCGATCACGCTGAGGGCTATCTGGATAGCTTGGGGCCGGTTATAAACAAGGCTATCAGTGATCAGGTTGTTTTTTCTCTAGGAATCCTCGTGTCGTCGAATCCTGATGACTCGTCAGCACGTAAACTTCTTGGCTCGTATCAACCTAACCAGTTTTCGATCATTCATCGAGGCATGGCCTCTAGCGAAGTACTCGGAGCAATTGGTGAATCGCGCGTTAAGGTTAGGGAGCATATATTCACAGAGGGTTGTTCGAAGATATACCGGCGAGACTTCAGAGAGCATAGGCGAGTTCTCCTCAAGGATGGTTTCAAGCGGCAGAAGAACAAAGACTATCCGGATACTCCTGATTTCTTCTATGACATACACCTCACATATGAAGATGATGGTCTGAATGGTTTTGGGGACTTCCTTATAGTAGGGGATGAGTTCCTCGAAGCTGGAGGACCAGCATACGCGGTGGCTATTCATCTTACCTACCTGGATCCGGAAAGTCATAATACTATGATGATCCGACATTTTAAGTCCATTCGTAGCGAGACGCCAACTGATCCGGGTGGAAAGTACCTCGAAGCCCTTGAGAAGCTCATCGCTTTCGTCGACTCTGGCAAGCCCAGCATTCTTGAGACATCCGCGATCACTGAGTTCAGGGCACAGTATGCCGATAGCTATTTTCCTGGGCTCGGATATGTAAAGCGGCTTTCCATGACCCATCATATTGAAACTATCGCCGATTTCCTAACTCGGTCTCGCGATTAGCACTATGCTCTGCTGTACACAGTGTTTTGGAGATGACTTTCTGGCGGCCAAAATATCTCGACTAGCCAAGGCTCATGGCCGGTGTGATTTTTGTGGAGTTGATGCTCAGCCATTAGTGGAACCAGCAACCCTTTTTGATGATTTTGAGACTGTTCTAGCCGCCTATGAAGAGAAACCTTCCGGGGTCTCCGTCATCACCATGCTTAGAGAAGAGTGGCATCTCTTTTCAAGCTTTCCCATGGTAGACCAATCTCCTCTCCTCAATATGATCATGGGAGAGGAATTCTGCCAAAAAACCTACTTTGTCGATAGTTCTCTTGGACAAACACAGGTGAAGGAATGGGAGGGCTTTAGATCGGAGTTGAAGCATCGATATCGCTTTTTCCCTGAATCTGGTCCAAATCTAGATCATCTGGAGGACTTGCTCGCATACCTGGAAGTGAAGCTCCCTCCTGGATCATATTATCGGGCACGGATTCAGGTGAATGGGCAATATGGTTTAGATGCGATGGGTATGCCCCCTGCTGACACCTGTGGCAATGGACGGGCGAACCCCTCTGGAATTCCCTACTTCTACATCGCATCTAGCGAAGAGACCGCGTTAGCCGAAGTTAGACCGCACCCAGGAGATTTTGTCTCAATCGGGCGGTTTATTCTTGACCGAGAGAAGGCGGTAGTTGATCTACGAGATCCACGACGAAGTATTTCTCCATTTGGTAAAGACGAGGACACGCTTCGCGCCTTGCGACAGGATCTCGTCTTCCTTCAGAAGTTGAGCGATGATCTTGCTAAGCCATTTCAGCCGAGGATGGCTCATTTGGAGTATCTACCAACTCAGTACCTGTGCGAATTTATAAGGAAAGCTGGATACGCTGGTGTCGTATACCGTAGCGCTGTAGGTGAAGGCACCAATTACGTCATATTCGATGAGGAAGATTTCCACTGCGATACCGTGACATCGGTCTCCATCGCGGCTGTGAAGGTTATTGCTGCCAAATAGCATTACCTTACCTTGGGACCATTAACTTCTTCGCGAAGCTTCAGCCTGCCTACCTATAACCGTGAAGTGAACTTGTCACCCTTTTCAAATTTCCTTGCCTGCTACTTGCCTCAAGCTCATGGAGCAGTTATTATTCGTATGTCGTCGTTACCGTTGGCAGCGACGCCCTATTAACAGCAGAAGCGAAGTGGAAGGCGCAGCAAGCCGCATAGGCAAGGCATAGCCAATCCAGGCTGAGGCAAATCGGATCCTCGAGGCGAACCATTTGGTTGCCAAAGTAGCCCGACCTCCCTGGAGCGTTCGTTGCACCTCAATTCCCCTAACAACCATTACCTTCCTCAAACTGTCGGCGAGCCTTGTTTAGACGGCCTCAGTCTTGAGGAGCTCTATTCGGCCATTGAATCGGGTAAGCTTGAGCCCTTCTGCCATGGCGAGATCACTCCGCTCGGAGGATTGTACTTTGGTGACAGGTGTGAGAGACCTGTCGAAGAATGGTGATGCAGCCGGGGCTGTCCAAGTCAGGCCCTTGGAACAGTCATTCCTATTCCGATGATCCGGAAGAATGGGGGTCCTTCCGGCCATGGCCGGTTTCCCCATCCTTGGTTGGCCGCATTATTGTTCTGGTAATTGATAAGGCTTGCCAAGTCCTACCAATCACCGTAAGGGCTCGACGCACGCGAAGGTCGGGGCCGCCTTCTACCCTCAAGCCATGACCGATCATCAAGCATTATTCCTTTCATGGAAGCTCTCGGCGCGCGCCGCTGGCGCCAGCTTCGACAGGATTGCCGGTAGTCTTGGCAGCGCTTCGGTCGATCTGAATCCTCACCAAATCGAGGCTGCTCTCTTTGCCCTCCAATCACCGCTGGCCCGGGGAGCGCTGCTAGCCGACGAGGTCGGCCTCGGTAAGACGATAGAAGCAGGGATCGTGATCGCGCAGCTCTGGGCCGAGGGCAAGCGGAAGATATTGCTGATTGTCCCAGCAAGCATCAGGAAACAGTGGGTCGCTGAGCTTCAAGAGAAGTTCGGCTTGAGGGCTGCGATCCTCGACTCTCTTTCTTTCAAGGCCCACCGGGAGAAGGGCTGCAACAACCCATTCATCGCCGACGAAACGGTCCTGGTGGTCAGCTACCAGTTCGCGGCGGGGAAAGGCGCGGAGCTGACGGAGGCTTCCTTCGATCTTGTCCTCTTCGATGAGGCTCATCGGCTGAGGAATGTCTTCAAGCGCAAGAACAAGATTTCGCAGCGGCTAAGGTCGGTTTTGTCCGGGACCAACAAGCTCCTCCTGACGGCAACCCCGCTACAGAACTCGCTCCTCGAACTCTATGGGCTCATGACCTTCGTCGATCCGATGGTCTTCGGTAGCGAGAAGTCCTTCCGCGAACATTTCGTTAACAGTAACGACCCAGCCCGCTTCGAAGAACTGAAACGCCGTATCCAGCCTCATTGCTTTCGGACCCTTCGCCGCCAGGTTTCGGAGTACATCCGGTATACGAAGCGGGGATGCCTGACCGAGTTCTTCGAGCCCTACGAAGACGAGGCGATTCTATACGAAATGGTCTCGGCCTGGCTGAGTGAGAAACGCCTCAACTCATTTCCCAAGGGGCACAAGGGCCTCGTAAGTCTCATCATTCGGAAGGTCATGGCCTCGTCCTCGTTCGCCCTTTCGGGGACCTTCGATCGCCTGCTCAGAAGACTGGAGGAGCGGAAGCGTCGCGGGCTCCCCGAGGATGACTTGATGACAGACCTCGAGGATGACCTCGATGAGCTACGCTCAGACTACGAGGATTGGGACGAGAAGGTCTTCGAATCCGACGAAGATGGCCCGAGCCTTGAGGAAGAAATTGAGATACTCAAAGACCTTCGGGCCCGGGCGCTGGCGATCACACGCAACGCCAAAGGTGATCGTCTTGCCTCGGCCCTGTCGAAAGGTTTTATGGAGATCGAGAAGCTGGGTGCCCCACGAAAGGCCCTCATCTTCACAGAGAGCCGGAGAACCCAGCGCTATCTCTACGATGTTTTAGAGAACTCGCTCTACCGAGGCTCCGTAGTGCTCTTCAACGGCCAGAATGACGATCCGATGTCAGTGGAGATATACCGACGCTGGCTCGAACGCAACAAGGAAGTGGGATGCATTACCGGCAACCGATCGGCCGACACGCGAGCCGCGATCATCGACCACTTCCGTGACAGCGCTACGATCATGATAGCAACCGAAGCCGCCGCCGAAGGGGTTAACCTGCAATTCTGCTCGCTCGTCGTCAACTATGATCTTCCCTGGAATCCTCAGCGAATCGAACAGCGGATCGGTAGATGCCACCGATATGGGCAGCGATACGATGTTACTGTGCTTAACTTCGTCAACTCCCTGAACCGGGCGGACCAGAGGGTCTACGAACTGCTCGCCCAGAAGTTCCACCTCTTCGACGGCGTATTCGGGGCGTCGGATGAGGTGCTCGGGAACGTGCAGTCGGGGGTGGACTTTGAACGGCGTATCCTGGGCATCTATCAATCCTGCCGCACGAGCGAAGCCATCGACGAAGCCTTCGATACCCTGAAGCGGGAGCTTGAGCCGCAGATCACTGCAGCACTTGCCACAGCTAGGGCTAAAGTCATGGACAGGCTCGATGCCGAGGTTCATGAGCGGCTAAAGCTCCGCGAGAAAGAGGTCACTGCTGTCCTGACCAGACGAGAGCGTGAACTCCTATTACTCACCGGGCATATCTTGGGGGACCATGCGATACACGTGGTTGACGAACAGTCCTTCCAGCTCGATTATCCACCCGACGGTCTCGATGTGGAGGCTGGGCTCTACCGGGTTGGCGGTCCCAGTGTACACTCGGAGCACCGTTACGATCTCCATCATCCACTCGCACAGCATTGCCTGTTCAAAGGCAGAGCGCTTAAGGTCGCGGATGGCGCTACCCTACACTTCCTTTACTCTGGCCACCCCAAGGTTACCCAGGTCGAGGCTCGCCTCGGCAGCAAGGGCTGGCTCGTCGTATCCCTGTTGAGCGCGGCAGCGAAAGCACAATCCGAGGAGGTGCTGGTGCTCACAGCGGTGACCGACGAAGGAGAGACCTTGTCGGAGGAAGAAGCCACCAAGCTGCTCTCATGCGAGGCTTTCTTGGGAAAGGGCATTGTTACGTGTCCGGTCGCGGTGCTGGAGAATCACGAGGATTCCATCCAGTCAGCCCTCCGCGATATGAAGGTGAGGAATCACGGCTATTTCGCGGAGGAAATCGATAAGGTCGATCTCTGGGCCCTGGACTTGAAGAACGTCCTCGAGCACGACCTGTCGGAGGTCGACCGGAAGATCGATGACGCCAAGCGGGCTTCCGCACTATCTGAACGCCTCGAAGATCGTCTCGCGTATCAGAAAGCAGTTCGCTCCCTCGAACGGCAGCGGGATGAGAAGCGGAAGAAAGTCTGGGAGGGCAAGGACGAGATAGACGCAAAGCGGGACCAACTCATCGCGGCAATGGAGGACGCCCTCAGCATCACCGAGACTACGCGGCGACTTTTCGTCGTGCGATTCTCCCTTGAGAAAGCGCCCGTTGGCTAAACGTGGACGCATGAGCCGAGAGCCCTGCCTTTTCCCCTATCCGCAGTCTCGTCCTCCGCCGATATGCCTGCGGAGGACGGCTCCGTTGCGATCGCATTGCCGCCAGCTTGGCTGGTTTTCGCGCCGAAGACCTCGTCCTGGACCTTGCGGATCTCGATGTAGTCCTCCTCGAGCAAGTGCGTGTACCGATCGGTCATCTCGACGCTCCGATGCCCGGTCATCAGACGGAGCTTCTCGTCGGGTACACGGCCCCGGCTGATCGAGTTCAGGAAATGGCGCCATGAGTGGAAGTCGATCTTGCGCGCCTTGCGAGCCTCCTCGTCGATACCAATGCCCGCGAGCGCGGTGTACAGCGAGTCGATAAACAGCCGCGCATGGAGCGGCTCACCACGCTTCTCGCCATAGAAGACCAGGTCGGTGGGGTCTTGGTAGGGGCTGGCCTCGATGAGCTTCCTTAGAACCTCGGCGACCGAGGTGGGCAGGGAGACGTTCCTGATCGAGCCCCACTTCGCTTCCTTCAATCCGTGCCCTTGCTCCCAGGCGAACTTCACATGAATATGGGTGGCGAAGACCTGACCGACCTGGAGTCCACGGATCTCCCCTTCACGCATGCCGGTGCTCGCGGCGAGGAGGTTGGCGGCGAAGAGCCGCAAGCTCCCCCTCCAGAGAGTCGGTATCGCCTCGGCGGTTAAGAGCTTCTGGGCCTCGGCGATGGAGAGGACGCCGCGTGAACTCTTTTCCTCGGCGAGGGTACGGACGCGGAGGGTCGGATCGGTGGGGGTGATCCCCTGTTGGTGCGCCTCCTTGAGGAGGGTCCGGAAGGCCGTGTAGATCAGGTTCACCGAGCGCGCCTTGAGCCCGGTCTTCTCCCCGAGACCGAGGAGCCAGGACTCGATTTCTCCCGGTGTTATGGAGGCAAGGGTGCGCCCCTTGAAGTAAGGAAGGACGTGGCGTTCTAGATAGCCTGCGCTCTTCTCGACATGGGTACGGTGGATTCGTTGCTTGCGGAGGAGCTTGCCCTTTACGTAGGTGCTCTTGTCCCAGTCCCAGAACTCGCGAGCATAGGTCTCGAGGAGGATACCCTTCTTCTCGGCGGCGATGACCTTGCCGGAGGAGAGCTGCTCGTCGGCCCAGTTCAGCGCCTCGCTCTTCGAACTCTTGCCGGATGACACGGCGGTCATGTACGCGCCAGTCTCCGGGTGCCTGAACTGGACGTAGTAGATGTGGCGGTTCTTCTTCGCGCAAGGGCGCTTCTGAATGGAATAGGGCCGCTTCGCTCGCTCCATAGCTTCCTACCCGACCATCTCTGAATCTCAGAGATAATCTCAGAGTTGAGGTTGGAAGCCTGAAGCGACCTTGCGGCCCTCTTTGGCTAGGCGTGGTAACTCTCGTTACCAAAATGAACTACCACCCTGGTAGGTGGTAGTAGTTAGTGGAGAATAGGGGATTCGAACCCCTGACCTATAGATTGCGAACCTATCGCTCTACCAACTGAGCTAATTCCCCGTTCGACGGATGCACTATAGACCGACTCGCACCAGAAAATCAAGAGTGGTCTCGTGCGCATGACGCGGTTGACCGGCTGGTACGATGATGGCATACTCATTTCGTGATTATTCACCTATTGAGTATATGAAGAACCTTGTGGGGCCGGACCGGCTCGCTTGAAAACAGGAGACGTGCGGTGCGCGATGGTTCCAGAACCAACACGACAACGATAGAGTTCTCGCTCCTTGGTCTGCTTGCCGACCGCCCTATGCATGCGTATGACCTGCACAAGGAGCTGTCCAGATCAACGGGACTCGGGCTGATCTGGCGCGTCAAGCAGGCAAGGCTGTACGCGATAGCGGCCGATCTGGAAACACGAGGGCTGCTTGGCTCGCGGACCGACCAGCCCGGGAATCGTCCTGCCAGGCGGGTGTTCCACCTGACCGAGCGCGGCCTGGCGGCGTTCGAGCAATGGCTTACGACGCCGGCCGACTGGAAGGACATGCGGCTGGATTTTCTTGCCAAGCTGTACTTTGCCAGGAATTCCGGCGCCGCGGTCAACCAGCTGCTGACAGCAGAGCGAGCGGTATGCGCCGCGCGGCTCGACCGGCTGCGAAGCCAGCTAAGAGCCGCGAATATCGGAGGGTTTGACGCGCAGGTGTATGGCTACAGGATAGCGCTGGTCGAGGCAGCCATGGGCTGGATGGAAGGGTTCACCGCGCGGGTACTATCGGAAAGCGCGGCAGGCTGACATGGTGTATATGGATAACGCCGCGACCAGCTTTCCAAAGGCGCCGGGCGTCGCGGAGGCGATGGTCTCCTGCCTGCGGTCGACCGCAGGCAATCCCGGCAGGGCAAGTCATCGCGGGGCAACGGCGGCCGGCGACCTGATCTTTGACGCTCGGGATTGTGTGGCGGCATTGCTGGAGGCCTCGAATCCCGAGCGGGTTACATTTACCAAGAATGCTACAGAGGCGTTGAACCTGGCCATCATGGGAACACTCCGCGAAGGCGATATGGTCGTCGCGAGTTCCCTCGAGCACAATGCGGTCATGCGTCCGCTGCGCTGGCTGGAGGCAACACGGGCCGTCCGGGTGCGGCTGCTGCCGCTCGACGCCGGCGGAAATCCAGATGTCGAATTGCTCAAGACCCTGCTCGCCTCCCGGCCTCGCCTCCTGATGCTGACCGCAGCGAGCAATGTGACGGGTGCCCTGCCTCCGATAGCGGACGTGGCATCACATTGCAGGAAGGCAGGCATCATTGTCGGTATCGACGCGAGCCAGGCGTGCGGTCACCGGCCCCTGTCGATGCGTGAGATTGATGCCGATTTCATATGCTTTCCTGGCCATAAGGGTCTTCTCGGGCCGACGGGTACCGGGGTCCTGTATACGGCGCCGGAGTTCGATCCTGAGCCACTGCTAAGAGGCGGTACCGGCAGCCTGTCGGAATCGGAAATGATGCCGGACTTCTTGCCGGACCGCTACGATGCCGGCACGGCCAACACGGTTGGGCTTGCGGGGCTCACAGCATCTGTCAGGTTCATCGCGGAGCAGGGGCTGGCGGCGATATCGTCACGCGAGGACCGATTGACCGCCCGTCTGCTGGAAGGGCTCTCACAGCTGCCAGGCGTGACACTGTATGGTCCGGCACCGGGGCTCGCACGCGCTCCGGTTGTCAGCATGACGATCGAATCCCTGAGCGTTTCGGATATTGCGCTGGAGCTTGACCGCAGGGACATAGCGATCAGGGCGGGCCTCCATTGTGCGCCTGCGGCGCATCGCTCGATTGGCTCCCTTGAACATGGCGGCACGATCCGTTTCTCTCCTGGCTTCTTCACGACCGACGCGGAGATAGATGCAGTGATCCGTGCCATCGAGGAAATCATAGGCAGCGATGCCACAGTGAAAGGAATATCGAGTCATGGCTGATCGACCCATCGAACCGCTCAGGGGCCTGACCACCTACACCAGATTCTCCGGATGCGGCGCGAAGCTGGGTCCGGGCACACTGGAGCAGGCGCTCTGCGGGCTCAGGCAACCGCTGTACCCCGGCATGATAGCTGACTTCAACGGGTACGAGGATGCCGGAGTCTTCGGCCTGGGTGACGATATGGCGCTTGTTCAGACCGTGGACTTCTTTCCGCCCATCGTCGACGATCCATTCCTGTTCGGCAGGATCGCGGCCGCCAACGCGCTGTCCGACGTCTATGCGATGGGCGGCAAGCCGCTGACCGCTCTGGCCATCGTCTGCTTTCCCGTCAAGACGCTGGGGCTGGATTCGCTCGGCCGGATGATGGAAGGCGGCCTGGACGCGCTGATCGAGGCTGGCTGCGCCCTGGTCGGGGGGCACAGCATCGATGACCCCGAACCGAAGCTCGGGTACTCGATTACCGGTCTCGTCAATCCGGCGTCGGTGTGGCGCAACAACTCCATACGGCCGGGTCTGGCGCTGGTATTGACGAAGCCCATCGGCACCGGACTCGTAAACATGGCGCTGCGGGCGGAGATGGCCGAGCCGGCATCGGTGCGTGCCTCCGAGCAATCGATGGCCCGGCTCAACAGGCGCGCGGCGGAGATACTTGCCGGGCATGGTGTCGAGGCATGCACGGACGTGACCGGTTTTGGGCTGGCGGGCCATGCCGCGGAGATGGCCGGCGGCGCCAGCTGCGGCGTCCGCCTGTCATCGGCCGCGGTGCCGCTGCTGCCGGGCACCAGGGAATACGCCGAGAACGGGCTCGTACCGGAAGGTACCTGGCGCAACAAGCAGGGCCGCATGAAGGCGATGCGCGGGCAGGACGCACTCGATCCGGCGACCATCGATATCCTGTTCGACCCGCAGACATCCGGAGGCCTTCTGGCGGCCCTGCCCGCGGAGCAGGCCGCCGCCGCCCTCGACGAGCTGGGGGCCGCTGGTATCGAGGCGGCCATCGTCGGAGAGTGCGGCGGTCCGCCCGGGATGGTTCAGCTTGGGCGCTGAGGACGCTGCGCTGATCATCACCTTTGAATCCAGCCACATGGCCATCAAGGCGGAGCGCGCGCTCAAGGCACTGGGCATCACCGTGGAGCTGATACCGGTACCCCGGCAAATTTCAAGCGCCTGCGGCTTCTGCCTGTCCATAGGATCAGTCGCGATCGCACGACAGGGCATGCGGACAATTCGTGACCAGACCGGTCAGGGCCGCGAGTCGCTTTGGTCCGTAACCGAACACCGCCTGCCAACGGGCAACAGAAAGGAACGGCGCTATGAACGAATCCCATAAGACGCTCGATGCTCGGGGCCAGGCATGTCCGGGTCCCGTCATTCTGCTCAAGAAGGCACTTGAGGCGGGTGGAGCCGGCCTCATCGACATCATCGTAGACAACGAGGCCGCGCGGGAAAACGTCACCCGCTTCGCCGTCAAGCGGGGCTGTGCCATTGTCGCCTCGGAAGGAAGCGCGCCGGAGATTCTGGTTACCGTATCCGCGCCTCTGGCGATGGCCACGCCTGCCGCCGAACCGGAACCGGGCGCGGCTTCGCCTGCACCGGTCGCCCCGCTCCACGCCAGGCAGCCCCTGGTGGTGCTGATCGAGTCTGACCGCATCGGCACCGGCGACGACGAACTGGGCGCACTGCTGATGCGCGGTTTCCTGTATGCGCTGACCGAGCGCGATGAACAGCCCGATGCCATTATCATGATGAACCATGGGGTGCTGCTTGCAATCGACGGTTCGGCCGCTCTGGAGAATCTGGGGCGGCTGGCCGATCTCGGTGTGGAACTGCTGGCGTGCGGCACGTGTCTGGAGTTTCTGGGTGTCAAGCACAAGCTGGCTGTCGGGCGCGTATCCAACATGTACGAGATAGCCGACAGGCTCTGCGCGTCGCGCGTGCTGTCCCTCTAGCGGCGGGCGCCGCGATGCCGATTCGGCGCCGACATGCCTGTATTTTCGCTCCGCCGCTGTATCTTTGAACTATCCGGACTTCGCGCGTGCGGTCCGGAAGGGAGCGATCATGAAGAAGTCCTTCGTCGCCGTGGTGGCACTGCTCGCGATGGCCTCGCTGTCGTGGGCGGACGGTCCACGGTATGTGTATGAGATCAGGCAGCTGGCCAGGCCCGCGGGCTCGGCCGCCCAGGTGTGGTCGGAGAATGTCGGCATCGTAGCGGAGGCGGCCCGGCTCTACGTGCCGGTCAGCTTCAGCAAGAAGGCGGGCGCGATCACCTTCACGCTCGATGCGACCTTCTCCTTCTCCAGCGGAGCCAGCGTCGAGCTGGAGCGCTCGGCCCAGCGGGTGCTGATTCGGCATGAGGTGCTGGTGCAGGGCGCCCAGGATCTGCCCACCCCCGACCGGCGCTCGACACAGCGATTCAGCCTGTCTGACCTGGTCAGAAAGGGCGGCCGGGATGCCGATTCGCCGCTTGCCTATGCGCTCCGCAAGGCCATCAGCGAGGGGCCCTACAGGACCGGCAAGGCGTGGATCGAATCGGCGAGCTACGACTCCAGGGGCCGCTTCATCATCATCGTGGGGCTCAAGAAGTCCTGACCAGGCCGCGGCGTGTCCGCGCCGCAAACCGGTATTTGTGGCCAATCCATAGCCCTTTCGCTATACTGGTAGGCGGGAGGACATGCATGGACGAGATAAGCTGCAACTGGAAGAGCGATATGGCATTCGAGGCCTCGGTCAACGGACACACGATCGTGCTCGACGCGACCGATGAGGTCGGTGGCCACAATCAGGGGCCGCGTCCCAAGCCGCTGACTCTGGTGTCACTGGCCGGTTGCACCGGCATGGACGTGATATCCATACTCAGGAAGATGCGTGAGCCGGTCACCTGGTTCAACGTTCGGGTTCAGGGCGAGACGACGACCGAGGTGCCCAAGACCTATATCAAGGTCAAGCTGATCTATGAGTTCAAGGCCTCCGATGGGCTGAAGGACGAGAACGTGCGCAAGGCGATCAGCCTCTCCAAGGAGCGCTACTGCGGCGTCAGCGCGATGCTCAGAAAGGCCGTCGAGCTCGATGACGAGGTCGTCTACCTGTAACTGACCTTCGTCCGGCAGGATCAGCCGGCGGCCGTCGCGCGCAGGCTGGCGAAGAGCCCAGCCCACGGTGAGCCGGCTCGCCAGAACGCGGGCGGCTGTCCGAGCGGCGCCTCGATCTCGTGGTCACCCGCCCGGTATCGCCTGCCGCTCCACAGGTGCGTCCATTCCTCATGCGGCTCGCCTGTCGGCACGTGCACGACTCTGGAGACGGCGCCTTCCTGTATGACCGGAGCGACGAGCAGATCGCGGCCGAACAGGAACTGGTCCTTGATATGGAATGACACGTCGTCGTTCTCGTAATGAAAGAACAGCGGCCGCATCGCCGCGACGCCATCGCGGGCATTCTCCGCCAGCACTGCCTTGCGGTATGGCTTGAGGGCGACGAAGAGCCGGCCGAGCCGCGCCAGTTCGTCGAGCGTGCCATCATCGGTGTCGAACTGCCAGTTGTCACCGGGGCGGTTGCCTTCATGGCTGCGCATCATCGGCGTAAACAGCGCCAGCTCGGCCCAGCGCAGCAGCAGCTCGCGCGTGCGCCTCATGCCGAAGAGCGTGGTGTAGCCGCCGATGTCGCTATGGTGGACGCCGTGGCCGCACACCGACAGCGACAGCGCCGCGGTGATCACCGACGGCAGGCCGTCGTCTTCGGACCAGTCGACATTCTGGTCGCCGGCCCACATGTTGGGACACCAGCGCTGGCTGCCGGTGGCCCCGGCTCGCATGAACCAGACCACCTCATCCAGCTTGCCCGCCTCGGCGACGGCCTCATAGCAGACACGCGCCCACAGGGCCGGCCACGGGTTGTGCGCCAGCATGGCCGGCGTGCCATCGTGGAGCACGGCATCGGTCGGCAGGTACTCGCCAAAGTCGGCCATCCAGCCGGCCAAGCCAAAGTCGACCAGGTTGCGGCGCGTCTGTTCCTTGTACCAGTCGAAGGCGGCCGGGTTGGTAAAGTCAACGATGCCGGCGAAGAACTCGCCGAAGTCGACCAGGTAGTCTTCACCCCTGGAGTTCCGGGCCAGAAGCCCCTTGGCCGCCGCTTCGTTGAACAGTGAATGCCCGGCGGCAACGTACGGGTTCGCATAGCCGAGGAATCGTATGCCTTCGGAGCGCCAGCGCTTGATGGCTGCGGGCAGCTCGGGATAGCGCTCGGGATCCCACACCCAGTTCCAGCGGAGCCTCTGGCCAAAGCTGGTCATGTTGATGCCTTCCCAGTCCTGCGCCCAGATGCCGGCGACCGGCACTCCGCGCGACTGGGCCCGGCGCAATCGCCGCTCGCAGACATCGGTGCCACCCTGCATGCCCAGGATGATGCCATCGTGGGTCCAGTCCGGCGGTTCGGGCTGGTGGCCGAGCAGGTCCGAGACCGCGGTGGCTACCGCCAGCATCGACGCGCCGGTACCGAAGACAAGCCGTTCCGGCAGCGCCCAGAACTCCAGCTCGTGGAACCCTGGATCGCTGAAATCGAAGACGGCATACGCCGGGCATTCGACATGCGCATAGTAGTGTCTGGTCGACACGAAGGTAGGCTGCGGAAAAAAGGTCCACCAGTAATCGCCGCCGGCCCTGTCGGCGACGTCGGCCTCCCAGGTCACGCGCGTGCGCTTGTTGCGGCCCACGCCCTGCTCGCTCGTCCACAAGGGAAAGCGCCGCCCCCGCAGGTTGAAGTGCGAAAACTGCTCCCCTCCCCCGAATACCGATTCGCCGGGCTCCGCCGGCAGCCTGAACCAGAACCGGTTCGGCACCGCTGGCAGGCCAGCGCGCACCCCGGCGGGCCGCGGCCCCGCGGGTGTTCCCGCGATCTCGGCCGTGGCCAGCAGCGCGGGCTCGATGACCAGGCGGCCATCGTCCTCGCCGATCAAGAGGCTCATCGACAGCTCGTCCCCGCGCGTCAGCGTTATGCGCAGCCGGCCACCGGATTCGTCGATGGAGAAGCCGGTCAGGCCGACACGTTCGACGAGCCGATCCCTGATGTCGAAGTTGCCACGGTACATGTCGATCGTCTCGGCACCGCGCCCGATGTAGGCACAGGGCTCCGCGCCGGTATGCGTCAGCACCGTGATGCCGTTCAGCAGCACCGAGAAACCGGAATCATGTCGTTCGAGCTTCAGCACGGGATCCTCCTTCAAAAAATGCCCGTCCGCGTGGGAGCGGACGGGCGACGGCGGCCTGTCTGGCACGGCACCGGGGTCTAGCCCTTGACGCCGCCCGCGGCGACACCGCGAATCAGAAACCGCTGCATGGCCAGCGTGAATATGAACACCGGGGTCAGCATCACGGTACTCGCGGCGCACATCTGGCCCCAGGTCAGCGTATCGCCTCCGATCAGGCTGCTGATGGCCACCGGAGCGGTCCTCGCATTGACGCCGGTCAGGATCAGGGCATACAGGAACTCGTTCCAGCTGTTGATGAAGGCGAAGACAGCCGCCACCACGAGGCCAGGAGCGACCAGCGGCAGGAATACGAGCCTGAAGACCGTCCATCGCGTGCACCCGTCGACCATCGCCGCTTCCTCGTAGCTCTTGTCGACGGCGGCGAAAAACGGAATCAGCATCCATATCACATACGGCACGTTGAAGCTGGAATGCGCCAGCGTTATGCCCGCTATGGTATCGCGCAGGCCCAGGGTCCTGAAGAGCAGGTAGAGGGCCACGACCAGCGACATCTGCGGCAGCATGCGGAACACCAGGAAGCTGTACGCCAGCGCGTTGCGCCCCCTGAACCGAAAGCGCGAAATGCCATAGGCGGCCATCGCGCCCACACCGACGGACAGGGCCGTGGACAGAAGGCCGACGATGATCGAGTTGCCCATCGCCTTCATCATCTGCCGGTTCTTGAACACCAGCATGTAGCTGGCCGTGGTCAGCTGGTTCAGCGAGAACTTCTGGCCCGACAGTATGACGATGTCCCGGCGGAACCCGTTCAGCAGCGTTATCGCGATCGGGTACAACTCCACCAGCAGCAGCGCGATCGCGAATAAGACCACGCCAACGGTAATGATCTTCCTTCGTGTTGACAGCCGGAGCGTCATCGGTCACCTCCGCGTTCCTCGAGCTTGTCGAGGCTCATGTTCTTGCGTACCAGGGTAACCGCGAACACGATCGATATGCCCAGCAGGAATATCGCCATGGCGCTGGCCATGCCAACCTTCATGTAGCCGAAGGCCTGCCTGTGCGTGTAGAGACTGAACAGCGTCGTCGACATGCCAGGACCGCCTTCGGTCATCACATAGACTTCGCTGAAGATGCGCAGCGCGTCGATGATGCGCAGGAGTATGGCCGTCAGCATCGTCGGATAGAGCAGCGGCAGGATGACGCTGAACAGGCGCTTCCAGAAGCTGGCACCGTCAATCTCCGCCGCCTCGAGTACGTCGGTCGGTATGCCGGCCAAGCCCGCATACAGCAGCATGAAGACGAACGGCCACATCCGCCATATGTCCTGGACTATCACCGCGACATACGCGAACGTCGGGCTGCCCAGCCAGGTTATTTCGGGAGCACCCAGCGCCAGGAGGAAGTTGTTCAGGGCACCATACCGTGGCTGCAGCATGAAGCGCCAGGTCATGCCCGAAACGACGGGCAGGAAGAATACGGGCAGCAGAATCAGCGCCCGTACGACCCTGCCACCGGTAAACTCCCGGTTCAGGAGCAGCGCCGCGGCCAGGCCGAGCAGCAGCTCGAGCGGTATGGCTATGAATATGAAGCCAAGCTGCAGTTTGAGGCTGTTCCAGAATTCCTTGTCCTTTACCAGCTCGACATAGTTGCCTCCGCCAATGAAGTGGCGCTCGCCGCCGCCAGCCGACAGCGGCCAGTCGAACATCGAAACGACCAGGGAAAAGAGGATTGGAAAAATGAGGACGGCAAAGACGATCAGGAGCGCCGGCAGTAAAAAAGGAACGGGAGACCCATGGCCTCCCGCCCCTTTCAAGGCGACTCTCCCCGTGGGGCTAGTAGCCAGCCTTCTTGAGGATATCATTGGTTTCCACAACTATCGCGTGCACGGCATCCTTGGTGGGCATGGCGCCCGTGATGCCCATGATCCAGTACTTCTTGACCACATCCTGAACCTGGCCGATCTCCTTGAAGCGTGGCCGCGAGGCGGCAACCTTCATCGACTCGGCAAGCGCGGGCAGCCATGGCTTGGTGCTGGCAAACGCCGGGTTGGTCAGGGACTCGGTGCGGGCAGGGATGGTGTTCGCCTGGACCAGCTTGTCGGCCACAGCCTTGCTTGACCACCAGTAGATGAATTCGGCGGCGGCTTCAGGATTCTTGGAAGCCTTGGGAATGGCTATCGCCCAGGCGCCAGTAACGGCGGCCTGACCACGAGGTCCGGCGGGCGGAGCAGAATACGCTATCTTGCCGGCTACGAGTGACTTGGCAGGATCCTCATACGCGGCTATCTGGGCCGGCCATATGAACATCGAGAACACACCCTTGGGGTCGGCAGCGAAGGCGGCCTGGCGCTCCACGTGGGCCATGGTCTCCGCGCCCTTGGGAGAGATGGCCATCAGCTTCTTGTAGAATTCCATGCCCTCGACAGCCTTGGGCTCATCGAGGACGACCTTGTACGTTCCACCGGTGTAATCGATGAACTTGGTGCCATAGGACTCCCACATGAAGACCGCTTCGGAGAGCACACCGGCGGGTCCGCCATTGAAGGGGCCAAAACCGGCGGCGATGTTGTTCTCATAGAAGAACGTGCCCATCTCCAGCAGTTCCTTGAAGGTTTTCGGAACCCCAAGGTCGTAGCCGTACTTGGCCTTGAACTGTGAACGGTAGGTCGGATTCTCGATCAGGTCCTTGCGGGTCATCCAGACATAGAGGTTGCCGTTGATCGGCACACCAAGCTGCACGCCATTCCAGGTACCGATGCTGTACATCTTGGGGGTAATCGATTTGGGGTCCGTCTTGGGATAGACGGTACCCTTATACCACTTGTCAAACGGCAAGAGCAACGACGCGAATACCGGTACGTTGCCTTCATCAATGCCGACCACATCATAATCGGTGCTGGTCTCCGTAACCGCGACGGCGGTCTTCGTGAGCACCTGCGGGGGCTGCAGCATTTCGATATTTACCTTGATGTTGGTCGCCTTCTCGAACTCCGGCAGCATCTCGACCAGGGCCTTGGGATAGGGATCGTCCCACAGCAGCACATTGATGGTCCGCTGCGGTTGGGCACTGGCCCCACCTGCCGTGTCCTTGTCGCCCATGGCGAACGCTGACATGGCGGAAGCCGCCAGCAAGACGATGACGAAGAGCGTAATCTTTGACTTCATCCTGTCCTTCCTTTCAAAAGCATGAAGATTCTGAAAGCCAGCGGCTTTCCCGTCGACCTGCGGTGCACCGGCACGGCGCCGCGGCACCACACAAGCTGCATTAGTTACCAAGTGAAATAATACACCAGATTCGTCAGCTGTCAATGAAAAAACGGTCAGTCTGACCACCCGGGACGGCTTTGGAATTGCGCAAACGCAAAACAGCGATCATAGTGATGGCAGCACGGATGCAGAGGACGGCATGATAGACAAGAAACGATACCGGCCACGTACGCTGCGATGGTTCAACAGGGTGCTCCGCTGGTCTCTGGGCGGCTTTGTCGCCCATCATTTCAGGATCCGCGCCGTCGGCCGCGAACTCTGGAAGAGCGTGAAGCCTCCATTTGTGCTGATTCCAACGCACCATGGCAATCTCGATCCGTTCATGGTCAACTACTTCGTGCCCGGGCAGGTCTACTGGGTCACCAGCGATGGCAACATGCGGTCGTCCATCATGAAATTCCTGTTGAGCCTGGTCGGGTCGATACCGAAATCCAAGTTCATACCGGACCTGGAGACGATAGGCTGGATCGTCGATGTGATCAGGAAGCGCAACGGCATCGTCGGAATCTTCGCCGAAGGCCAGGCGAGCTGGGACGGGCACACGCAGGAAATCGTCCCCTCGACCGCCAAGCTGATACGGCTGCTCAAGGTGCCGGTCGTCGTCGCCCTGCTCAAAGGCTCCTACTACAGCCAGCCACGCTGGGCCTGGAACCACCGGCCCAGCGCCATGGAGATAGAGTTCAAGCTGGTGCTCGGCGCCGACCAGGCAAGGTCGATGACGCCGGAGCAGATTCTGGCATCGCTGTCAGCGGCGATGGAATACGACGAGGAGGAGTGGCTGGCCAACCACCCCGAGCGCTGGCGGGGCTCCGGCAGGGCCAGGCACCTGGAGCTGTCGCTGTACCTGTGCCCGGTCTGCGGCCAGGCGGGAACGATGCGCAGCTCGATAAACAGGCTGTATTGTCGTTCGTGCGGGCACGTGGTACGGCTGTCGCGCGACTACCGCTTTACCGCCGTCGGAACCTCCCGGCCGCTCTTTCCATCGATACGAGCCTGGGACCAGTGGCAGCGTGGAGCCTTTGCCGAGATGCTGCGCTCCGCGGCCGGGCGGCCGGAGGTTCCGGTCTTTACCGACAATGGCGTACTGGCCATGCGCGGCCATCGGACCAACCCGCTCCGCAGGCTCAGGACCGGCTCGCTGATACTCTACCCCGACCGCATCGAGCTGGCGACACTGTTCGGCGAGCGGCTGCGCTTTCCCATAGCCGAGCTGGAGGGCGCCGGGGTCCTGAAGCAGCAGCTGCTCGAGTTCTACCAGGGCAAGACGCTCTATCAGTTCAGGTTCCCGCGCCGATTCCAGTCGGCCCGCAAGTGGCTGGACGCCATAACCATTCTGAAAGAGCGTCTGCCGGCCTGATCAGTCTCCCAGCCAGAATTTCAGCGGCTGACGCAGCGTCCGGTCCCTGGCTACCAGCGCGTAGGCGACAAGCGTATACACAAGGTATGCCACCGATATCAGCACCATCGTCCAGAATGGACCGAGCGTGCCCAGCATGCCCGCCTTGGCTGGAAGGTTGATGGCCAGGATGAAGGGGATCGCCAACGCGAAGGTCATGCCCGCCGACAGCATGTAGTCGTTGGATACCTTGGTCTTGAATTCTGGATCGACGATGCGCAGCAGGGCCAGCCCCGTGGACAGGGTTCCGGTCGAGACACCGTACAGCATCACCATGCGTTCGTACCGGTTGTCCCTGAATATCCGCGAGCTCAGCCACGGCAGCGTCAGCGTGACCGACAGGCCACCGATGGTCGATACGACCAGCATCGGCAGCCAGTAGCGTCCCACGAACACGAGCGATATGGCCGCCAGCGAACCGGTTACCATGTAGTCGACCGCTATGCCCGATATTCTGGAAAGGCCATCGTTGTCCAGGGTATGCCCCAGCTTCAGCCTGTTGATGACCGCCCGAACGAGCATCGCCGTCAGCGCGGAGAAAATGAAGTTCATGCCCCACAGGTTGGCGGCGAGTTCGCGTCCGGCCTTTCCCGCCAGACCAAGCAAGGCTCCCAGGCCCAGCAGCAGCAGGTAGGACAGGATGTAGGTAAAGGCGACGAGCGCGACGTGGAAGCTCATCGGATCGATGGCCTCGATGTCCGTCGTGTTGCGCGAGCCGACGGGGTGCTCGGCCCCTTTTGGCAGCACCCCGGTCAATAGCCCGGTGTCGGAGAGACTGCGCAGGGTCGGCAGGTAGCCCTTGCGCACACCGTAGTTGACCAGGGCCACGCCGACGACACAGGCCCACAGGTAGCCCAGCGCCGCCATCGCAAGGCCCGCCGAGCCCGCGCCTTCGAAGCCCATCGATTCCCAGGTCTTGCCTATCGCGTAGGCCTGCCCCGGCCCCATCGCAAAGCCGAGCGGCAGCGTCAGGCCGAAGGCCGGGTTCAGCCCCGGACTGATCGTGGAGAAGAGCAGCCAGGTCAGGAGCAGCCCGAGGAAGGCCTGGATCGCGTACTGCGACAGGATGATGGTCGACATGCCCCACACCGACCGGTTGCCGTCATGTCTGGCGGCGGGCGGTCTTGAACGCAGGGTCATCGCTATGAACGAAATGCTCAGGAGGTGGTAGACAAGATCGCCAAGCCGGTTCTGGGAGTAGCCCAGGGCGGGCATCAGGTAGTTGTACACCGGCAGCAGCATGAATCCAGCGGTCAGGGCGTTCGGCACCATGAAGCGCTGCAGGAAGCGCAGCCGGGTACGGAGCAGCGTAGCGACGAGGAGCGCGGCCGAGATCACACCGGCATCGATCACGATCTTCCATGAAAAATCCATGTTGCTACCTTTCCCGCCTGCCCCGCGTGCTGGAACTGGACAGGCGGACATCATCCTTTGATTGACTCTACCACAGGATTCTGTGGTTGTGATGTCAAGATTCGATCAAATCCGGGCGGCCGGCCCGCTCCGCCCGGCCGAGCGATATTCACTTCTCAACCGTATGCTTCCGTAGTAGACTTCGCAACCATGGATATGACCCAATTCGCCGAGGCGATGCGCACGCTGGTCGACGGGACGCGGCTGTTCGGCGCCGAGGCGCTGCAGGCAGTGCTCATCGTCAATCCGCGCGCCGGCGGCTTTTCGCGTCCTGCCCGCGCCGCGGCTGCGATGCGCGATGTGATGCAGGCGGCAGAGCATGCCGGCGCGCCGAGCGGCCGGGCGAGCCCGCTGTCATGGCGCGTCAGCACCACCGATGGTCCCCGGCATGCCACACGGCTGGCGGCCGACTTCCTGGACGAAGCCGCGCTGAAACCGGGATTCGCGTGGCTCATCATTCTGGCCTGTGGCGACGGCACCAGCCTGGAATTCCTCGATGAACTGTCGCGCGCGCCCGACGAACTGCGAGGCCGCTTCACGGTCCTTCGCCTGCCGATGGGCACCGGCAACGACGGCTCGGATGGCAGGGAGCTCGGTGATTCGCTTTCCAGGCTGACAGGAAGCGGCAGGATCGATGTACAGCCCGTGCTGCGGGTGGTGCCGGCGCCTGGCGGTCCGGCCTCGCGCCGCGCGCCTGGCGGCGAATGGCGTTCGTGCAACATCGCGAGCGTCGGCCTGGATGCATTCGTTACCCACATGACCAACAGCCTCAAGTCAAGAATGCCCGGTGACTCGTACAAGCTCTGGCTCGATCTGGCCGCCGTCGCGTATGACAGGATATATCCACCACGGGACATGACCATTACGGCGTATGCCGCCGATGGCACGCGGCTGTCTGACCATCGCGGGCAGTTCCTGCTCGTCGCGATGGGCATCAGCGGCTACCGGACCTACGGTTCGAACAAGCCCATATTGCCTGATCAGGACAATGTCTGTGCCATACGACAGATGCCGTTGCTGCGGAAACTCGCCCTGAAGGGGCCGATGTCGTCCGGGAAGATACGCTCCTTCCCGGAAGCGGCGCTTTTTTCGGCCGAAATCCTTGAAATTGGTTATGCCGACCGTATATTGGTTCAGATGGATGGCGAGGCCGAGCTTCTGGTAGCGGATGATTTTCCGCTGCGTATCGAGAAGACCGGGCCGCTGATTCGCCATATTGCAAGGGCATAGCGGACCGCGGAAGCGGCCCTGTGCGATGAAAGGCATATCATGAGAACCAGAAGCATGCTGATTCAGGCCCTGCTGCTCGTCGTTGCGGCCAGTGTCGCATCGGCGCAGGCCAAGCCGGTGGTTGCGGTCCTGTCGTCGGACAGCCCGTTATTCAACACGGCGACACTCGACCCCGCCAAATCAGGCGCGCGGCTGTCTGCCGGCGAGCCGCTGCTGATCGTCGGCTCCCAGGACAGGAAGGTCGTCATCGACGGGCAGCCGTCGCTGTGGTACCAGGTAAAGACATCGGAGGGCGCAAGCGGCTGGATTCCCGGCTCGCGCATGGCGTTCACCGCAACGGCGTTCAAGCGCTCCGCCTTCGCCAGCCAGGACCAGTACGCCGCCTATATCATCATGGCAGCCCGTACCGGCGAGAAGGTCGTGGCGGCCCGCAGCTACGAGAAGATCGAGAAGGGCGACATCGGCTATTTCGTGTCGTATCACGACGGCGAACTGCCGGTGACGGTCGTCTGGGAACGAAACATATCGGCCACGCCGAGTGAGGACTACCTGCCCAAGGACTTCCCCGCCGAGCTCAAGCCGTTCGTCTACTACGTCGAGTGGCCCGTGATAGAGCTGGTGGGCGATCAGGCCGCCGCCTCGCTCAAGACCCTGGCCAAGACGCTTCCCAAATCCTTCCCGACCGACGATGGCTTCTATGCCGACGCCATCGATGAAGACTTCCCCTGGTACATACCGCCGGAAGCATCGTACGCGTCATCCGATTCCGATTACAGCGACTATTCGGGTGACGAGGGCGGCGCCGTCAGGGATCCGGACTACGTCGAAGGCGTCGAATCCTACGGTTTCATAACCGTCGGCAGCACCGTTATCCTGGGCAAGCATGACAGCGTCAATGGCGGAGACAACTGGGCCGCCGACATGGACAAGTTCGTAGGCAAGGAAGCGGTCGTCACATCGCTGCCCGGCTCGGACAGCCAGGGCTTCCTGGTTGTCAGGGTCAACGGCAACGACTATGCCTGGCGTGCCCGCAACCTGGCACTCAAGGGTCGTGGCGAACCAGGCAGCTATGGCTACCAGATCGGCGACGCCGTGATCCTGGGCGCTCACCGCTACGTCGACGATGACAACAACTGGGCCGCCGAGATGCTCGACTATGTGGGCGAGCAGGCCACCATCACCAGCATCGAAGGCACCGATGGCGCCAACTGCTACATCGTGCACGTGGATATCGACAATGGCGACTGGTACTGGCGCGTGGAGACGATGGCCCCGGCCAAGTAGGCAAAGCCGTGCCGTATGGACGATTCTCGTACGGCACGGTATAGTCGCTTCACTATGGAAAAGATGAAGCGCACCGTAACCTGTGGAGCCCTTGCGAAGGCTGACGCAGGAAAGACGGTAACCCTGAACGGGTGGGTCAATCGCAAGCGGGATCATGGCGGCATTTCCTTCGTGAACCTCCGTGATCGCTATGGCACCACCCAGGTGGTAGTGGACGCCGACGCACCCGAAACCCTCAAGGCCATCGCAAACGAGCTCAAGAACGAGTACTGCGTGGCTATCGAGGGCACGGTGCGCCTCCGGCCAGACAGCATGATCAACCCCGAGATGGCCACCGGCCATATCGAGGTGGTCGCGTCGAACATCGTGATACTGACCAGGTGCGAAGTCCTGCCCTTCCAGATCGAGGACAAGACGGATGCCAAGGAAGATTTGCGGCTCAAGTATCGCTACCTGGACCTTCGTTCGGGCGGCATGCAGCGGCGCATCAAGCTGCGCAACGACGTGGCGTTCGCCGTCCGCGAGCACATGGTCGGTCAGGGCTTCTACGAGATCGAGACACCCACCTTCATAAAGAGCACGCCGGAAGGCGCGCGCGACTACCTCGTGCCGAGCCGGCTGTACCCGGGAAAATTCTATGCCCTGCCCCAGAGCCCGCAGCTGTACAAGCAGATACTGATGGTCTCCGGCTTCGACAAGTACTTTCAGATTGCCCGCTGCTACCGCGATGAGGACGCCCGTGGTGACAGGCAGCCCGAGTTTACCCAGATTGACATCGAGATGTCCTTCGTATCGCGTGAAGACATCCTGACCATGGTCGAAGGCCTCATGCAGCACGTCTTCAGAAAGACGATGTCCATCGAACTGCCACGGCAATTCAGGCGCATAGCCTACGACGACGCGCTGGAGCTGTACGGCACCGACAAGCCGGACCTGCGCTTTGGCATGGAGATGCAGGATTTTGGCCCGTATGTCGCGGGCTCCAGCTTCCAGGCCTTCAAGGACGCGCTCGCGACCGGAGCCGCGGATCAGGCGGCCAGCGCGGCGCGCGGCATTACCGTGCAGGGTGGCGGCGTCAAGGCGCTTGTCGTGCCGGGCAAGGCCGACTACTCGCGCAAGCAGCTCGACGAGCTCGAGGCGGCCGCAAGAATTTACAAGGCCAAGGGCATGGCCTGGATGAAGGTCGCCACCGGAGCAGACGGCAAGCCCGCGCTCGAAGGCGGAGCCTCCAAATTCTTCGCCGACACTGCGGCCCAGGTCATTGCCGGCCTTGGCGCCAGGACCGGAGACCTGATACTGATGGTCGCCGATGCCAAGCGACGGATTGCGAACATTGCGCTCGGCGCGATACGCACCAAGCTGGGCAAGGACCTCGGCTTCTGCGATCCGGCACGCTTCGAGTTCGCGTGGATAGTCGATTTCCCGATGTTCGAGTGGAACGAGGACGAGAACAAGTGGGATACCGCGCACCACATGTTCACCTGGCCTCAGGAGCAGTACCACCCGACGCTGGAGAGCGATCCCGGTTCGGTCAAGGGAGACCTGTACGACCTCGTACTGAACGGATTCGAGCTGGCATCCGGCTCCATCCGCATCCACGACCCGACGCTGCAGAAGCGCATCTTCAAGATCGTCGGCTTCGACGAGGCCGAGGGCGAGAAGAAGTTCGGCTTCCTGACCGAGGCCTTCAAGTA
>MTLE01000870.1_pt2 | contig 33424 bp, 21 predicted proteins | sample 1982461 | NCBI WGS metagenome assembly MTLE01 (sample SAMN05712605, study PRJNA340218) | biofilm metagenome | isolation source: sample SPL anode biofilm adapted to -200 mV | place: USA | collected 2012-02-03
ACCGGCCGCGAGTCCGCCACCCACGGGCCCGCGACCGCGAGCCTGTGGTGCATGGCCGCTTTGATGCTGGCGGGCATTTCGTGGGCGGGCGGTTCGTTGTTCGCCAAATACAATCGCGCGCACCGGTCCCCCTGGATGAACGCCGCGATGCAAATGCTTTGGGGCGGCGCGGCGCTGCTGCTGCTGGGCGCGGGGATGGGGGAGGGCGGGCGATGGCACTGGGAGCGCATCACGCTGCAGTCGAAACTCGCGTTAGGCTACTTGATTGTCTTTGGTTCGTGGATTGGCTTTAGCGCCTACGTGTGGTTGCTGAAGCACAGCAAGCCCGCGCACGTGGCGACTTACGCGTATGTGAATCCGGTGGTCGCCCTGTTTTTGGGCTGGTTCTTGGTGGGCGAACTGCTGACCTCCCAATTGCTCTGGGCGACGGGCCTCATTTTGGCGGGCGTCGTGATCACGACGCTGCCGAAAACGCGGTGGGAACGGTGAGATGTTCCGGGATTGAATTGAAGGCCGCCACGGGAGTTGCGATTTCAATCCGGTGGTGTATTGGTAATCAGCCGTTAGCGGAAAAACACCATGCGCAAGACTGATGCCGTCCCCGCGATTGCCCGCGCCATGATTCAATGGTTTGCCCGGGAGGCGCGCGATTTGCCCTGGCGGCGGACGAGTGATCCCTACGCCATTTGGGTGTCGGAGGTGATGTTGCAGCAGACGCAAGTGGCCGCCGTCATTCCCTACTGGGAACGCTGGCTGGCGGCCTTGCCCACCGTGCGGGCCTTGGCCGAGGCGCCGCTGGAGCAGGTGCTCAAACTTTGGGAGGGTTTGGGATATTACTCGCGCGCGCGCAACTTGCAGCGCGCCGCCCAACTCATTCAGGAACGCTATGGCGGGGTGTTTCCGCAAACGCGCGCCGAAGTTTTGGATTTGCCCGGCGTGGGGCCATATACCGCCGGGGCCGTGTGCAGCCTCGCGTTCAACCAGCCCGAGCCTATCTTGGACGGCAATATTATCCGCGTGCTCACGCGGTTGTTCGCCTGGGAAGGCAATCCCAAGGCGGCGCCGCTTCAGGAGCGGTTGTGGGCCATGGCGCGACAATTGGTGGCCACCGCCGCCGCAACCCGCGCTCACCCGCGCCCCTGCAATGCGCTCAATCAATCCCTCATGGAACTCGGGGCGCTCGTGTGCACTCCGCGCAATCCCCGTTGCGCCGCTTGCCCGGTGCAGTCCTTTTGCTTGGCGAAAAAACAGGGCAGGGCGGAGGAATTGCCCACTCCCACCGCGAAAGCAAAAATCACCGCTCGCGAGCATGTGGTGTTTTTGTTTCACCAGCGCGGCAAATATTGGGTCCGGCAGCGGCCCGGGGAAAAAGTGGTGAACGCCGGGTTATGGGAATTTCCCTCGGTTGAACTCGAGGTGGCCGGTCCGGCTGCGCGCCACCTGGCCATCCAATCGGCTTTGCCCACGGCAGCCCCGGTGGCGGAGTTGGGAAAAGTCACGCATCACATTACGCGGTACCGGCATGTATTCGCCGTATGCCGCGCGGACACCGCGCCCTCCGCCGCGATCCAATCTGCGGGCGGGGGATGGCACAGCATCGCTCAAATCGAGGCTTTAGCGCTGGCGGGGGCGCATCGGAAAATTGCCCGGCGCTTCCTCGTTGACAAGCCGGGCTAGATGAGGTGGATTAACTCAATCCAGACGCACTACATGAAATTAACCAACACCTTTCGCTATTGGGCCATTACTATGGGAATTTGGACGCAACTTTGGGCCGCGCTGGGCGCGGGGCAGGACGGTCCCGCGCCGCAGCCAGGCATATTGCGCTTCGAGTTTATCGCCGAACGCCCGGCCTTTGCCTCCAGCCACGCTTCCACCATCGAGGACACGCCCGCCGGCTTGGTGAGCGCCTGGTTCGGCGGCCCGGAAGAGGGGCATACCAACGTGGTCATCTATGTTTCGCGCCACGAAGCCGGGCAATGGACAACGCCCGCCGAAGTGGCCAATGGCCTCCAGCCGGGAGGCGCGATCCGTTATCCTTGCTGGAACCCCGTCCTCTACCAAGCCCCCAATGGCCCGCTGGTGTTGTTCTATAAAGTAGGGCCCAAACCCTCGAATTGGTGGGGCATGCGGATGGAATCCGCGGACAGCGGCAAAACGTGGTCTGCGCCCTCCCGACTGCCCGAGAATATCCTTGGGCCGGTGCGCAACAAGGCTGTGCCCTTGGCCAAAGGCGGCTTGCTTTGCGGTTCGAGCACGGAAGACCACGGCTGGCGCTTGCATATGGAGTGGACGCCCGACTTAGGCAAAACCTGGGAGCGCACGGCGGCGCTGAATGACGGGCGTGAATTCGGGGCGATTCAACCCACAATTCTGGCATGGCCCGAGGGCCGGGTGCAGTTGCTCAACCGCACGCGCCAGGGGGCGATTGCCGAGAGTTGGATGCAAGGCGATTGGCGGAATTGGTCGCCGCTTAAAGCTATTTCCCTGCCGAATCCCAATAGTGGCATTGATGGTTTGGTGCTGCGCGATGGGCGCGCCTTGCTCGTATACAATCACACCAAGCGGGGGCGCAGCCCGCTGAATGTCGCCGTATCCGCCGACGGGAAGAATTGGAAATCGGCCCTGGTGCTCGAGAATTTGCCCGGCGAATATTCCTATCCCGCCGTGATCCAAAGCCGCGACGGCATGGTGCATATCACTTATACCTGGCACCGCGAAAAAATCCGCCACGTGGTGGTGGATCCGTCGAAATTAGTGTTGGTGGATCCGGCTGGCTCGAAAAAGTGAGGGAATCCTAAGCTGGCGCGCGATCGCGCGCAACGTCCCAGGCGGAGAAACTGCCCGGAATGAACCCTCAGGCATCCTCATAATATTTTCAAGCGCCGCTAGCAGCCAGGAGTGACACAGGCCGTTTCTGGCCCGTCCCTCCTGCTGGCGGGTTGACTCCACACGCCCTGGCGGTCAAGTAGCTTACCCGGATTCTTCAAGCTCTTTTACCACGCCTCAGCTTGCGGCGCTTGCGCGCGTTAAGCCTTCAATGACCTTGTGGAGTCAACCTGGCAGCTGGTTGGGTCACCCATGGAACCATGCAAAAATGAGTCCGAGACAATTCCAAATTTGTCCCATAAGTGGCCAGCTAGAGCGGAAACCTTCCGCTGGATGGCCCGGCGACTTTAATTCCCGCACCCTTGGCGTGCTAGAATAAGGCGGTCAATCATTTGTACAAAAATCACAAGCCCTGCCGGTATTCGGTGGGTGATACCCCGAAGGAGGCCTTGAACCGTTTGTCAAAATAACTCTGGTCCGCGAAGCCGGTTTGCGCCGCGATTTCGGCGATCGAGAGCCGGGTTTCGCGCAACAGGCGGGCCGCGTTCGAGAGGCGGACGTGGTTCACGTAGGCAATGAGCGTCATGCCGGCCACTTTTTTAAAGGCGCGCATGAATTGCGAGGGGCTCAAATTGGCAAAGCGGGCGGCGCCTTCCACCGTGTAGGGTTCGGGATAATGCTGGCTGATGTGCTCCAGCAAGCCTTGCAGCTTGTGGGCTCTTTCGCGTTGCCGCTCGAACTCCTGCTTCATCGGGCCGAACTGCCGGAAATGGCGGGCCAAATGGTACAGCAGTTCCAAGAGATAAGCTTTGCAGCCGGCGCGATAAAAGGGGCGGTCAGCCGCGCCAAAATAACATTCCAAAAGCCGCGCCAAGGCGAGGCAGGCATCATCGGATTCAGCGGCCTGGGCTTGAAGAATCAAGGTGTCCTCGGTGCGTTTGGAATAAAAGGGCAGCAAAAGCAGGTAATCGTGGGAAGGGGAACCCAAGCTATAAACAAATTCAGGCAAGAAACTGAGGACGATAATGCGCGTGTCCTCGGCCGGTGAATCCATTGGCCTATGGAGTTGCAGGTTGTCGACCATCAACAGGTCCCCTGGATTCAAATCCACCACTTTGTTGCCCATCGCAAACCGCACCGGGTGATCGAGGGGAATCATCAGCTCCAGCCGCTCGTGCCACACGGGAGTCTGCGGGGGGGCAGTCTTGGTGTGGAAATGCAAGCGAACGTGAAACGGAAACTCACGGTCAATTTCCACCTGGCCACGGCCCTGCGTATCCACATCCTGATTCTGGCTTGGGGATGTGAATGATAACGTTCCGCTGGTCGTTAGAAGGCGGTTGAAGCCCGCGCTCATTTCCCTCGGCACCGAATCCTCTCCTTTACTCATCTGCGTCCCTAATATACCTCAACATTGCCGGAAGCGCAAAGAAATGCTGCGATTTTTGATTGACCCTGCCGGGGAGAGGGTGATAGATTACACGTGTAATCCATGGGGCGGTTCTCCGGCGCGCCATTCGGTTTGGCCGGCTTGGTAACTGCCTATAAAATCCATAAAGTTCTAATTAATCCATAGTAATATTATGAATGTAAAACCTATATTGGCCATGCTCGGGATGGCGCTGGCTTGTCATTGGGGCAGCTTGCCCCTGGGGGCGCAAACGGTGGAAACCGTGGCTCCGGTGGTGGTAAAAACCGTGCCGGAAGCGGGCACTAAAGATGTCGCTCCCGGGGAGGTGGAAATCAAAATCAAGTTCAGCAAAGAAATGATGCCGGGATCGTTCAGTGTCAGCAGCGCCTGGGGGGATTCCGTTCCCGCAGGCGTGGGCGGTCCGCGCTATGAGGCCGATCGCCGGACCTGTGTGCTCAAGTCCAAGCTGGAGCCGGGGAAAACCTACGGCATTTGGATCAACTCCGCGAAATTCAGAAACTTCCAGGACCCGGAGGGGCGGTCCGCGGTTCCCTATCTGCTCGTTTTCAAGACGAAGGATAAATAATAGCCGCAAGTCTGGGAGGCGCGGGTATTGGTGAAACCAAGTCGCGCTTTGGTGTCGTTTTATGTGGCTCCTGCGTGGGTTTCCGCCGAGAGCGGTTTGCGGCCGGCGCTAGCCCATCTGCGTCAAATATTTTCTGGCGCCGGCGGGCGGTTTTGCTCAAAATCGCCCCATATGAAACACACTTCTAAGTGGACGCGCCGCCATTTCCTGGGCGCCATGGGCGCCGCCATAACGGTGCCCACCATCATTCCCGCGCGGGTTTTGGGGGCGGACGCGCCTTCCAAGAAAATCACCGTCGCCTCCGTCGGCTGGGGCATGCAGGGGCCGGGCAACACGGACAATTTTTTGCGCCAACCCGATTGCCGGGTCGTCGCCGCGTGCGACGTGGATAAAAACCACCTCGCCCAAGCCGTCAACCGCATTAACGAGCTTAATAAAGACACCGAGTGCAAGGGCTACCATGATTACCGGGAAATGATGGCCCGCAAGGATATTGACGCCGTCATGCTGGCGGTGCCGGATAACTGGCACGCCTTGATCGCCGTGGAAGCCGCCAATAACAAGAAGGATATTTACGGGGAGAAACCGCTGGCGCGCACGATCGCGGAGCAACAGGCGATCGTGAAAGCCGTGCAAGCCAACAAATGCATTTGGCAGACGGGCTCCTGGCAGCGTTCCGAGGAGAATTTCCACAAAGCGGCGGAGATCGTGCGCAATGGGCTGATCGGCAAAGTGACGCGGGTGGAAGTGGGCTTGCCTGCTGGGCACACGGATTTTGCCGGCACCGGAAGCAAGATGGCCGTCACCACGCCGCCGGACAATTTGGACTACGAGATGTGGATTGGCCCTTCGAAGATGGAGCCGTACATCGAAGGCCGGGGGCACATGAATTGGCGCTGGAATTACAACATCGGCGGCGGCCAGTTGCTCGATTGGATCGGCCACCACGGTGACATTGCCCACTGGGGCTTGGGCTTCGACAATGCCGGCCCTTCCGAGGTGGAAGCCTCCGGAGAATTTCCGCCGGCCGAGGCCATTTGGAACACTTGCACCAAGTATCGCGCCACGCTCAAGTATCCCAACGACATCACCATGATCATCGCCGGCGGCCATGACGATATCCGCGGCGGCACCAAGTGGATTGGCACGGACGGCTGGGTTTGGGTGGATCGCGGGGGCTTCGACACTTCGATTGAAGAGCTCAAGGAAGGCCGCTTGAAGGACGAACAACGCAAAATCAAACTCATCAATTCACGCAATCACGTGGGCAATTTTATCGCGTCGATCAAATCGCGGCAGCCCACCATCACCCCGGTGGAAACGGCGCATCATTCCGCCATTCCGGGGCATTTGACCCTCATCTCCATGCTGGTAAAACGCAAAATCAAATGGGATGCGGAGAAAGAGGTGATTGTGGGTGATCCGGAGGCTTCCCAATTGCTCACGCGCCCCTATCGCGCGCCGTGGAAGCTGGCGTAAGCCAACGGAATTACCCTTCCAAGTGATTTAGGCCTGGTAGCTGGATCATCTGGCTGGCCAGGCCTTCTAATTTATGGTTTCACCCGTCTGGGATCGTGGTTGGGGCCGCAATTCACTTCCCCCATAAACAAACGCGGCGGAGATTTTGGTCTCCGCCGCGCCGGGAATAATGAAACAGGTTAGCTTAGCCTCTAGGGCACTTGCATGATCACAATGCTGTGGTCGCCACCGGCGGCGATGTCTTTGACATCGTTGAGGCCTTCGGGCACTTCAGTCTGGAGCCATTGATTGTGGCCCCAGGAGACTACGGTGCCGTTGGTCAGGAGCGCGATGGTGTGCGAATTGCCACAAGCCAGCTTGGCCACACCGGACAAGCCGGTGGGTGGAGTCAACTGCAGGTAGCGATTGTCGCCCCAGCCGGTCACGGTCCCATCTTGCAGGATGACTAAGTTGTGATAAGCGCCGGCGGCGATGCCTTTGACCACGCCGAGGGTGCCCGGAACTTTGCATTGGTTCAGCGAATCGTTGCCCCAGGCCACCACAGTGCCGTTAGTCAATAGCGCCAAGCTGTGATAGGAGCCGGCGGCGATGGCTTTAACGCCCGTCAAACTCAGCGGCGGGGTGGCTTGGCCGTAATAGTTATATCCCCAGCCGACCACCGTGCCATCGCTCTTGAGCGCGATGGAATGATAAGCCCCGGCGCTGACCGCCACCACGTTGTTCAAATTGGCCGGAGTGTTGGTCTGGCCCCAGAAATTGGCGCCCCAAGTCCGCACCGTGCCATCGCCGTAAAGCGCCACATTATGGTACCATCCCAGGGCGGCTGCGATCGGGCTCGCGCTGGAACTGGCCGAGCTGGCCTGGCCATAACGATTGTCGCCCCAAGTCGTGTAAGTGGCAACGTTCAAGCGGGCCACTTGGCTGGTAACCGAACCGTAAGAATTCGTAACCACCACGTCGATATTGCCACTGTTGGCCTGGATCAGGTTATTCAGCGTCAAGCTGGAGCTGTTGGCGCTTTCAATTTCTGAGCCGTTCCAGCGCCATTGGTAATATAAGGATCCCACGCCGCCCGCCGCCACGCTGAAGGTGGCTTTGCCACCCACCACGGTATCCACGCCTTGCGGTTGCGTGGTGATGTAGGGCGCGCTCAAAATGGAGACATAGGCGGAGCTGCTGGTATCCGTGCCGTAAATGTTGGAAACTATCACGCTATACCAGCCGGCGCTGGCCAGCGCGCCGTTCACTAACAAAGTGGAGCTGCCGCCGCTGGTGTTCAAAACCCCGCCTTTGAGCCAATAATACGTTAAGGGGGCCACACCGGTGGCCGTGACCGACAAGAGAGTAGATCCCCCTAACAGCACACTCGCCGATTGCGGTGATTGGGTAATGTGCGGCGCGCCGCTGTTGACGGTCAAATGGGCCACCGCGCTCGTAATGGAGCCATAGGCGTTGGTAATGACTACGGTGATGTCACCCGCGTTGGCCACTACCAAATTGGTCAGCGCCAAAGTGTTGTCGTTGGTGGCTAGTTTGAGAGTGGAGCCGCCTTTGCGCCAGTCAAAGACCAAGGGCGTTTTGCCCGTGACGGTGACGGAGAAATTAGCCGTGTCGCCTTCGGTAACCGTGGCCGCTTGCGGTTGGGTTACGATGAAGGGCGCTGTGCTGGTGACGGTCAAATGGGCCACTGCGCTCGTGATCGACCCGAGCACGTTGGTGATGACCACCGTATAATCGCCCGTGTTCGTGACCACCAGATTGGTGATATCCAGGCTGGAGTTAGTGGCGTTCAGCAAATTGGCGCCCCCGAAGCGCCATTGGTAATACAACGGAGTGTTCGTGGCGGTGACCGAAAAATTGGCGTCATCGCCCACGCCCAGCGTGAGGGGTTGGGGCTGGGTGACGATGCCCGGAGCGCCCGCTACCACCGTCAATTGGGCTACTTGGCTGGTGATGGAGCCAAAGCTGTTGGTGATCACCACCGTGTAGTCTCCGGAGTCACCCGTGGCGAGATTGGTGATGGTCAGCAAGCTGTTAGTCTGGTTGCTGATATCGGAGCCATCTTTGCGCCATTGATAATAGAGCTTAGGCGCGCCCACGGCGACCACTGAGAAATTGGCCGTGCTTCCGGTGCCGGTGCCTACCGCCGCAGGTTGCGTATCGATCGCCGGCGCGTCGCTCGCCATGGAGGTTAACATGCCGCCTTCCAGGAAGATGGCGGTGTCATAGGTGTCATCGGCGATATCCGCCGTGCCAATTTTCGCTCGATACACATGACCCGCCACCAATGGAGCGCTGGCGGACAAGACGGTGGATAAAGTTACATACCGCGTATCGTATGTTAATCCTAAATTACCGATGTAGTAGGAGGCATTGGCGGTCAGTGAAGCCGCGCTTACCGGGGTCGTGGTGGAGGGAATTACAGCGATATTGGTGTAATTCACATCTCCGGCGGTCAAATCTTTCAGGAATACCGCCACCGGTTCGTCCGCCACGGTTTCCTTAGAGCCCACCACATAGTTCAAATTAAACAAGGTGCCGCGGGCTGTGAAGTCGAATTGCAGGGTCGTGGCATCGTAACAATTACTGAGCAAGGTGCTAGACAAGTCGGCAATATCCGCGTCACCGAGCATGCCAAAGCCTGTATCCGTATCGAAAGAGATTTTCGGTGCGTCTTCCACCCCGCCGGAACTTAGAATAACGCCCCACGGAAGGCCGATATTTTGGGCGGCGTCAGTGCCGTTGGTAAAAGTGCCCGAAGAGATGCGGATTCCGCTGGCATTTTGCGATACCAGCACCAGGTTGCTGGCTACGATATCATTGGCTGCGATGGCCGCCACCAAGTTAGTGGAGTTTTGCAGGGGGGTAGTGGCTAGCGGCGCGGCGTTTAAGGTGTTTGCGGCCAGGGCTCCACCGAGAAGCAACGCCGATAAACTGCTGGCTCCGTTTCGTTTCAGAAAGGAGACCGTTCGATTTCGAGTTGAATATTGCTGCATGGTTGTATTTCCCTTTTAGAGGGTTAGTAGCTGATGCCGTGCAAAGGAAGGCGAAATCCCATTTGTCCCTCGGCCTCCCTATCCATAGGTTGTGGTTATTCAAACTAACTTTACCACAAAAAACCGAAAATGCACGGCCAAACCAATTTACACACGATAACAACCCATTATCGGCATAATCCCGAATAAGTTAAGGGAAAAATGGGGGATTTTTGAGGTTCTTCGCCAACGCCAGGTTTTGAATATATACAAATAACTATGGTTGTGTGTGTTGTGATTTTGCTATAGCCGGAAAATTGACCCAGAAATGGGGCCCTAATTCACGAGCGCTTTCTGGGGCAAGGCAGGGATGTTGACTGGTGCTGGGATTCTCGCCCTACAGAGCTAGGCCTTTTCCTGGCACTTCACCACACGGCTGCCGGCGGCGGATGCCACCGAGTATTCAAAGCCCGGGCTGCTGCCGGCCGCGCCATACCGGCCGTGTTTATCGAGCGCCACGAAACAGATGCTCAGATCCTTGGCGGACGCTTCCAGTTTGACGATCCGGCGCACGGTTTCCAGGCACGCTTCGGTGGGTGGCATGCCATGGCGCATGTTTTCCACCACCATGAAGGAACCGCAATAGCGCATGATGTTTTCCCCCAGGCCTGTGGCCCCGGCGGCGCCGACTTCGTCATCCACATAAAGGCCGCTGCCGATGATGGGTGAATCGCCCACCCGGCCCGGGAGCTTGCCGCCCAAGCCGCTGGTGGAGCAACCGCCCGCGATATGGCCGTCCGCCCCGAGGATGAGCAACGCGAGGGTGTCGTGCCCGGTGGGGTTCGCGGCTTTTTCGGCGGCGCGTTTTTTCTTCCAAGCCTCGTATTTGGCGGCGCTATCCGTTTCGATGGATTCCAAGCCTTGCTCGAGCGCGAACATGCGGGCGCCTTCGCCCACGAGCATGACGTGCTTGGTTTTTTCCATCACCCGGCGCGCGGCGCTGATGGGGTGCTTGATGCCTTCCAGGCCGGCGACGCTGCCGGCTTTGTGGCCCGGCCCGAGCATGATGCAGGCGTCGAGTTGGGAGACGCCCGCCGCGTTGGGCGTGCCGCCCAGGCCCACCGATTTGTTGTTCGCGTCCAGTTCCGTGACCCAGATGCCCTGTTCCACGGCGTCCAGCAACGAACCGCCGTTCTGGAGAATTTTCCAGGCGGCGTCATTCGACGCTTTGCCAAAGGGCCAAGTGGAGACGATCAACGGTTTTTCGCCCGGTTTCACTTCGGGTTTGGCGGTGGAATCTTGGGCGTGAGCCACCGCGGCTCCGCCGATGAGGGCGCAAGCCGTGGTGGCCACAAATTGGCGACGGGAGGTCTTCATGGATGCGACGTTATTTCTTTAACCGGAAAAACTGGTTTCCGGCGCCAATAGTAGCCGTAAAACTATTATTGGCAACTCCCGTGACATCCGTCCACGTGGGGCTGGCCAGTGTGGTGGCGCTTTGCAGGGTGTAACCCGTGCTGGCTGAATCCCAGGCCACCGTCACACTGGTGCCGCTTTGAGTGATGCTCAAAGCGGGAGCAACGGTGGAGGGCACCGAGATAACCACGGGAATCTTCGAGGCCGAAGGCCCGCCCAGGGCGACCATTTCCGCGTCGGTCAATTTGCCCGCGCGGATTTGCACCGAGCTGACCCACATCACGCGGCGTTCGTCGGCCTGGCCGTCGGCGAACAGCACCGCCTTGGGCAATAGCGTGCGGCGGGCGGTATCCAGGCCCTGCCCGGAGGTCCAATCATCTTGTTTCACGCCATCCACAAATTTGGTCGCTACCGGTGTGCTGGCGGCTTCGTCGTAAGCGACCGCCACGCGATGCCAGGCTCCGGCTGTGAATGAGCCATCGCCATTATATCCGTTCGGGCCTTGGCCGAAGTTGTTGCCTTGCCAGAAAAGATCGCCATCCAATCCATTATCCAGCGTATAAGATGACATTTGGATCAAGGAAGCCGCGCCTGGGCCACTGGTGTCCACCATGACATCCATAATGAGCGACCATTGATTAACCCGGGTGCCTCCACCGTTGGGCGCGATGCCATGGGTCATGAGATAGCCGACGTTGGGCAGCAAATCTCCCGGCACTTGCATGACAGTGGTGTTGGTGCCGTTGATGTCGGCGATGCCGAGGTCGGTGGTGGTGCCGAAGACCGTGCCCGCTTTGGTGGCCCCATCATTGCCATCGAAATATTCCAGCGCTTTGCCGATGTTCGCGCCGAGGTCGGCATAATCAAAATTCCACTGGCCGGTGGCGGTGCTTTTGCCAAAAGAAGCCGGTATGCCATCGGCCGAAGGCCCGCCCAGGGCGGCCATTTCGGCATCGGTCAGTTTTCCCGAACGAATTTGGATGGATTTGACATACATCACGCGGCGTTCCGAGCTATCGTCCGCGAACAGCACGGCTTTTGGGAGCAATGTGCGCCGGGAATTATCCAGACCTTGGTTGGCAGTCCAGTCGTCTTGTTTGATGCCATCTACATACTTGGTGACCACTGGCGTGGCGGCGGCTTCGTCATAAGCGGCGATGACCCGGTGCCATTCACCTGCCGTAAAAGTTCCGCGGCCATTATACCCACCGTTGCCCTGGCCAAAGTTATTCCCTTGCCAGAAAAGGTCGCCGTCATTGCCGTTACCCACCGTGATCGAGGACATTTTGATCAGCGAGGCCGCGCTGGCACCGCTGGCTTCGACAAAAATGTCCATAATTAGCGACCACTGATTAACCCGGGTGCCGCCGCCATTGGCCGCAATGCCGTGAGTCATCAAGTAACCGATTTTACTGGAGTTGTCCCCCGGCACTTTCATCACCTTGGCGGCTTTGCCATCGATGTCCGCGATGCCGAAACTTGTGGTCGTCCCAAATTCCGTGCCTTGCTGGGTCAGGCCACTGGCGCCGTCCCAATATTCCAGGGCGTTGCCCACGGTGGCGCTCAAATCGCCGTTATTAAAGTCCCATTGGCCCGTCACGGTGGTGGCGGAGGCGCCACTGACCGCGATGTCGAAACTCCAGGAATTAGTGTGGCTAGTGCCCGTCGAATCGGTGAACTCCAAGCGCACCAAATTGGTGCTTACCGTGCGGGTGGCGTTTGGTTGGTAACTCACCGTCAAACGCCCATTATTTTTGGCCAGCGTCTGCGGAGTCACTTTGGTGCCATTCAAGAAAAGCTTCACCTGGCTCGTGGCCACGGTGGCGGTGCCGTCGAGAATTTGCGCGGTGATGGCATTGGTGGCGCTGATCCCGGCTGAACCGGGCAGGGGGCTGACTTCGACTACGGCGGGCGCATTGGCGGCGGCCACCGAGGATTTGGTGTAAGCTTTGATCGCGTTGGGATGGTTGGGATCATTGATCAGCACGCGCTCACCAGTGTTCGTGTCCACGGAGTAAAAATGCCAGTTCGCGCCCAGTCCAGTCTGCCCGTACACGATGCGGAAAGGATAAACGCCCGCCGTGGGAACGTTCACGGTGAACTGGTTTTCCACGTGTTGGTCGGCGGTGAAAGCCGCGCCCACCCGCTGGTAGCTGGCAATGGCCGTGCCGAAGAAATCACGCGGGTTCGCGCTGACGTAGACCTGGTAAAGGTCATCGTTATTCACGTCCGTGCGCTCGGCGTCCACGCTGATGCCGAGCGCGTGTTCGCCCGCCGTTAATTCAAGGAAGGCGACCGCTTCGACCGCGAAATTATCCGTGTGGCCGCCGCTGCCGGGAATACCCGGGAAATAACCGGTGTCGAAGGAGATGAGAATGTTGCCATCGTTGTCGATGATATCCAGCGGGCTGGTGGCGTCTTTTTCGAAGTTGAGGGTGTCGACGTTATAACTGCCATCGGCATTGGCGCCGGCAGTGGCTTCGTTGGACATGGCTGTGCCGTCACTGGCCAGCAGGGTGCCGTTAAGTTGCTTGATCGCGCGGATCAGGCTGTTGGCAACGGTTTCGGTTTGGGGCGCTTGCACTGAGCGCACCACAAATCCGCGCACGGAACCGGAGCCGAGGGGTTCGGCGGCGTCGGAGGGCAGGGGCACACTAGCGCCATGGAGTGCTGGAGTGGTTAGAGCGAGTCCAGCCAAGAGGAGGAGCGAACATCGAGGTATCATATTTCCTTTCGAACCGGCTTGTTGCTAGTTAGTCGGAGATTCCCCCAAACCCCAGAAAACAGGTTTCGGGGCATCTATCGCGGTCACAATCCTGGAACCTTAAGCACCAACCCGTAGCGTGTCAAATGCCGCCCGGCATTTTCCCCGACGCATTTGGGCTACGGCTTTTGGGTAGGGGAGGACGAGAGCTGGCGCTCGATGACTTCGAGCAGATCAGCCAGGCGGGAAGGTTTGGAAAAGTATTCGTTAGCTCCGGCGGCCAGGCAGCGCTGGCGGTCGCCCGGCATGGCCAGCGCGGTTTGCACGATGATGGGAATGTGCCGGTAAGCTGGGTTCGCCTTGAGCTGCCGCGTGGCTTCCAATCCATCCATGCCCGGCATTTGCACGTCCATCAAAATGAGATCGGGGGGGGTGGTTTCCACCGCGTGGATGGCCTCTTCGCCATTCATGGCAATGAGCATCCGGAAACCTTTATGCTCGAGATATCCCTTCAGCATCGTGATGTTCACCGGATTATCCTCGGCCAGCAAGATCACGGCTTTATGGGTGGACGCAGGCCGGGAGGAGTCTGATGTGGGAAGGGTAGCGCTGCTGGGCAACAAAGCGGGCAGGGGCAGGGCCTCATTTTCGGGATCGGCCGCAGGCGCCTCTTTGATCCAAGGCAGGCGCAAGGTGAAACGGCTGCCCTGGTTGAGCTGGCTTTCCACCTGGACATCGCCATCAAGAATGGTGGCCATGCGTTTGACCAAGGACAATCCCAGCCCGGTGCCGGCGAATTGGCGCGAGAGGCTGCTGTCCAATTGCACAAAAGGCTGGAAAAGCCGGGGCAGGTTTTCCGGGGCGATGCCGATTCCAGTGTCCCACACGACAAATTCGATCCATTGGCCGGTGCTATCTGGCGCCACTTCCAGCCCGATGTTGCCATCCAAGGGCGTGAATTTCACGGCGTTGGTCAAGAGGTTGACCAGCATTTGCTTGAGCAGCCGCTCATCGGTGTAAGCGCGTTGGACAGCGGGGTCAAACACGGTGCAAACCTCCAGGCTCTTTTTGTGCGCTTGCTCCCGCACCAGCCGCAAGCTCGCTTCGCACACCGTTTCGATCTGCGTTTCCCGCAAGTTGGCCGAGAGCTTGCCCGCCTCGATTTTGGATAAATCGAGGATGTCGTTAATCAGCATGAGCAAGTGGCGGCCACTTTCCTCGATGCGCCCCAAGTAGCGCGTCTGGCTTTCGTTTAGCGGTCCGAAAGCTTTTTCCAAGAGTGATTCGGACAAGCCCAGAATGGCGTTGAGCGGGGTGCGCAACTCGTGGCTCATGCTGGCGAGGAATTCGTCTTTGAGGCGGCCGGCTTTGGCCAATTGTTCATTGGCGGCAATCAAATCGGCCGTGCGATGGCGCAATGCGGTTTCAATCCGATGCCGGGCCAAATAGCCGCCTAGCATATTGGTGGCGAGGCGGAGCAGAGATTGTTCACCGGTGGACCAGTGGCGGTCCGCCCAATAAATGGCAAATCCCGCCAGGCAAGGCAATTGATTGCCCGCCTTAAAAGGCAAGGCGAGGAAAGCCCGCGCCCGAGTGGCTTGGAGCAAACGGCGCAGCCCGCCGTCGGGATGGTTCTCGGCCACGAAGAACGATTTGCCCGCGCCTAGCAAATTCATGGCCTCCGGCTCGGCTTTTATCAGGGCCATCGGAGCCCATTCGGAGCGCGCCACGGGGCATTCGGGGTGGAACCAAGTGTAACCCGTGGCAAATTGCGAAGTCAGAGGTCCCGAGCTCGAAGCCTCCCAGGGCGACACGAAAGCTAGATCAGCGTCCGCGCTCAGGCCAAGCACGGCCAGCGTTTGTTCGAAGGCCTGGTCGACATCTTGAGTGGAGGATAGCAGTTCGCTGGCTTTAAGAATGGCGGCTTGCAGCCGGTCGCGATGGAGAATTTCCTGTTTCGCCTCCCCACAGCTGCTGCTGTCACCCGAGGTTGGCATGAGGCGAAGGATTAGACCAAACCATCCAGCAAAGTGGGCAGCCGTTCGAGACTGCGCTGCAAGGCGACTTGAGCAATGGCCTTATCTTCGGCGGAACGGCCCGGGAACAGGACATTCCAGCCCGAGGCATTCATCCATTCATCATCGCTGACCGGGGCCGGATCGCCACTGCGGCCGATTTCGGCGTGGCGCACACAAAGGTTGGCGATTTGCACGGCGGCGACAATTTGCGGGGCATGCGTCGCCTGCTCCGGGGTATGATGGTAGAGTGCGGACTCCACCATAACCTCAGGCAAGTTGTGGTTCTTAAGATAGATCGCGCCTAACTCCGCATGGGTAATCCCCAGCAGTTCGGTCTCGACGGCCTGCAAATCCCGCGCGGCCGCCGCGCCCTGTATATATATAGCGCTAAAGTGCAGGGGAAAGGCGGAAGCCAGGACAATCTTGCCGACGTCATGCACCAGGCCGGACACGTAGTCCGCCTCATCCGGGGGAACCATGACCGCGCTGATCACTTCGCGCGTCATAATGGCCACGCCGATGCAATGTTGCCAAAATTCACGCCACGGGTAAGGCGCATTGCCGGCCAATTTTTGAAAGTCTTCAATGACCGGCGTCACCATCGCCAATTGGCGGATTTGGCGCACGCCCAGGTAAAAAACCGCTTCCTCAATGCTATTTACCGGCGTGGTCAGGCCGTAGTAAACGGAATTGACCAAACGGAGCAAGCGCGCCGTCAAACTGGGGTCGCGGCGAATGATTTCCGAAATTTGCGAGGTGTAGCGCTGGTCCGCGTTGAGCAATTCCCGCAAGGCGCTATTGATGGTGCTCAAGGAAGGCAGGCGGGCGCAACTCTTCAACCGGATTTCAATCTGGTTGCGAGTCAAGCGGGACACCCGCGTGGCGTTTGTAGGCGCTTCCATAGTTATACTGATACCACTATCGTCATACGGAAACAAAAGTTTACCGCGAATTTTAGGAATTTCTCCGCTTCCGGCAGAAATAATCTAAAGTCCGGGAAAAAAATGCCGATGAACGTAGCATCATGATCAAGGACATGGAAGAAATGCTAAAGTCGGCCGCCAACGAGGTGTTCGCCACCATGCTCAATATGAGTGTGACTTTCGAGCCTCCCGACCAGCAACTGCAAGACTCGCAAACGCATGTTGCTGGTGCGGTTGGGTTTACTGGTAAATTTAACGGCGTGATCTATCTTTATTCGAATCTGGATTTCGCGCGCAAGATGACCTGCAGCATGCTGGGTCTTACTGACGATCAGATCGAGGGGAATGAGATGATCAACGACGTGGTTGGGGAATTAACTAATATGCACGCGGGTCATTTGAAATCGCGCCTTTCGGACCGTGGACATTCGTGCGTAATTACCATTCCCGCAGTGGTTTGTGGACGGGATTTCCGGATCGAACCCGTGTCGGGAGCCGAACGCTACGCGGTGTGTGTGCGCGCGAATAACACCAACTTTGTTTTATTGGAAATGCTCGTTAAACCCGAATAAACCGAAGCTTTTATAACAAGTTATGGGTATTAAGATCTTAACAGTGGATGATAGCCGCACCATCCGGCTAATCGTGGGCCGTGCTTTCAAGTCCTTCGATTGTGAAGTCATGGAAGCCGCCAATGGCGTCGAAGGCCTGGCGGTGGCCAGCCGCGAAAGGCCGGATGTCATTATCTTGGACGTGACCATGCCGGTGATGGATGGCACGGAAATGCTTAGCCGCCTGAAATCGACGGCGGATTTAAAAGCCATACCGGTCATCATGCTTACGGCGGAAGCGGGCCGCGAAAACGTGCTCCGCATCGCGCGCATGGGCGTCCGCGACTATTTGGTCAAACCGTTCAAGGAAGACCAAATCGTGGAGCGCGTCAGCCGCATCGTGGAATTGAAGAACCGCGGTGGCGTGACCGCCAAATCGAAGAAACGCTTCGACGATCCCTTGAAAATAGTTTTGGTGGACGACAAGACCGCGATTTGGGACCAGTTCAAGGCGGGGGTATCCGATACGCCCTGGCAGATTGACGGCTTGGCCCAAGCCCAAGCGGCCTTGGAAAATATCGGCCAGAAAGTGCCTGATTTGGTCATCGTCAGCACCTCCTTGCCCGACGGCGCCGGCTTCTGGCTCTTCCAAAAACTGCGCAGCAGTGTGAAGACCGAGAAACTGCCGATCTTCGCCTTGAGCGTGAAGACCGCGCTGGATGATCAGGCGCGCGCCCAGCAGGTTGGGTTTACGGGCATTATCACCAAGCCTATCGATTTCACGGATTTAAAGCTCAAAATCAGCCGCGTGCTCGGGTTGGATGCTTCTTACAAGTATTATGAGCAAAAATCTGGCGCTCTGGTGGTGAATTATCCCGCTGCGTACAACCAAAGCATCGCCAATGACATGGCGGCGCATTTGCAGGAAAAAGTGACCGAAGCGGTGGACGCCGGTTTGGACAAGCTGGTGGTCGATTTGACCCAGCTCAAATCGGTCGACATGCCGCTCATTGAGCAAGTGCTCAACGTGATGAAATATGCGGCTGAACTTTCGCTCAAATCCGGCGTGATCGGATCGGACGAAGTTCGCCAGGCGTGCACGAACTTCGAGGAAACCAAGGAATGGCTCCTCGCCAGTTCGCTGGATGATATTCTGAAATTAATGTAAGGGTAAGAGTCGGGCTAACCTCCGCAAGGGAGTGCGGGGCGAGACGATATGAGAAATGGATTATGCTGGCTAGCGAGCGCATGGTTTGCGGGAACCGTCCTGGCAGGATCGCCGGGATATTTAACCCGCCTGGGACCGGCGCCTTTGAGGTTTCAACCGGTGTTGGCCATGTCCACGAAAGTGGCCATGCCACCCTTGGAAATGTCAACCCCACTGCCGGTGGATCCGGGGGATACGAATAATCCCGCGGCCGCCACCAAGCCACCAGCAACCAATGCCGTAACCGCGGTGACGGCCGCCAATAATGCGGCGGCCAATGCCAACTCGACGGCGGCGACGATCGCCGCCAGTTCGGGCGGCACCAATACCACCGCCATTATCGTTTCGCTCGATCCGCCGGCGCCTGCGGCGGCGGTTCCGCCGACGGCGGATAAGTTAGTCCACTTTTTCACGCCCATTCCGTTGGGCACCAACGGGCCTAATGTGGTTCTGCCCGGGGTCATTTTTTCGCCGCCCGTGCCGGCGGCGGCCCCGGGAGTGAGCCGGGCGACTTACGAAAGTAATTGAAATTGGTGGTAGATCAAATGAAGAAGCGATTGCTACTGTGCTTGGTGGCGGCGGCCACCGCGTCCCTGGTTATAGCCAGTGAGCAGTCCCGTGCTCCGGCATTGCTCATGACTGACGTGGCCGCCCCCGGCCAGAATGCCGCCGCGGATTTTCCCATTGATCCCGATCCCGAAGGCACCAAAGCCACGCTGCAAGAGGCGGCGGGGGAATTGATCAACGAGAATTTTCATAAACCCGCTTCGGTTTCCGCCAAGGAAGCTGAGCAGAAAGACTACAAAGCCGATCTGCTAGCCGCCCAACGTTTGCGCCGGACCAAGGAGACGAAAGGCGCCAGCCTGGCCTTGGTGGCATTGCTTAAATCCGACGCCCCGGACAGCATCAAGCGCGTGGCCTTGCTCGAGCTTGCCGCGGTGGCTTGTGACGAGAATGAACTCGTGAAAGCCCAGCAAATCTATTCGCAGTGGCTGGATAAATACCCGAAGGACCCCTCCGAGCCGCTGGTCTTGTTGAAGCAAGGCATGCTTTACCGCAAGATGGGGGCCGATAATCAGGCCCGCAACAAGTTCTATGCGGTGATGAGGACCGCCCTTAATTTGCCGCCCGATCACTTGAAGGAGTACCAACGCATGGTGTTGCTGGCGCAAACGGAGATTGCCGACACGTATCAATCGGAAGGCAATTTTTCCGAGGCCATCGTGTTCTATAAGAAGCTCCTCAAATTGGATGCCGTCGAACTCAATAAAGCGGAAATCCAGTACAAGCTCGTCCATGCCTATTCCCAATTGGGCATGCATGCCGAGTTGGTGGCCCTCGCCAAAGATTTCACCCAGCGCTATCCCGAAAACGGCCGGCTGGCCGAAACCCGCTTTTTGTTGTCGAAATCCTTAAAAGCCATCGGGCGCAATAGTGACTCGCTCCAGCAGGTGATGATTTTGCTGGAAAGCAAGAGCCGCTCCGCCGCCCAGAGCCCCGCTGATTGGGCCTATTGGCAGCAGCGCACGGGCAATGAAATCGCCAACCAGCTTTATCAAGAGGGCGATTATCTCAAGGCGCTTACGATTTACGAGAATTTGGCGGCGCTTGACAAAACCGTCCAATGGCAGTTGCCGGTTTGGTACCAAATCGGCTTGGTTTACGAGAAACTCAGCCAGCCCCAAAAAGCCAAAGACCAATATCAACAAATCATCGACCGTGAGCCCGAACTGGCCGCCAACAGTTCCCCCGGCCTGCGCACGGTGGTGGATATGTCCAAGTGGCGCCTGAATTTCTTGGGCTGGGAGATGGACGCCGAAAAGAAGGCCAATGATTTAAAAAACCCCGCGACCGAACCTTCGCAGACCGCCAGTGTTTCCACCCCTCCATCCCAGCCGTGAGAACCCTTAATATCATCCAAACTAAGTTTGACCCGCCCCGGGTGGGAGCTGCACCCAAAGGACCCGCTTCGGCTGCGGAGGGCGTCTCCCCGGAGGCTATCACCGAAAGCCTGCGCGAGCATTTGGCTTTGTGCCAAGAAATTTTAGGCATCGTGGAAAAGGAATCCCAGATACTCCGGGCCGGCGAAGCCTCGGATCTTGCCCCGCTTTCCGCCCAGCGAAAAAACTTGCTTCCTCGCTTGAATCAATCGCTGGATCATTTAAAAATGCACCGAGTTCGCTGGCAGCAAATGGGTTCCAGCGATCGCGCCCGCCATCCTGAGATTGGCGGCTTGTTGCGCCAGAACCAGGAATTGATCATGAAAGTTATCATGTTGGATCGTGAAAACGAGCAGGCCCTGCTGCGCCGGGGAATGATCCCGGTCCAACAACTGCCGGCCGCGCAGCGCCAGCAAGCCCATTTTGTCACGGAACTTTACCGGCGTCAGAACCCCAAGGCTTAATTTCTACCATGCCCATTGAAAAGATACTCGTGCTGGAAGATGACGCCATTGTTCGCAAGAACTTGGAGCAGCAGCTGCGTCAACGCCACTATGAGGTCGCCTCGGCGGCCACGCTGGCGGCCACCCAGGAACTGCTGGCCAAAGATAATTTCGACCTCATGATGGCGGATGTGCGTTTGCCCGATGGCGAAGGCACGGAGTTGTTGCAGCAGTTGCAGTTGCGCCCCAACCGCCCTCTCATGGTCATGATGACCGGTTTTGGCTCGGTGGAGTCGGCGGTCGATTGCATGCGCAATGGCGCCTTCGATTATCTCATCAAGCCGTTTTCCTCCGATCAGCTGGAGATCACCCTCCGCAAGGCGGAGCATTTCACCCAATTGGTCAAGGTAAACCAGTACCTGAGCCACGAGGATGATGAAGATGCCGGGTACGAATTGCTCGGGCAGAGCCAGACGATGGAGCAGCTCCGGCAATTGATCCGCAAAGTGGCCCGCACTCAAGCCACCGTTTTGATTCAGGGCGAAAGCGGCACGGGCAAAGAATTGGTCGCCAGGGCGTTGTACCGCCAAAGCCCCCGGTCCAATGCGCCGTTCATCCGCGTCAATTGCGCGGCGATTCCCGAGAATTTGATCGAGAGCGAGTTTTTCGGCCACGAAAAAGGGGCCTTCACCGGCGCTTTAAACAAGCGGGAAGGCCGCTTTGAACTGGCCCATGGCGGAACCATTCTGCTGGACGAAATCAGCGAAATTTCCCCGGCCGTGCAAGCCAAGCTGTTGCGCGTGCTCCAAGAGCGCGAGCTGGAACGCGTGGGCGGCACCCGCACGGTGAAAGTGGATGTGCGCGTCATCGCCACCACTAATCGCCGTTTGGAAGAAAGCGTTGAGCGCAAAGAATTTCGGCAGGATCTTTACTTCCGCCTGAACGTCGTGCCCATCGTGCTTTCGCCGTTGCGCGCCCATAAGGAAGACGTGCCCTTTTTAGCGGATCATTTCCTGCGCCGGTTTGCCCGCAAACACGGCGTCAAGATGCCGCGGATTTCGCCTTCGGGCCGAGATATTTTGCAGACCCATTCCTGGCCGGGCAACGTGCGCGAATTGCAAAACGTCATCGAGCGCGCCGTGATTCTATGCGGCGACGATGGCGAGTTGCGCGCGGAACATTTGGGAATCACCCGGCTCCAGGAAAACCTGCCGCCCGCGATTTTAACCGCCGCGCCTTCCGCCGGCGCCGCGGAATTGCCGCTCGGAACACCCGTTGCCGCCGGCGCCCCCAACGGCCAAATGCCGCCCTTGAGCGAGATGGAAAAACGGCACATTTTAGCCGCCCTGGATCATTGCCGGGGCAATCGCACCCATGCCGCGAAACTGCTGGGCATCAGCATTCGCACCCTGCGCAACAAGCTCAATGAATATAAGGGCCAAGGCGGGTTGCCGGGCGATTTGGGAGAGGGTGACGCCGAGGGCGACGCTGCGGAGAACGCCGAAGCGAGCGTTTGATTTTATTCGCGCTTCCTCCGCCGCCGGTATAGATTTGGGAATGATCAACCATCAGGCAAGGGGAATGCCTGTCGCGCTTATTCCAGAACCATGAATGCGGCCGCGCCCACGCAGCCGATGGCTCTGGTGATTGACGACGATCAGAGCCTCCGGGAATTGCTCGCTCTCATCTTGCGCCGGCAAGACCTGCGCGTCATGACGGCTGACTCCGCCGCCGAAGGCCTGGAATTAGCTCGCCAGAACTCCTTCGACGTCGTCCTCCTCGATATTGGTTTGCCCGACATGGACGGGTTCGAAGTCTGCCGCCATTTCAAATCCACCGAAGCCCTGCGCCACATCCCCGTCATTCTCATCACCGGCCGCGAAAGCATCGAGGACAAGGTCAAAGGTTTTGAACTCGGCGCCAGCGACTACATCAACAAGCCTTTCGAGGAAAAAGAATTGCGCGTGCGTGTGCTGGCGGTCATCCGGGCCAAGCTCAGCCAGGACCAATGGCTCGCGGCCAATCGCCGCGAACGCTCCCGCACCCAGCAGGAATTGCTGCGCATCAGCAAAGCGGTGGATAGCGCCAGCGACGCCATGCTGATCACCGATGCCGAAGGACGGCAGTTATTTCACAACCACGCTTTCCTGACGCTTTTCGAGTATGCCTTGAACCAGGCGGACTTGGCCGATGGGCAGCGCGCCATTTTTGCCGACCCTCAGCGCCGAGATTTCATCTGGGACAGTTGCCGCACCGGTGGTTCCTGGCGCGGCGAATTGGAGTTGGTGGCCCACGGCGGCCGCCGGATTCCCATGCTCGTGCGCGCGGACGCGATCAAGGACGACCAGCAAACGGTCATCGGCAGCGTGTGGATTTTTACCGATATCCAGGAGCGCAAACGGCTGGAGCAAGAATTGATTTACCTGGCTAGCCACGATTCGCTTACCCACCTGCGCAACCGCCGCTCGTTTACCGAACAAATCGAGGCCGCCGTGTTGCAATCCAAGCGCGGTTATCCCAGCACGCTGCTGTATTTGGACCTGGACCACTTTAAGAACATCAACGATGTGCTGGGCCACTCGGCGGGCGACCGCATGTTGCGCGAAATCGCGATTCAACTGTCGGGCAGTTTGCGCACGAGCGATGTGCTGGCCCGCTTGGGGGGCGATGAATTTGCCATCCTCTTGCCGCACGTGAACGAAGCCCAGGCGGAAACCGTCGCCCGCAAAATCCTGCGGGTCTGCGACGAGTTTCGCCACCACGAAGCCGGCCAGGCCTTCACCACCAGCGCGAGCATCGGCGTGGCGGCGGTGGATGCCAGCCTGTCCGCCGACGAGGTGCTGGCCCGCGCGGATTGCGCCTGCAATCTCGCCAAAACCAAAGGCCGCAACCGCATGGAGGTGTTTCACCCGGACGACACCGAATTGGCGCGGCTCAGCCGCGAGACCACCTTGGGGCCGGTGATCAAGGACGCCCTGCGCGAGGATCGTTTCGAGTTGTGGCTGCAGCCGATCGTGCCCTTGCGCGCCTCCGGCCCGCCGTGCTTTGAGGTGCTGTTGCGCATGCGCGACGTGGCCGGTAAACTCATCATGCCCGACGCTTTCATTGGCGCCGCCGAGCGGTTGGGCTGCATGCCGCAGATCGATCAATGGGTGACGCGGCACGCCATCGCTTTCCTGCGCACTTGCACTGGCGTGCGGTTGCAGGTGAATCTATCCGCCAAGTCCCTCAACGAGTCGCAGCTCTCGGTCTTTATTCAGGAAGAGGTGAAAATCGCCGGGGTGAATCCCGCGCAATTGGTGTTTGAAGTCACCGAAACGGCGATGATCGTGAACCTCGCCCAAGCGCGCCAGTTTTTGCACCAAATTCGCAACTTGGGTTTCAAAACCGCGTTGGACGATTTCGGCTCCGGATTCACTTCGCTCAGTTATTTGCGCGAGTTGCCGGTCGACATCATCAAGATCGACGGCGCGTTCATTCACAATTTGGACAGCGACCGCGTGAACCAAGCCCTGGTGCGTTCGATGAACGACGTCGCGCACTTGTTGGGCAAGGAAACCATCGCCGAGTACGTGGAGAGCAGCGCCATCTGGCAGTTGCTGCGCGATATGGGCGTCGATTACGCCCAAGGCTGGCACACCGGTCGGCCCCAGCTGGCCAGCAAAGTGCAAGCCAGCCTGGCCGAGGCTCCGGTGGCCTGAAGGGGCCGGATGCCGCCTGCCCGCTTCACACTTTACGGTTTCGTCAATTCGTAGGTGTCGAACAAACGACCTTCCAAATCGTAGGCTTTGAATTGGATCGTGCGGTCGTGGATCGTGGCGAAGCAGTAATGATGGCCACGCGCCACGTGCAGGGTAAACCAGGCGCGTTGCGGCGCGGCTTGCTCCAGGCCGCCACCCCCGCCGCCGCTGACGATATAGCGCACGCCTTTGGCTTGGTTTACGGCCATTTGGAAGATGGGCCAAGTGCGTTCGTAGCTGTGGATGTGTCCCGCAAAGGCGATGTCCACGCCGTATTTCTCATAGAGCGGAACCAGGCGGCGCACATTGCTGTCGCCCCAGGTGTAAGTCCGGTCCGACTTGCCTTTCCAATGATCGCCGTAATCGTCCTCATCCGAGCTGAAGCACGGATGGTGATGGGCGGTGAATTTCCAGGTGGCTTTGGAGGCGGCCATCACTTGCTCCAGCCAGCGGTATTGCTCGCTGCCGGGGCCGCAATCCTTGTTGGAATCGATCATGAAGAACTGGGCGTTGCCGTAGGTGAAGGTGTAATAATTCTCCGGCGCGGGCAGGCTGAAGTAGTCGTAATACCAGTGGGCGTTGCGCTCGTGATTGCCAATAACCGGAAACACCGGCACGTAGGCGAAGAGCCGGGAGCACGGCTCGAACAGGTCATAAACCCATTGTTGCTTGGCGAAGCCGTCGTCCACCACATCGCCGCAGTGGAGCATGAAATTGGGGCGCAAGGCGAAGATGCCTTCGGCGCAGCGGCGCGTGACGTCGGGATTGCGCTGCGTGTCGCCCAGGATGCCGAACGCAATCGGTTGATCGGGCGTCACGGCGGTTTGGAAGGAATAAACCTCGCTGCGGGCCTGGTTGCCTTCGGCGTCTTCGCACGTGACTCGATAGAAATACCGCGTGCTGGGTTTTAAGCCATCTAAGCGAATTTCACCGAAATTGTTGGTGGCGATGGGGCTGGTGGCGAGTTTGTTCAACGGTTGCACTTCGGCATATTCCACCGTCATTTTGGAGGGGTGGTCCGTTTCGCTCCGGATGGTCATGGAATCCAGCGTGCCGAATTGCACGTAAGGTTTGACCACGAATTTTAACTTCTCATTCAGCGACGAACGGTAGGCGAGTAGTTTTTCGTTTTTCTGAACGGTTTCGGCGATCTCCTCGGCGGGCATGGCGCGGGCGTACAGTTTGACTTCACACAAGGCGCCTTCCAGCGGGTATAATTCATCGTCATCGGCAAACGCGGCCACCGCGAGGCGGCCCTTGTCCGGATAGAGAATTTCGCCCGCCTGCGCGGTGCTTTCGGCGTCGAGTTTGCCGTCCACATACAGGCGCATGGTCTCGCCATCGTAGGTGCCAGCCACGTAATGCCAGCGGTTCCGTTCGATGGGCGTCTTGCCATTCAGGCTGGTGCGCTTGCCCGCGCCGTCTTTGGCGCCGGTGGTCGTGAGCCAAAGCGAGAAATTTTGCCGGCCAAAGCCCAGCAGCCAGCCCCGCTTGTCATTCCGATTATCTTGGAAAAAGCCCAGCAGGCCGCCGTCGGGCTGGGTGTCTTGAATCAGCACCCAGGCGGCGATAGTGAATTCCTTTTTGGGCAGGAGCGGCTGGGCTGTGGCCAGGTCGGGCGCGGCTTCGAGCCAAGCCGTGACGCCATCAAACACCAAGCCCTGGGCGGGTCCGAAGGAGGCCAGCTTCGGCTCGCCATGCACTTTGGCGGACGCTTTGTGGGTGAGGTCCGGCCATTGGCCATTCTCAATGGGATGCGAACCGGTGGCAAAGTGCAACAGCAAGCGGTCCTCGATCTTGTCGGGATGCGCCCAGGCGTTTTGCAGGGTGAGGGCGCAGACCAGTGCGGGGATGGTTCTTTGGGCCAGGGAGCCTAAAATGCGGAGGGCTTTGGCTGTCGTAAAAAGTGGTGTCCGGTTAGAAAACAACATGCGGGCACCCTAAGCCATGGCCGGGCGGTTCGCAAGTGACGTCCCGGAAACGATTAGCCTCCAGGCGCGTAAAAAAACTCCTTGGCAATCTGCCGTTAAACCGGCAGCAACTCCCGGATTTTCCCCGGGATATCGGTGTGCTTCACAATGGATTCGCCCACCAGGATGGCGTTTGCCCCGCATTGGCGGAGGCGGGTGACGTCCGCGGCGGTGCGGATGCCGCTTTCGCCCACGAGCAGTTTCTCCGCTACGCCGGGCGCGGCGCGCAATTGGGCGGCCAAGCGCTCGGTGGTGGCCAGGTCGACGTGGAAGGTTTTTAAATCGCGGTTGTTGACGCCGATGATTTTCGCCCCTGCCGCCAACGCGCGCTTGAGTTCCGCTTCGTCGTGCACTTCCACCAACGCGGCCAAGCCAGCGGCATCGGCCAGCGCCTGGAATTCGCGCATTTGGCGGTCGTCCAAAATCGCGGCGATGAGCAGAATGGCGTCCGCGCCCCATTGGATGGCTTCGCGGATTTGGCGGGCGTCGATGATAAAATCTTTGCGCAACAAGGGCAGGGGAACGGCGGCGCGGATGGCGCGCAAATATTCCAGCGAGCCTTGGAAGAAGTTAACATCCGTGAGCACCGAAATGGCCGAAGCCCCCGCCGCGTGGTATTGGCGGGCGATATGCACGGGGTCGAAATTCGGGCAAATAACCCCGGCGGAGGGCGAGGCTTTTTTGACCTCCGCGATCAATGCCATTCCGGCGCGCGAACCGGCGGCCAAGGCGGCGGCAAAATCGCGGCGCTCCCCGCGCTGGCGCATGAGCGCTTGCAGTTCCTCGGCGGTTGGCTCGGGGGTGGGGAGGGGCGCCACTTCCACCCGTTTCTGAGCCACGATGGTGTCGAGAATGTTCATTATTCGTCTTCGCGGATGTTGGCCATGCGTTTGAGGGGGCAACCGGCGCGGAGCCAGCCGTTGACGAAGGCGTCCAAGTCACCATCCATCACGCCTTGCACGTCGCTGGTCTCGATGCCCGTGCGCAGGTCCTTCACCAAGCGGTAGGGTTGAAACACGTAGCTGCGAATCTGGTTGCCCCAGGAAATGCTGCCTTTCTCGCCGTAAAACTTTTCCATCGCCTGGCGCGCTTCATCCTGGCGCATGGCCCAGATGCGGGAGAGCAAGAGGCGCATGGCGGTCTCGCGATTCTGATGCTGCGAGCGCTGGCTTTGGCAGGCGACGACCAATCCGGTGGGAATGTGGCGGATGCGCACCGCCGTTTCCACTTTGTTGACGTTCTGGCCGCCCTTGCCGCCGGAACGGTAGGTGTCCATCTCGAACTCCGTGGGCGGCAGCGGGGTTTGTTCCGCTTCGGTCAATTCGGCAATGGCATCGATGCTGGCGAAACTGGTGTGGCGGCGCTGGTTGGAATCAAAGGGCGAGATGCGCACCAAGCGGTGCACGCCGCGCTCGGCTTTGCAGAAACCGTATGCGTTTTCGCCGGTGATCAAAGCGGTAACACTCTTGATGCCAGCCACATCGCCAGGCAAAGCGTCCGTGACCTCAAACTCCCAGCCGCGCGATTCCGCCCAGCGCTGATACATGCGCATAAGCATGCTGGCCCAATCGCAAGACTCGGTGCCTCCCGCCCCGGCGTTGATGGAGAGAATGCAGTTATTGGCGTCGTGCGGGCCGTTGAGCAGAACTTTCAGCTCGAGGGTGTCCAGTTTGGGTTCAAATTGGGTAAAATCGCGCTCAACTTCTTCTTGGATAGACAATTGCGCGGATTCCGGTTCGGCCTCGCCGAGTTCGATCATGGTGTGCAAATCCGACCATTGTTTTTCGCACGCGATCAGGGGATCGATTTTTTTGCGCAGCGTGCCCGCTTCATCAATGAACTTTTGGGCCTGATCGCGATTATCCCAGAAATTATCCAAGCCCATCAGGGCTTCGAGTTCGCCGAGGCGTTTTTGCGCGCCGGGGACGTCAAAGAAACCTCCGCAAATGGATCAGCTTATCATTGGCGGCCTGCATCCGGGTTTTGATCACTTCAAACATAGGTTCAATTTGGCTCATTCTCAGCGGCTTGCCTAGAGAATTTTCGGTGTCAGCGAAGGATTACATTCAAGAAAAGGCGAGAAGTGCCGAAGATATGGGGTGGGAGCCAGGTGGCGAAACAGACAACGTAGTCGTGCCCAGAATCCGACAAGATGTTGGCTTGGGTAAAGTGGCAGTCTGGCTAGGTGTGTGTAAGGGGTGCTTAATTCGTAAGTAACTCAAAAAGAGGATGATGTATATTTTCCGGAGTTGGTTGTTACGCGCGATCCTGGGGTTGTGCACCGCAGGGTTTTGGGGCGCGCCTTTTTGCCTGCCGGGACTGGCTGAATCCAATGCGGTAACGAGCACTACCGCCATCACCAACGTCATTACGCTTAATGCCTTGCCCCGTAATCAAAAGCCGGTTCCGTTCCAAATAATTGGCACTGTGCTCCTTAATGATACCACTTGGGAAGGTTTGTTCATGGATCAAGGGGGGCGGGTGGCTTATATCCCTTATAAAGCGAAAGCCAGCATTAAACCCGGCACGTTGCTATCGCTCACTGGGATGGTAGCCGCGGTTGAGGGGAACCCGATTTTCAACCAATTGGCGGCTATTCCGAATGGGGAAACCGCCTTGCCGGAAGCTAAACTATTTCATGTGGCTGGCCGCGGCGCCACCAGCGGTTTGCCTCAATGGGGCCACATCGAGGGCGTAATTCGCTCCGGCCGGGCTATCGATCGAGACCATTATGAACTTGTGCTTTCTACCCCTCTTGGCCGGCTGAGTTCGGTATACCTGATTCGGGCACCGGATGTCCGGCCAGGAATCGGCTCCCAGGTTCGGGTGACTGGATTGCTCACTCCCTTTGGGGAACAAGGAATGGCCTATCGCATCATGGTGCCGAACTCCAGTTACTTCACGGTCCAAAAGTCCAACGCCGTGCCCAAGTCGGTGGAGATAAAAGATTTGTCGCTAGAACCCTTGGATGCTTTGGCACCCATGGTCGTGGTTCGGGGCCGGCTGGCGGGGCAAAAGATCGACGAATATTTAACCTTGGCGGAGGGAGAATCCACTGTTCGGGTGGCGGGTTCGGCCGGTAACCCGATGGTGCCTGGCGCTTTTTTGGAAGTGCGGGGGTTTCCGGAGATGAATGGAAAGCAGTTGGTGCTGGCAGATCCGAATGTTATCCGGATTTCCTCCAATGCCATATCCAATTTCATGGCGCGAACCAACTCGCTGGAACATGGCAATGAACGAGAATCCAAGCCTTTGCTTACCCGCACCGCGCAAGTGCGGGAATTGCCTCGCCACGAAGCCGCGCGCAATTTCCCGGTTCAAGTCCGGGCGGTGGTCACCCTATGGGATCCTGGCCTGCGACGACTCTTTGTGGCCGATGAATCGGGCGGCATCTTTGTGCGCTTGGATTATTATCGGCAGGATTTCACCAATGGCCAAATCGTCACCATCACCGGGGTAAGCGACCCGGGGGGATATGCCCCAGTTATTTGGGCCCGAGAGATTGAGCCGGGCCCCATGGGAACCTTGCCGGAGTATCGTTCATCCAGCATTGAATACATGCAAACGGGATTGGAGGATTCCCAATGTGTCTCGATACGGGGAGTGGCTTGGCGGTGCGGCCTGGCCCAAAACCGAATGGTCATTACCTTGCTCAGCGCGTCCGGATCCTTGATTTCGGTGGTGATTTCCGGTCCCCGGGATAATTCGTTGCTCCTGCGTTATTTGCGGGCGGAATTAGAGGTTAAAGGAGTGTGCGCGGCCAATTTTACCTCCGAAGGCCAGTTGCGATCAGCCGTTTTGTTCGTCTCCGGCACGAACGATATCCGCATCAGCAAACCCGCCCTCGAAAATCCGTTTGCCGAACCGCCCGTGGAAATTGCCCAACTGGGACAATTCACGACGGGCCAATCCATGGCGGCACAACGGCACATTCGAGGGATCGTGACCTGGGCTCAGCCCGGCAAGGGGTTTTATCTGCAAGATGAGTCCGGGGCGATCCGGGTGTTTCCCGCCAATAACAAGGATTGCCCCCAAGTGGGAGTTCACGTGGCAGCCGTGGGCTATTCGGTGCGCACTAACATGGCTTTTTGCCTGGGTGAAGCCGAATTCCGGGTGTTGGCCGAGCGCCAGGGCGCAATGAATGAACCCATTGATGTCCAGGTCACCAATGTGATCGAAAATATGAGTTTGCATGGCCGGTTAGTGCGCCTGCAAGGGACCATGGTTGATAGCAGTTTGTCGCGCGATGGCTGGATTTTGACCTTGAGCCGCGCGGGCGTGGTGTTTCGAGTGCAAGGGATGGGGCCAATGCCGGATGTGCCCGCCGCCGCTGAATGTGAAGTCGTGGGGGTCTGTGAAATGGACAGCACGGGCCGCGAGGTGGGAAGCTTCATTTTGCGCGCGCGCGGCAGCCAGGACGTGCGGATTATCACCGGCCCCCCGCTCATACGGAGCAACGCGGCCATACGCATATTGGAGGCAATGGGGGTGGTGATTGTTACCGGTTTATTCTGGGTAACCTCGCTGCGGCGCCGCGTGCGCAAGCAGACCAAACTCATTCAAGAGCGGCTGGAACGGGAAAATAATTTGGAGGCACGCTACCGCGATCTGTTTGAAAACGCTCCCGATCTCATCATTGTCAGCGATCTCGAAGGGCGCATCGTTTCCCTCAATAACGCGGCCCGATTGCTTTTTAATCCAGCGGGAGGCACGTCCGTATCCGGGAATCTGCGCGGCTTGTTGCTGCCGGAGAGCCTGCCTTTGCTGGCCCAGGCCCTGAAATGCCTGCTGGAAGGCGGGACTTTGCGGCCCGTGGAATTTCAAGCCGAATTGCCCGGCGGAAATAGGGCTTCGCTGGAAGCCACCTTGCGGCTGGTCAAACACACCGGCGACCAGATGGTTTTGGAATGCATCGCGCGGGACATCACCGAGCGCAAACGGATGGAGGACAAGTTGCGGCAGCTTTCACGCGCAATCGAGCAATGCCCCTCCTCTATATTCCTCACCAACATTCGCGGGGAAATCGAATACGCCAATCCTAAGTTCGTGAAACTAACCGGGTACAGCCCGGAGGAGGTCATTGGCCAAAACGCCCGCATCCTGCAATCCGGGGAAACTCCGCGGGCCGTGTATAAAGCCCTGTGGGAAACCATTCTAGCCGGGGGGGAATGGCAAGGAGAAATGCGCAACCGGAAGAAAAACGGCGAGTTTTTCTGGGTGCGCGCCTGCATCTCCCCCATTACCAACCAGGATGGGGCCATCACGCACTTCCTTTCCATCAGCGAGGATATCACCGAGCAACGCCATTTGGAGGAGCGCTTGCGCCATGCGCAAAAAATGGAGTCGGTGGGCCAATTAGCGTCGGGCGTAGCCCATGATTTCAATAATATTCTAACGGTTATCCAAGGGCATGCGATGCTGCTGACCGAGGGGCAACATTTGGACGCGGATACCATGCACAGCCTTAAGCAAATCGCCGAATCCTCCCGCCGGGCGGCTGAATTAACCCGCCAGCTGCTGGCGTTTAGCCGCAAACAAATTCTTAAGGCCCGGCCGTTGGATTTGAATCATTTGCTGGGCAATCTGACGGGCATGCTCGGGCCGTTGCTCGGCGAGCCTATCCAGCTGCAATTGGAATACGCCCCGGACTTGCCGCCAACGCTGGCCGATTCCACCATGATCGAACAAGTCATCATGAACTTGGCGGTCAACAGCCGGGATGCCATGCCGCGGGGGGGCGTGCTCCGGATTGCCACTTTCCGGCACCAGGAACTCGCGGGCCAAAACGGCAACACCGGCCTGGCTGCCGGTGAATATGTCGGACTGCGGGTGTCGGATACCGGATGTGGCATGGACCGCCGCACGTTAAGCCGCATTTTCGAGCCTTTCTTCACCACGAAGGAAGTTGGCAAAGGCACCGGGCTTGGTTTATCCACGGTGTACGGAATCGTGAAACAGCACGGCGGCTCCATTGATGTGGATAGCGAGCCCAATCAAGGCACGACCTTTAAAGTCTACTTCCCAGCCAGCGATCAGCCGGCGCCGGTCGAGGCCGGAGGAAGCCGTCCTACCGCGCAATTGGTTCCCGGGAGCGGCGAAGCGATCCTCATCGTCGAGGATGAACCCGCATTGCGCAACCTGGTCAAAAGTGTGTTGAAACGCCATGGCTATCGCGTCAGTGAGGCGGCCTCCGGCGTCGAAGCCCTAAAAGTGTGGAAAGAAAATAAGGGAGAATTTTCCCTGTTGCTGACGGATATGGTCATGCCCGAAGGGATGAATGGCCGCGAGCTGGCGGACCGGTTGCGCGCCGAAAAACCCCGCCTCCGGGTGATCTATAGTTCCGGGTATCATGTCGAATTGGCCGGCAAAGATTTTGTTTTGCGTGAAAACGACCGTTTCCTGCCCAAACCCTACCGGCCGGATATTTTGGTGCAGTTCGTTCAAGAAAGCTTGCAGAACCGAGATCCCAATTTAGTGGCATGGTAATCGCTTTAGATTTCCACCCCGTTGCCATGGCCTAAACTGGGTTCGGTGGCGAAATTTTTAGCCACTTCCTGGCTGCTTTCGGGCAGGCTGCTCAGCATTCGACAGCCCGCCGGAGCGCGCGACTCCCGATCCTCACGGCTTTGCAGGCATTTGCTCCCGCAATAGCCCGGCAAATTCTTGGCATTACATCTGCTGATCCATTCTCGGCGGCTGGCATGGTTTAAAAATCATCCGCCACCGTTGAGATACAGTAGCTATGCATAAACCGCTTTGGATCATCAAAACTGGAGAGACGTTTGCGACGACCCGCGAAGCCTATGGCGATTTTGAAGATTGGATTATTGAAAAACTAAGTTCCGACGGTCCCGCCATCCGGGTGATTCACGCGCATCAAGGTGAACGCTTGCCGGCGGGTGAAGGGGCCTGTGGAGCCGTGATCACCGGTTCCCATGCGATGGTCACTGACCGTGAACCCTGGAGCGAAACCCTGGCGGCCTGGCTGCGCCGTTATGTGAACCGCATGCCCCTGCTAGGCATTTGCTACGGCCACCAATTGCTGGCGCACGCTTGTGGCGGCTGGGTGGATTATAATCCCCGAGGCGCGGAAATCGGCACCACCCGCGTGCAATTGACGGTGGCGGGCCAAGCGGACCCCTTGTTCACCGGTCTGAGCGAATTTCCCGCGCACGTGGCGCATCGGCAATCCGTGTTGCGCTTGCCGCCGGGAGCGGTCTGCCTGGCGCGCA
>MTLE01000371.1_pt1 | contig 33341 bp, 38 predicted proteins | sample 1982461 | NCBI WGS metagenome assembly MTLE01 (sample SAMN05712605, study PRJNA340218) | biofilm metagenome | isolation source: sample SPL anode biofilm adapted to -200 mV | place: USA | collected 2012-02-03
ATCTGACCGGTGCTAATGCTGAAATCAGCATGCGTCTGCGTGTTCAACGTGGTCGAGGCTATGTTCCTGCATCAGCTCGTTTACATACAGATGATGAAGATCGTCCAATTGGTCGTTTGTTGCTGGATGCAGCGTTTAGCCCTGTAGTGCGTATCGCCTACAATGTTGAAGCTGCTCGTGTGGAACAACGTACTGATCTGGATAAGTTGGTTATCGATATGGAAACCAACGGTACACTAGATCCGGAAGAAGCCATTCGCCGTGCAGCTACTATTTTGGCTGAGCAGTTGGATGCCTTTGTTGATTTGCGTGATGTTTCCGTTCCAGAGAAGAAAGAAGACAAGCCGGAGTTCGATCCTATCCTGCTGCGTCCTGTTGATGATCTGGAATTGACAGTTCGTTCTGCGAACTGCCTGAAAGCAGAAGCAATCCATTATATTGGTGATCTGGTACAGCGCACTGAGGTGGAGTTGTTAAAAACTCCTAACCTGGGTAAAAAGTCTTTGACCGAAATCAAAGATGTGCTGGCTTCCCGTGGTTTGTCTCTGGGCATGCGTCTGGAGAATTGGCCGCCGGCAAGTTTGGCAGACAATTGATCCAGATTGCAGGTTCTACCGATTTTGTTAGAAGGATAAGGTCATGCGCCATCGTTTGAGTGGTCGTCAACTGAACCGGAATGCTAGCCATCGTCAGGCTATGTTCCGCAACATGGCCAGCTCCCTGGTTCGTCATGAGATCATCAAGACGACTTTGCCTAAAGCAAAGGAGCTACGTCGTGTAGTTGAGCCCTTGATTACTCTTGCTAAGAGTGACAGTGTTGCAAATCGCCGTTTGGCATTTGCTCGTACCCGCGACAGAGATGTTGTTGGTAAACTGTTTACTGAACTTGGCCCACGTTTTCAAGGTCGTCCAGGTGGTTATACGCGCATTCTGAAATGCGGTTTCCGCGCTGGTGATAACGCACCAATGGCTTATATTGAGCTGGTTGGTCGTCCGGTAGATGCAGAAGCAGCTACCGAAGAATAAAATGAAGCCGGGGTAACCCGGCTTTATTTTTTCCGCTTTTATCAACGGTCCCTTCCTGAACCAGATACCTTTCGATCCCACCTTATACTCCGGTCCTGCCTTTGCTATAATATAACTGTTCTTATTCAGAGCCTGTTATCTTCATGTTTTTTAAGCAGAAGTTCATGGTTGGTTTTAGTCATCTACACGCAGTGATTTGAAGGATGCAATGCTGACGTCTTCCCGAATTGAGTTAAAACCACCATCATTAGACTGGGTTGAGCCGCTGCGACTGGCTTTATCGGAAAGTTATGAATTGCATCAGTTATTTCTTGATTGGGCCGAGCCAGATCCATCCATATTGACAGTTACAGCTAATATGAATGTGGCGAAAGAGCAATTTGAACGTAAAGAACATGAATTGCGGTTTTTGATTGTGCGGCGCGAAGATCAATTACTGGTTGGCAGCATTAGTTTACACGTCAGGGATGTTTCGGTTCCCTATTATGAGATCGGTTATTGGGTGCGACAATCAGCGGCTGGAAAGGGTTACATAACAGAAGCTGTGCTGTTGTTGGCGGATTATGCCTTCATTCATTTACATGCTGCCAGACTTGAGATCCGCACTGCTGCGAGTAATGAAAAAAGTCGTGCCGTGGCAGAAAGAGCGGGTTTTAGACTGGAAGCGACATTAAAAAATGCCTGTCGTTCGCAAGGTCATCTGGATGATACCTTGGTGTATAGTCGTATTGGGTATGAAGATATGATTCCGGAGATCGATCTGGTTGATATCTCTCCGGATGGACTCGATTACTAACGGCTAATTATCGTTATTCATCGTATTTTTCGATAGGTTTGCCCATTTCCGTCATTATTTGCTGAACCATGAGCGGAATGTCATCGGGACAATCTTTACGTAAATCATCATCGGCCGGTAGGGGTTGGCCAGTATAGGCATGCAGGAATGCTTCACAAAGCAATTCGCTGTTGGTGGCATGACGCAGATTGTTTATTTGGCGGCGAGTACGTTCATCTGTCAGTATCTTTAATACTTTCAGCGGAATTGAAACTGTGATCTTTTTGACCTGTTCACTTTTTTTGCCGTGTTCTGCATACGGACTAATATATTCGCCATTCCACGCCGTTTTCATTGTTCACCTGTTATTCCAGCCAGACAAAGCATAGTAACCCGTATAGGCAGTAATGGCAATCCATAGGCAAAGCCATGTAGACGTCTAGAAGTGTTGACGGCTTACATGCGGTGGGGTACCGTGATGGCACGCACGACTATCAAGGATCTCTCATGTCGGATTACCAACGAGAAACATACGCTGTCAAATCAGGAATTGCTGCTGATACTCAATTCGGTTCGGTTGTTCCTCCTATCTATTTATCCACGAACTATACTTTTGCCGGTTTCGGTGAAAAACGAGAGTTTGACTATAGCCGTTCTGGTAATCCGACCCGTAGCACGCTGGCGGGGGCATTGGCGGCATTAGAAGGTGGTGCAGGAGCTGTGTTTACCGGCAGTGGGATGGGGGCAATCAATCTGGTCACCGCCTTGTTGTCTTCCAATGATTTGTTGGTTGCGCCACATGATTGTTATGGTGGAACCTATCGGCTATTCCAGCATGTCGCCGCGAATGGTTCGTACCGGGTGTTATTTGTGGATCAAACTGATCCTGTCGCAATGGCAAATGCGCTCGCGCAAAAGCCGAAATTAGTATGGGTTGAAACACCCTCTAATCCGTTATTACGTGTGGTCGATATTGCCGCTATTTGTCAACAATCACACGAGGTCGGCGCATTAGTGGCGGTGGATAACACCTTCTTGTCACCACTGCTGCAACAACCACTGGCTATGGGTGCGGATATTGTCGTCCATTCTACCACCAAATATCTGAACGGTCATTCGGATGTGGTTGGCGGTGCGGTAATTGCCAAAGAACCTGAATTGCATGAAAAACTGGCTTGGTGGGGCAATTGCCTTGGACATACTGGCGGTGCATTTGATGCGTATCTGACGCTGCGCGGACTGCGCACCCTAGCGCCGCGCATGCGAGCCCATCAGGAAAATGCGGATGCCATTTTGGCTTATCTGCAGCAACAACCGCATGTCACTAAAATTTATCACCCAAGTTTGCCTGAGCATCCTGGACATGACATTGCTAAACGTCAGCAGCAAGGTTTTGGTGCAATGCTAAGTTTTGAAGTGGATTTTGATATAGAACAATTAAAGCAATTTTTGAGTGGTTTGCAGCTGTTTTGTCTGGCAGAGTCATTAGGTGGAGTTGAAAGTCTGGTCGCACACCCGGCAAGTATGACGCATGCAGGGATGGATCCAGAAGCACGCCGGGTAGCGGGTATTTCTGATCAGCTACTGCGTTTTTCCATCGGGATTGAACATATCACTGATCTGCTGGCGGATTTAGATCGCGCATTTGCCTGTGTAGCCAGCAAATAAAGTAGTAATACCAATACGGCCTCAATCGCCGTATTAAAAGATTAAGAGGTAACGAAGTATGCCGCACACAGCAACAGGCCACCTTCCTGGACGTCAGGTACATAAATTTGGTGGTAGCAGCTTGGCTGATCCCAATTGTTATCGTCGGGTGGCTGGACTCATCGAGCAGGAGTCTGACCCGCGTGCATTGATCGTGGTTTCTGCAGCGGGTAAAACCACTAATCGCTTACTGCAAGTATTAGAGTTAAGCGAGGCGGGTGATGATGCAGTTGTTGCGGCGATACAAGGTTTAAGAGCGTATCAGTTGGGATTGATTGAAGGGGTATTAGATGGTCCGGCGCGTCAGGCATTATCCCTGCAGTTGATGGAAGACATTGATACCATCGCGGGTGTTCTGAAAAAAAATTATGATCGTCATGAGCGAAACGGGATCTTGGCCAATGGTGAAGTATGGTCGGCCCGTTTGTTGGCGGCGTTATTGACGGAACGTGGTAATCAGGCGTCGTGGCTGGATGCTCGTCGTTTTCTTTCGGCAGAAGAAGGTGCTCTGGCTCGCGTTAATGAAGTGTTATCACGGGAAAAATTACGCGAAGTGTTAGCCGGTACTGGTGAACAACGCGTGGTCGTGACGGGTTTCATCGCTGCTGATAATGAAGGGCGGACATTATTGCTGGGACGTAATGGTTCAGATTACTCGGCGACCTTGCTCGGTGCCTTAGCTGAAGCGGAGTCTACTGCCATTTGGAGTGATGTCGCCGGTGTTTATTCAGCCGACCCTCGTTGTGTAAAAGACGCCAAATTGCTCGAACGTTTATCTCTGGCAGAAGCGAATGAATTAGCGCGATTAGGCGCACCGGTTTTACATTCTCGTACCTTACAACCATTACTGCACAGTCAGCAAAAACTGGTATTACGTTCGAGTTACGCGCCAACCGGTGGTGCTTCGCATATTTTACGCCGCAAGTCGCAGGTGAAAGGGGCGCGCATTGTCACTTCACTTGAGCAAATCGTGCTAATTGAACTACGTATTCAGCCGGACTGCGACTATGAACAAACTGTTGCGTGTCTCGAGGCATTATTAGCAACACAGCAGCTGTCGCCGTTGGTGAGTAAAAACTTGGCCGATCGCCGTATAGTCCGTTTAGCCTATACACTGGAAATGGCGCCAGATGCTCATCAGTTCTTATTACAGCAACAAGATCTCTCTGGCCTGAGGGATGTAGTGCGTCGTGATGGTTTCAGTCTGATTGGTCTGGTGGGAACCGGCGTTTGTGACAATGCGGAACAATGCCATCGTTTTTACCGCTTACTGGTCGATCAACCGCTGGAATTTATCTATACCGCACCAGAAGGTTTAAGTCTGGTGGCGGTGGTGCGTGAAATTACGCTGGAACCGTTACTGATTGCTTTGCACCACGCTATGTTTCAGCAGACTAAGCGTGTTGGCCTGGTGGTATTAGGCAAAGGAAATATCGGTAGCCAGTGGTTAAAATTACTCGCCAAAGAGAAACACCATATTGAGCAGGCACACCAGCTGACACTGACTTTGTATGGCTTGTTTGATTCGCGTGGCGGCATATTGTCTGAAGAAGGCTTAGATCCGCTGCAGGTGCTGGATAGTTTTGATCCACAACCGGTGATCTGGGCGGAATTGTTGGTACAACTGGAGCAACATCCGTTTGATGAGCTGATTGTGCTCGATCTGACCGCCAGTGAAACAGTGAGTAGTTATTACCCGGAGTTTGCGCAGATCGGCGCACATCTGATCACCGCTAATAAATTTGCTGGCGCCGCGGAAAGTGCGTTTTATCAACGGGTACGGCAAAGCTTTGCCGAACATCAGGTGCAATGGCGTTATAACGCGACCGTTGGTGCCGGTTTACCGGTACAAGCTTGTATTCGCATGATGCTGGAGTCGGGTGATCGGGTGCATGGTATCTCGGGGATTTTTTCCGGTACGCTGAGCTGGTTGTTCCAACAATATGATGGCTCGGTTGCATTTTCCGAACTGGTGGATCAAGCCTGGCAGCATGGTTTAACTGAGCCGGACCCGCGCGAAGATCTGACCGGTCATGATGTGCGACGTAAGCTGCTGATCCTGGCGCGTGAAGCGGGGCTAGAGCTTGAACCGGAACATATCTCTTTGCAAAGTTTGGTGCCGGCTGGTTTGGCTGAGATCCCGCTGGAGAGCTTTTTTGAGCAGCTGCCGGAATTAGACCATGCGGTGGAAACAGCATTTGATGAAGCGAAAGCGCACGGTAAAGTGCTGCGTTATGTTGCCCGTCTAGATCGCGATGGTTCCGCGCGTGTGGGACTCGATATGCTGGCGGCGGATCATCCGTTTGCGAATTTACGCCCTTGCGATAATATTTTCTCGATAGAGACTGATTTTTATCGCACCAACCCGCTGATCTTGCAAGGGCCGGGCGCTGGGCGCGAAGTGACCGCTGCAGCGGTTCAAGCCGATCTGTGGAAGATTTGTGCGACCTTAAAATAAATCAATATGCGCGGAATGAACCGGTGTTCGCCGCGCTACTACCTAACTCATAGACCTCAATATAATCAACACTTGCCGTTCTTGGCCCTGATTTTAGCCATTCAATCAGTTTATCCACGGCTTTGCTTTCGCCTTGCGCCACCACTTCAACCGAGCCATCCGCCAAATTGGTAGCATGGCCAGATAACCCTAAGCGATGGGCTTCTTGTTGTGTGAAATAGCGAAATCCCACCCCTTGTACAATGCCGTATACCAGCACTTTAACACACCGAGTTTGTGTCATGCCGTTAGCTCCATTTATGCGGCTCATTGTTTTAACTTAGTCATAATGCACGAGTACGACAAGTATCTCAGTTGGTGAAAAGCGATCTGAATCGAACTTTGCCACGTATAGCTCAGCATTATTTTAATGGGTCATTGTTTACCCTATCAGGACAGTATTATGCCGGAATTACCCGAAGTTGAAGTCAGCCGATTAGGGATCACGCCGTGGATGGAAGGTGTAGTTGTTGAAAAAGTGGTGATTCGACATCCGCGTTTGCGCTGGCCCATTCCGTCAGAAATCCATCTGTTGGAAGGTGAGCTACTACATTCGATCGAAAGGAGAGCAAAATATTTATTATTACGTTCCACGTTGGGAACGGCGATTTTGCATCTGGGGATGTCTGGTCACCTGCGTATCCTTCCTATCGGTACACCGGCGGAAAAGCACGATCATGTGGATCTGGAATTAGCCAATGGCAAGTTGCTGCGTTTTCATGATCCGCGTCGATTTGGTGCTCTATTGTGGACAACTGATGACCCGCATCAACATCCGCTATTAAAGAGCTTAGGGCCGGAACCGTTAACCGATGCGTTTACCGCCGACTATTTGTGGCAACGCAGCCGCAAACCGCGCAGTGCGATTAAACCGTGGCTGATGGATAACCATATTGTGGTGGGGGTTGGGAACATCTACGCCAATGAGTCGCTTTTTATGGCGCATATTCACCCGAAACGGGCAGTGAACTCGCTGACGATAGAGGAGAGCCATGCGTTAGTGGCGGCGGTGAAACAAGTACTGGCTCGTGCCATCACACAAGGTGGTACCACATTGCGTGATTTCATGCGCATTGATGGTAAATCGGGTTATTTTGTACAGGAATTATTGGTGTATGGGCGGGCAGGGCAAGCCTGTCAGGTGTGTGCGCATCCACTGGAAGAGCTGCGCTTAGGGCAGCGCAGCAGTGTGTTTTGTCCGATTTGTCAGCCGTTGTAGGTGGTTATGACTGAGTGAGTTGCAATTGCTTGGTTTTAATCGCAGCAGCGACATTTGGGGTAACAAATTGACCGGCATCGCCACCATGCAATGCAATTTCACGCACCAGCGTTGACGAAACAAAGGCATATTGTTCTGCGGGCGGTAAAAAGACAATCTCCATTTCCGGCATCATGCGGCGATACATAGCCGCCAGTTGTGATTCATATTCAAAATCACTGCCCGTACGAATGCCACGTAACAATATGGTGGCTTGTTGTTGTTTCATGAAATCGATCAACAGATTGCTGAAACCGGTAATGGTGACATTTGCAAGGGGTTGGCAAACTTCGGTTGCCAGAGTAATGCGTTCTTCTAACGTGAATAATGGTCGTTTACCTGGACTCGCAGCGACAGCAATAATGACATCATCAAATAAGGCCGATGCGCGGCTGATCAGGTCGAGATGTCCGCACGTCAGCGGATCAAAGGTTCCGGGGAAAACAACTTTCTGATGCATGAGTACAATGCTCACTAGAGATTAATATCGACTATTATAAATGTGATATCGCTTGTTTAGATACCGTAGCAGAGGGGACTTTGCAAAACGAAAGCGACAGGTTATTGTTGCGGCGTATTAATATACCAAGGGGATAACGTATGTCTGTGTTTTGGGGTGTAGTAGTTCGTTTATTGGTTGTTTCCTTACTGGCTCTGTCATTACCGACCCGGGCATCAATGATGTCCACTCAGGAAACCATACCGGTTCATCAACTGAGTGAGCGTGCGCATGTCATGCAATTCCTGGCCAGAACCGATGTGGCGAAACAGATTGCTGCGCAGGGAGTGGATGTAGCACTGGTACAACAACGTGTTGCCGCGATGAGTGATGATGAAATCACCCAGTTATCCGGCAAGATTGATAAATTACCGGCAGCCGGCTCAGATGTTTTGGGGGCCGTGTTATTTGTATTTATCGTGTTACTGGTGACAGATATTTTAGGCTTAACGAAAGTCTTTCCATTCACCCGTTCAGTGCGTTAATACATGCATTTTCTAACGAAAGCCCACCTGTTACTGGTGGGCTGTTTATGGTTAGTCGGGTGTGCTAACCATTTCCCCGAAACTCATTCGCCTGCCATTACCTCATCGAGCAAACAACTCGCTGTACCATTTATTGTGCAAGATGATGCATATTGTGGCCCCTCGGCATTAGCCATGGTATTGGCGCAGCAAAATAAAACGGTGTTAGTTTCATTGTTAGCGCAAGAGATGCTATTACCCGCGCGTGGTGGTGCATTACAGGCTGAGCTGAAAGCCAGTGTACGACGTCAGGGCTATCTGGCGTATGAAACCGACCCCACACTGCTGGCTTTGTTGACCGAAGTGAATGCCGGCCGTCCGGTGATTGTGTTATTGAATCTGTCATTTAACTGGTACCCGAAATGGCATTATGCCGTCGTGACTGGTTATGATCTGTCTCGACAGGAGATTATTGTGCATTCCGGTGCACAGGCCAATCAGCACTGGTCTCTGACGCAATTTGATAATCTCTGGCAACGTAGCCACCGATGGGGCCTGCTGATTTTAGCACCATCCGTGTTGCCGTCAGCATCAATGCAAGAAACTCGTTATCTGCAAAGCATTGTTGATTTGGAAAAGACGGCAGGTTTGGCTCGGGCACAATTAGCCTATCAGGCTACTTTGCAACGTTGGCCTAGCAATTTGACTGCCTTGATAGGTCTGGGGAATGCCGCTTATCAACAACATGATCTTGCTTTGGCGCAACATTGGTTTCAGCTTGCCGCCAGTTATCATCCAGACTCCGCTGTTGCAGCCAATAATTATGCGCAAACACTGTTAGATAATGGTGATCCGGCCAATGCCTTTGTCTGGGCACAGAAAGCGGTGCTAGCTGATGGTGGCGCCCCCGCGCGCGACACCTTGCAGCAGGTTTTACACGCATTACATGCGGAATAGCTGCGTCAGTATGTTATCTGGCGCTGAAGCAGGTAAAATTGGCGGATTATTTTACAGAGAACTTACCCATGACTGCTCCTCGTATTTTGAAGAGTGCCGAACAAATTTGTTGTTTTGATCCTTTATTGGCGCCTGATTTTACGCCAGATTATTTTTCGGCTGACTACTGGCAACAGCAAAATGCGATCACCGGGCAATCTCATGGTCGAGGTATCACCTGGTTTTTGCAGCATGATTCGGCGCATTGGGTTTTACGTCACTACTGGCGGGGTGGGCTGATTGGTCGTTATATTCCCGATCAGTTTTGTTATACCGGTCTGCGTTGTACACGCTCATTTGCCGAATTTTCGTTGTTACAAAAACTGGTCGAAGATGAATTACCGGTGCCGCGGCCGATTGCTGCTCGTATTGTGCGTAGCGGTTGGCATTATCAGGCCGACATTTTGATTGAACGGATCCCCAATGCGGAAGATTTGGTGCAATTACTGAAACGGGGGCATTTGCCGCGTGAAACATGGCAACAAATTGGACACGTATTGGCACAATTTCATCAGGCTGGTGTATATCATTCTGATCTGAATGCCCACAATATCTTGCGGGATAACGATGGCAAGATCTGGTTGATTGATTTTGATAAAGGCGCTATTCGTCATCCGGGGCGCTGGCAAGCGAAAAATCTGGCGCGCCTGTTACGTTCACTGCAAAAAGAAGCAGCGTTACATCCGTTGTTTCACTGGCAGATGGATGACTGGCAGCATCTGCTGGTGGCCTATCAGGCCTACCGGTGAGGTAATGTAACTAATACGTTATCAATTGCCGTTAAACTCTTTTCTAATGCCCCCTGATTGGCTGCAACCACATCAAATGCTGCCATGCCCATGGTATGTCGCTGTTCTGATGAACCGAGTAATTGCAGCACATGCGTTGCCAACTCACTCTCATCATGAATGACCTGACAGGCGTTTTTGTCGACCAGTTGTCTGGTGATATCACTGAAATTAAAGAAATGTGGGCCAATCAACGTGGGTTTGGCCAGGGCGGCAGGTTCCAACAGATTATGTCCACCAACGGGTACTAAACTTCCCCCCATGAAGGCAATATCGGCAATCTGAAAGAAATACGCCATTTCGCCCATGCTATCACCCAGCAGAACCGATTCTTGTATTGTGACTAAGCGTTGTTCACTACGTCGGCAGATGGCAAATCCTTTCTCCAGACATAATTTAGCCACATCAGTAAATCGTTGTGGATGACGAGGAACCAGAATTAACAATGCATTGGGTTGCTGCTTACAGATTTCCTGATGTGCTCGCAGAATTGCTTCATCTTCCCCTTTGTGTGTGCTAGCCGCGATCCAAACTGGGCGGTTGCCTAAACCTTGACGGTATTGTTCACCTAATTCGATCTGTTTTTGATCTAATTGAATGTCAAATTTAATCGACCCTGTCACTACGATCTGTTGTGGCATTACACCCAGTCGTTTGAAGCGTTCCGCATCGTCGTGATGCTGGCACAACACAAGAGTTAGCGACTGGCTCATTTGCCGGAAGAAGTGACGAATGCCTTGATAACGTTGACAAGATTTCTCCGACAGTCGGGCATTCAAGATCACCACCGGTATGTTCTGCTGACCGCACTGTGCCAGTAGATTTGGCCACAATTCAGTTTCCATGATCAGTAAGGCTTGTGGTTGGATCTGTTTGATAAAGCGTTTTACTGCACCTGGATAATCCAGCGGTGCGTAGCGATGCTCCACCAAATCACCTAAACGTGCCGCTTGATCGGCGCCGGTGCGGGTGGTGGTGGTTAACACAATCGATAATTCCGGATGCCGCTGTTTGAGTGCTTTAATCAGCGGCGTGACGGCAATGGTTTCCCCAACACTGACGGCGTGGATCCAGATTGGTGCCTGATTATTGGGTGGGGTGACCCAGCCCAGATGTTCTTTCCAACGCGGACCAAAACCGGGTTTTCCATGACGAGGACGATAGAGCAGAAATAGAACCACCGGTGACAGCAGATAGATAAGCAAAGTATAAAATAAACGCATACATAGCGACCGGTAGGGATAAGGAGCGACAGTATCAGAAAAACGGATCATACTGGCAAGCGACGTTTGCTGGTGCAGTTGTTGTCTTATTGCGCCATTTTGAGGCGACGTAGCGAAAAAGAGCGTGATTACCAAAAATATAGTCTGCTACACAGACGGATATGTTGTTTTTAATTTTGGTGATTAAAACTGCATTATTTTAAATATGCAGCCATATAAACTGCTTTAGTTTGATATTTATACTTCTGGCTCTATTTTTGCTAGAAAAGCCGGTGATCTGTGTTGTTATTATGCTGTCTGGTCATGGGGTATTTTTCACTCCCACTCTTGTCTTTCGCCATACGGCAGTGATAGAAAGCGTTTAAAACTATTATAGTTGTAAAATGAAAGGCCCAAATGGACTTGAAGTCCGATAATCGAGGGAATCCGCATGAAGAAAATGTCTAAACTGATCGTAGCTGCAGCCGTTTCTGCGGCGCTGTTCGGCACTGGCTCTGCAATGGCTGAAGATACGATTAAAGTTGGTATTGCTGGTCCTGTGACTGGCCCTGTTGCGCAATATGGCGACATGGAGTTTACCGGTGGTTTGATGGCTGTTGAGCAGATCAATGCTGCTGGTGGCATCAATGGTAAAAAGCTGGAAGCGATTAAATATGATGACGCGTGTGATCCCAAACAAGCGGTCGCAGTAGCGAACAAAGTCGTGAATGATGGCGTTAAATTTGTTATCGGCCACCTGTGCTCTGACAGTACCTTACCATCATCAGACGTATACGAAGATGAAGGCATTCTGATGATCACGCCTGCGGCTACCGCACCAAAAATCACTGAACGTGGTTACAATCTGGTGCTGCGTACTACAGGTCTGGATAGTGACCAAGGTCCAACCGCTGCTAACTACATCACTTCTGTGATCAAGCCAAAAACTATCGCGGTTATCCATGATAAGAAACAATACGGTGAAGGCATTGCAACTTCAGTGCATGAAACGCTGAAGAAAAATGGTGCTAACGTCGTTGATTTCGAAGGTGTGACTGCTGGCGATAAAGATTTCTCTGCTTTGATCGCTAAACTGAAAAAACTAAATGTTGATTTCGTCTATTACGGTGGCTACCACCCAGAATTAGGTTTGATCTTGCGTCAGTCCGCTGAAAAAGGCTTCACAGCTAAATTCATGGGCCCAGAAGGCGTAGGTAATAAAGACATTTCTGCGATTGCCGGTAAAGCTTCGGAAGGCATGTATGTCACCATGCTGAAAAAATATGACCAAGATCCAGCGAACGCTGAATTGGTTGAAGCTTTTAAAGCGAAAAAACAAGATTACTCAGGTCCATTCGTATGGACTACTTACGCAGCTATTCAGGCTCTGAGCGCGGGTATTAACGCCGCCGGTGAAGAACCAGCCGACGTTGCTAAATATCTACGTGCTAACAAAGTGGACACCGTGATGGGCCCACTGGAATGGTCTGCAACAGGTGATCTGAAAAACTTTAAATTTGGTGTCTATCAGTGGCACGCGGATGGTTCATCCAGCGTCCTGCAATAACACCTGATAATCCCAAAAGCGGGGCCGTTTCTGACAGCCCTGCTTTTTATTTATCATGTCGCTCACTTTTTTTTCCGCGCTGATCCCGTCCTTCGCGGATCACTCAGGAACAATGGTATATGTCTGAACAGATTTTTTACTTTATTCAGCAATTGCTGAATGGCCTGACTATCGGCAGCACGTATGCGCTGATAGCCATTGGTTATACGATGGTGTACGGCATCATCGGCATGATTAACTTCGCACATGGTGAAGTCTATATGATTGGGTCCTATATCGGATTCATGGTGATCACAGCATTAATGATGATGGGTATTGATAGCTCATTCTTGTTGATGGGGTCAGCCTTTATCATCTCTATTCTTATCACCAGCTGTTACGGCTGGAGTATTGAACGTGTTGCCTATCGTCCGTTGCGCGGCAGCAACCGTCTGATCCCGTTGATTTCTGCGATCGGTATGTCGATCTTCCTGCAGAACGTCGTGCGTTTTGCGCAAGGCTCGCGTGATATCGCGATGCCAGCACTGGTACAAGGCGGGATCGAATTTGGCTCTGCGATCAGCGTGTCATACATGCAGATCATCATCTTTGTCGTGACCTTTATCTCGATGTATGGCCTGTCGCAATTTATCTCCCGCTCCCGTATGGGGCGTGCGTGCCGCGCCTGTGCAGAAGATATCAAGATGGCGAATCTGCTGGGTATCGACACCAATAACGTGATTGCCCTGACCTTCGTGATCGGTGCGGCCTTAGCTTCTATTGCGGGTATTCTGCTTGGTTTGTATTACGGCGTAATCAATCCATCACTTGGTTTTATGGCGGGTCTGAAAGCCTTTACTGCGGCTGTATTGGGTGGTATCGGTTCTATCCCTGGCGCCATGATTGGTGGTTTAATTCTGGGAGTTACCGAAGCTCTGACGTCAGCTTATTTAAGTTCAGAGTATAAAGATGTTGTGGCGTTCTGCTTACTGATCACTATTTTGTTATTAATGCCAACCGGTATTCTGGGCCGTCCAGAGGTAGAAAAAGTATGAAGCATCTCAAACAAGCCTCTGTTGCTGCTTTGCTGACACTGATTTTGTCGGTGTGGTTGTTCTGTTATCAGTTGCATACCGAAGGCGTCGGTATCACGGTGACCAGTCGTTTGCAGGAAAATGGCCTGCTGGTCGGGTTGGCTGTGGTGATTGTGTTTCTGTTCCAATTATTTCAGGATCAAATCGGTGGTGGGTTTGCTGCGCTGAAAGATCAATTTCCAACAGTAGCATTACCGACTACCCAGTCTAATCCAAAGCTGTACCGTACTTTGCAGTTGTGTTTGCTGGTCGCGATATTGGTGATCCCGTGTTTTGGTTCGCGTAGTGTGCTGGATTTGGGTACTTTGATCCTGATTTACGTGATGTTAGGTCTGGGTCTGAATATTCAGGTTGGTCTGGCTGGTCTGCTGGATCTTGGTTATGTCGGCTTTTATGCCATCGGTGCTTATACCTACGCGTTATTGAACCAGTACTTTGGGCTTTCTTTCTGGGAAGCGCTGCCACTGGCTGGCGGTATGTCAGCGCTGTTTGGTTTTGTGCTGGGGTTCCCGGTGTTGCGTCTGCGCGGTGACTATCTGGCGATCGTGACGTTAGGTTTTGGTGAAATTATCCGTATTTTGCTGAATAACTTAACGACCATTACCGGTGGCCCGAATGGTATTTCCAGCATTCCGAAACCATCACTGTTTGGTCTCGAGTTTTCACGTCGCGCCGAAGAGGGGAGTCGTACTTTCCACGAATTTTTCGGCATCAGCTACGATGCCAACTATAAGATTATCTTCCTGTATGTGATGGCGGTACTGCTGGTGCTGTTTACGCTGTTCGTGATCAACCGCTTGCTACGTATGCCACTGGGTCGTGCTTGGGAAGCGTTGCGTGATGATGAAATTGCGTGTCGTTCACTGGGTTTGAACCCAACTGTGATCAAGTTGACGGCATTTGCGATCGGTGCGGCATTTGCCGGTTTTGCTGGTAGTTTCTTTGCCGCGCGTCAGGGCTTTATCAGTCCGGAATCGTTCACTTTCATGGAGTCGGCCATCATTCTGGCTATCGTGGTGTTAGGTGGTATGGGCTCGCTGCGTGGGGTGGTTATCGCCGCTGTGGTCATGACCGTATTGCAGCAATCACAGCTGTTCAGTGAATATAGGATGCTGATTTTCGGTATCTTGATGGTCGTAATGATGTTGTGGCGTCCACAGGGTCTGGTGCCAATGACTCGTCATCATGTGGAGTTGCCTAAATGAGTAAGTTATTAGAAGTCTCTAATCTCTCCATGCGTTTCGGCGGCTTGCTGGCTGTCAACGGTGTGGCGTTACAACTGAGAGAGAAAGAAATCGTCTCGATTATCGGTCCGAATGGGGCGGGGAAAACTACAGTATTTAACTGCCTGACTGGTTTTTACAAACCAACAAATGGTGTGATCCGTTTCCGTGGTGAAGAGATCCAAGGTCTGCCGGGGCATGAAATTGCCCGTAAAGGTATCGTGCGCACATTCCAGCATGTGCGTCTGTTTAAAGAGATGACGGTGCTGGAAAACTTGCTGGTGGCACAACACCGCCACATGAATACCAATTTCCTTGCTGGTTTGTTGAAAACGCCTTCTTTCCGCCGCTCTGAAAAAGAAGCGTTGGACCGTGCAAAATTCTGGCTGGATACCATTGGTCTGACGGATTTATCCAACCGTTCTGCTGGTAATCTGGCGTATGGTCAACAGCGTCGTCTGGAAATTGCCCGTTGCATGTGTACGCAACCGAAGATCCTGATGCTGGATGAACCTGCCGCTGGTCTGAACCCGAAAGAGACCGAAGATCTGAACAATCTGATCCGCCAGTTGCGTGATCAATTTGATGTTTCGGTGCTGTTGATCGAACACGATATGAAACTGGTCATGGATATTTCTGATCATATCTTCGTCGTGAATCAGGGCACGCCGTTGGCAGAAGGTAAACCTGCTGAAGTGCGTGATAATCCGGCCGTGATCAAGGCCTATTTGGGCGAATCATAGGAGATAGCCGATGTTAGAAGTAAAAAACGTCTCTACCTTCTACGGTAAGATTGCAGCATTAACAGATGTCAGTGTGCACATCAAAAAAGGCGAGATTGTTTCGCTGATCGGTGCCAATGGTGCGGGTAAAACCACGCTGTTGATGACGATTTGTGGTGATCCAAAACCATCACAGGGGCAGATCCTGTTTGAAGGTAAAGACATTACTCAGGATTCAACCTCTTCTATCATGCGTGGTGATATTGCGATTGTGCCGGAAGGCCGTCGTATCTTCTCCCGTCTGACGGTGGAAGAAAACCTGAGCATGGGCGCGTTTTTCGTCAATGATAAAGCGGAAAAAATCACGCTGATGGACGAGGTGTTCAACCTGTTCCCGCGTCTGAAAGAGCGTATCAATCAACGTGCTGGCACTATGTCGGGCGGTGAGCAGCAGATGCTGGCGATCGGTCGGGCACTGATGAGCAAACCGCGTCTGCTGTTTCTGGATGAGCCGTCATTAGGCTTAGCTCCTATCGTGATCCAACAGATTTTTGATATCGTGCAGCAATTGCGTGAACGCGGCATGACCATCTTTCTGGTAGAACAAAATGCGAATCAGGCACTGAAACTGGCCGATCGTGGTTATGTGCTGGAAACCGGTCGTATTGTGTTGGAAGACACCGGCGCTGCGTTACTGGCAAACCCTGCAGTACGGAACGCGTATCTGGGCGGTTAATTTTTTCAAAAACAGATCTTTTCTGTAACAATCGGGTAAACTGTTGGCATTCCGTCGAGGAGATAGTGAATGACTCAGTTTACCCGCATTTCTTTAGAGCAGGCAGCCAGGCTGCTGCAACAACCTTCGATTTGTCTGACTGACATCCGTGATGCCACATCATTTAATGCGGCACACGTCGAAAATGCCTTCCATCTGACCAACGATACCTTACCGACTTTCGTCGAACAGATAAGCAAAGAAACACCGGTGCTGGTGATGTGTTACCACGGCAATAGTAGCCAAGGTGCGGCGAATTATCTGGTGAGCTTAGGTTATCAGACGGTCTATAGTGTGGACGGTGGGTTTGAAGGCTGGAAACAAATTTATCCATTCACGGCTACGGTATGATTTTACTGATCCAACTCAATGATCCGCAATTAGCACAGATGCTGGCGGATTATTTACAAAGCCGTCATATGCCTTGTCAGCTGCAAGTCTCAGAAACCGGTGTGTCACTGTGGTTGCTGGATGATAAACAAGCCACTATGGCGGAACAGGAAGTACAACGTTTTGTTCGTGAACCGTATCATGCGCGTTATCGCGAAGCGGCCTGGCAACAAGAAAAACCCACTTCGTGGCACTCTACAAGTGATTCGGGATTACTGACCGAACTGATGTTGCAAGCGCAACCGCTGATGTTGCTGGTGACTGTTCTGACTGTGGGGGTGTTCCTGCTGTACTGGTTAGCCATACCGGTTGAGACTCTATTATCCTTTGAATGGCCATGGCAGCGCGGGCAAGTCTGGCGGCTGATCACGCCGGTACTGCTGCATTTTTCGGTCTTACATCTGCTCTTTAATTTGGCTTGGTGGTGGTATCTCGGTGGACGTTTAGAACATCGCTATGGTGCCGGTAAATTAGCCATATTGTTGTTCTCTGGTGCATTGATCCCGAATGTATTACAGGCCATGGTGTCGGGAGCGGAGTTTGGCGGATTATCGGGTGTTACCTACGCACTGATTGGCTATTTATGGTTACGCGAGCGTGGCTTCGAAGATCAATCTCAGGTCGCGGTATCTAATGGCCTGTTTATCTTTATGCTCTGTTGGCTGGTGCTCGGGTTTACTAATCTGTTTGGTTTGAATACCGCAAATCTGGCCCATCTGGGTGGTTTACTGGTGGGGTTGTTTCAAGGATGGCGGGATAGCCATCGTGCTATCCCTAAAGCCAATTAAGCCAATTTATTGATAGAGATAGTTGGTGAAGATTAAGTCACGGACAATGGTTTTACCGGTTTCTTTGAGCAGGCGTTCATTCACTTTATCCTGACACTCCTGACGGATAATGTCGCGGCCTTTGAGTGAGCGAATATGTTCAACCGTTTCTTTACCCAATACATCGTTAATCGTGTCACGGATCAGTGGTTCGTGTTTTTGTACCAACGCGAGATCACCGGCATTATTGACCATGACTTCTATCTTGATGCGGATATACCCCATATCACCATTAGCCGTGATGTAATTGGTAATGATTTCCGGGTCGAGTGAAAAATAAGAGATAACCGGTTTGTTTGGATCGACCGCTTCGCCTTCACCTTCTCCACCGCCTTCCTGTGCCAGAACCAGAGAGGGAAGCAGGCAGCATAGCCAAAACAAACGTAGCATCGTTTTCATAAATGGTTTCCGAAAGATGAGAGACAGTTAAATCCGGTGATGAGTAAATTGTTCAAGGCAAATCCATATTCGTCAAGCGGGATCCACCGACAATGCGATCCGTTGCCTGATGTCAGCATACTGAGCGATCTGATCTGGTCGGATGCCGCATCGGTTATGTTGCCAGAAAAATACCGCGGCTGGCTGCAAGACTCCGGCTCATTAACGGCCAGACTTCAACAATATACCGCCTCTCTGTCATTGCAGCTACTGACCTCTGGCTGGCAAACCATCAGTAATACGAATACATCACAGTTAATGCGACAAGTTTTGTTATCTGATGGACAACAGCCTTGGATCTGGGGTTTAACTGAGGTCAATGCATTACAGCTTGCTGATGAACCGGCTTTGTCAAATTGGTCGACGGAACCATTAGGGTCACTGCTCTTTGCTGATGATGCCATTGGGATGCGCCATTTTGAAGTAACCGATTTTACGCAAAGCCGCGAATTTCTGCGAATGTTACCCGATTGGGGATGTCCGGTGGCACAACCGCTCTGGGGGCGGCGCTCACGCTTGCAGTTTCGCTCTTGTCCGCTCACGTTGACGGAAGTTTTTTTACCTGAACACCCGATGTATGGAGTGTAAACATGGCTTTTGCTTTACCTGCACAGTGGCAGCCTTATTGGCAGTTGGCTCGGTTAGATAAACCGATTGGTACGCTGTTGCTATTATGGCCGACTTTATGGGCATTGTGGTTAGCCGCAGATGGTCTGCCGCCGCTCTCATTACTGGTTATCTTTATTGCCGGGGTGTTTGTGATGCGTTCGGCGGGTTGTGTGATCAACGATTATGCCGATCGCAACGTTGATGGTTATGTAAAACGCACCGCATCACGCCCTTTACCTGCCGGGCGTCTTTCGACCACGCAAGCCTTACTGTTCTTTTTTCTACTAGTCATCATTGCGTTTGTTTTGGTGTGGCAACTGAATCAATTCACGATTTATCTCTCTGTGGGTGGGTTGTTGTTGGCTGCCATTTATCCGTTTATGAAACGAGTAACGTCATTGCCGCAACTGGTGCTAGGGATGGCATTTTCCTGGTCGATCCCAATGGCTTATGGTGCAGTTGCTGGACAATTGAGTCTGACAACTTGGTTGTTATTTTTGGCTAATTTAGTTTGGACCATTGCTTACGACACCATGTACGCCATGGTCGATCGCGATGATGATATAAAGATTGGCGTGAAATCGACGGCGATTTTGTTTGGCCGTTATGACCGGCATTACATCGCATTATTGCAATGCCTGACGCTGTGCTTGTTGTGTCTGATCGGTTGGTTGGAACAACTTTCGCCGAGTTATTATCTGCTGTTGCTGCTGACGAGCGGGTTCTTTGTTTACCAGCAATGGCTCATTCGCCATCGTCAGCGAGAAGCGTGTTTTCGCGCCTTTCTGAATAATAACTGGGTGGGAATGTTCGTTTTTATCGGAATTATACTCGCTTCCTAATCGCAAACACTGCAATGCCCTTTGCTTGTGGCAGATAACTGTATATACTCACAGTTATCTGTATAAAAACACAGGCTTATCTCATGAAGCAGTTAACTCCCCGTCAAGCTGAAGTATTGGCTCTAATTCGCTCTGCGGTTCAACAAACCGGTATGCCGCCGACGCGTGCTGAAATTGCTTCCGAGCTTGGGTTTAAGTCCGCAAATGCGGCGGAAGAACACCTGAAAGCATTAGCTCGTAAAGGTGTCATTCACATGATGCCAGGAACGTCGCGCGGTATTCAGTTGTTAAATGAAGAACCGGAAGACGAAGATCTGGGCTTGCCTTTAATTGGTCGTGTGGCTGCCGGAGAACCTATTCTGGCGGAACAACATATTGAAACACACTATAAAATTGATGGTGCATTGTTTCATCCTCATGCCGATTTCTTACTGCGCGTGCAGGGCATGAGTATGAAAGATATCGGCATTTTGGATGGCGACCTACTGGCGGTACATAAAACTACACAGGCCAATAACGGGCAAGTGGTTGTCGCGCGGGTAGGAGATGATGAAGTGACGGTTAAACGCTTTGAACGCAAAGGGCATGTTGTGCGTTTATTGCCGGAAAACGAAGAGTTACAACCGATCGTTGTCGATCTGACCCAAGAAACGCTCAGTATCGAAGGGCTGGCTGTTGGCGTTATCCGTAATGGTAGTTGGATGTAGATGTCACAGTGAGCCGTCTGTCGGCTCACTGCTTGTTTCATTCATTAAATGGCGCCGTAGAAACCTAACTGGCGCCAGCTTTCATAAACAAACACCGATACTGCATTTGAGAGATTCATACTGCGACTTTGTGGCAACATCGGTATCCGTAAGCGTTGTGCTTCCGGCAAGCTTTCAATGATCGAAATTGGTAAGCCGCGAGTTTCTGGGCCAAACAGTAGAACATCACCTGCAACAAAACCTGCTTCTGACGGATACGCCTTGCCTTTGGTCGTGCAGGCAAAAATTCGAGCATTACCCACTGAACTCAAAAATTCATCGAAATTAGCGTGACGCTTGATGTCGGCAAATTCATGATAATCCAACCCGGCACGGCGTAAACGTTTATCATCCCAAGCGAAACCCATCGGCTCTATCAGATGCAAAAAATAACCGGTATTAGCGCATAAACGAATAATATTACCGGTATTAGGTGGGATCTCAGGTTCATATAAAGCAATGTGCAACATAATAAGTCTGCGCTGTTTCTTAAAGTGGTTAGTAGAAAGCGACTGTGATTATTGTCAGTTAATCGACAAAAGTGTGGATAACTTCGCTAAAAATTGATCTTTTATCAAGAAGCAAATTCGCGGCGAGTTGTATTATTACATATATAAACGTTGTTCTCTCATCCTATGACACGCAATGTCAGAATGATGGTGGATGAATTCATAGCGAGTAGAAGATAGTATTATGCAGCTGACTCTATTTACGGATTATGCGTTACGTACGCTGGTTTATTTGGCATTACAGCCAGAAAAACAACTATCCACAATTACGGAAGTAGCTGATCGATTTACTATTTCTCGTAACCATGTGGTTAAAATTGTGCATCAGCTGGGCATGAAAGGTTACATTGAAACCATTCGTGGTAAACATGGTGGTATCCGTCTTGCGCGCCCCTGTTTGGAGATCAATTTGCGTGATGTGATCGCAGATATGGAGAATGTCACCTGTCTGCTGGACTGCCAACGCGAAGGATGCCGTTTAGCGCCCGGTTGTCGTTTCCAGTCGATCATGCGCAAGGCGATGCGAGCATTTCTGGGCGTACTGGCAGAATATACGCTGGATGATCTGGTTCGCGATAAAGAGCGGATGTGTGGTTTGCTGGATTTAGAAATTCCGGTCACCACAGTCAGCGAAGCGTAAAAACCATTTTGATAAAAAAGCCACATGCATCAATCATGTGGCTTTTTTGTATCGGTCGATAACAGCTTTAATCTTTCCAAAACGAAGGAAACAACAGCACGGCAACCGTCAATATTTCCAATCGCCCCATAAGCATATCTCCAGCCAAAACCCACTTACCTGCAGCAGGAATAGTTGCAAAATTCCCTAACGGACCGATGGCATTTCCGAATCCTGGCCCAACATTTCCGACAGCTGTTATTGCACCACTAATAGCTTCAAGCGGTGTCAAACCAATGAGCCCGAGCAAAATGGCACTCATTACAATAACGGCGAAATAGCCTAGTACGAAAGCAACGATTGAGCGGACAATGGCTTCATTCACAGGACGACCATTATATTTCTGGGGAAATACACCAGCAGGATGCATTAGTTGACGTGCTTGTTTTTGGAACAATGCAGCTGCAATTTGGATCCTAAATAGTTTAAGCCCACCGGCTGTTGAACCGGAGCATGCACCAAACAGCATCAAGAAAAAAAACATAATTGTTGTCGTGAAACTCCAAGTGCCGAAATCTGTCAGGCTATAGCCTGTGGTGGTCAGAATAGAGATGATATTAAAGGTTGTGAGCCTTAGTACATCATCAAAACTAAAAACATTGGTATACCAAAGCCAAATACTCATAAATAAACAAGTCACGGCTACCAGACAGAAGAAACCACGAACTTGTGCATCGCGGAATATCAACCCATCACGTCGTCGGAGACTTTGTACATAAAGTATGAAGGGTAATCCGCCAAGAAACATGAATGCACTGGCAATCCACTGTGCTTGTGAGGAAAAAGCGCTCATAGAGGCATCTTTCGTTGAGAAACCGCCAGTGCTAAGAGTTGTCATGGCATGATTAACAGCATCAAATAGAGACATGCCGCTAAACCAGTAACTACAGCAACATAGAATACTCAACATCACATATACAATGAGAATGTTACGTGCGACATTCGACATTCTTGGGGAATCTTTTTCAGAGCGGTCTGATGACTCCATTTGAAATAAACGCATACCTCCCACATTCAGGTACGGCAATACGGCAACCGCTAATACGATAAACCCAATACCTCCTAACCATTGCAGTAATGAGCGCCAGAGCAAAATTGCAGGTGGCATATGATCCAATCCCTGCATGACGGTTGAGCCGGTTGTCGTTAGGCCTGACATGGCTTCAAAATAGGCATCGGTAAAACTTAATTTGCTCAGAAACAGGAAGGGCAGCGAGGCAAACATACACATGATCACCCAGACTACCGTGGTCAGCACGAACATGTCTCTGACGCTCAGACGGAACGATTGCTGATAGCCCATACGGGTTAATAACAATGCGATGGCATGTGTTAAAACCGCAGAAGCTAAAAACTCTGCGGTGCCGGCTGTGCCTGTAAAAAATGCAACCAACAACGGCAGCCACATGAACAGCGCCAGTTTTGATAACGACAGGCCGATAACGAAAGTAATAGGTTTAAAATTAATCATATGGCCTACAAGAAGAACGGACTTGGTTGGAATAGACGTTCAACCTCAGGGATATGTTTTTTATCAACCAAAAACATTACCACGTGGTCATCTTGCTGGATCACGGTAGTGTCGTGGGCAATTAACACTTCATCACCTCGCACTACAGCACCAATGGTTGCTCCTGGCGGCAATTTTAATTCGCCGATGGAACGCCCAACCACTTTAGATGTGTGTTCATCACCATGTGCAATGGCTTCAATGGCTTCGGCGACACCACGACGTAACGAATAAACGTTGGCAATATCTGCGCGCCGAACATGAGTCAACAAGGCAGAAATGGTCGCTTGCTGTGGCGAGACCGCAATATCAATCGTGCCGCCCTGCACCAGATCGACATACGCACTACGTTGGATCAGCACGATAGCTTTGCGTGCCCCGAGTTTCTTTGCCAGCATCGCCGACATGATGTTGGCTTCATCATCGTTGGTGACGGCAATAAAGACATCGATCTGCTCGATATGTTCTTCCTGTAGCAATTCTTGATCGGCGGAATCACCACAGAAGACAATTGTTTCTTCCAGCATTTCGGATAACACTTCGGCGCGTTCTGGATTGCGTTCGATCAGTTTTACGCTGTAACGTCCTTCCAGCTGACGGGCCAACCCAGCTCCGACATTGCCACCGCCAACAATCATGATCCGGCGATATGGGCTTTCCAAGCGCTGAAGTTCTGACATGACCGCACGAATATGACCGGATGCAGCAACAAAGAAGACTTCATCATCCGCTTCGATAATGGTTGTACCCTGCGGGCGAATAGAGCGCCCTTGGCGGAAAATAGCTGCCACACGAGTGTCAATGTTCGGCATGTGTTCTTTCAGCGTGGCCAGAGCATTACCAACCAACGGGCCGCCGTAATAAGCTTTAACCGCAACCAATCCCAGACGACCGCCGGCAAAGTCAGCCACCTGCAATGCGCCCGGATATTCAATCAACCGGCGCATATATTCGATAACTAATTGTTCCGGTGAAATCAGATGATCAATATGGAACACTTCACCTTTGAACAACTTTTCCCGCGCGGATAAGTAAGCATGGGAGCGAATACGAGCCACTTTATTGGGCACGTTAAACAGCGAATAGGCAATTTGGCAGGCTACCATGTTGCATTCGTCACTGCTGGTGACGGCAACTAGCATATCGGCATCATCGGCACCCGCTTCGCGTAACACGCCAGGATATGAGCCTGGGCCGCAAACTACGCGCAGGTCATATTTGTCCTGAAGTTCACGCAGGCGCTCTGCATCGGTATCAACCAGTGTGATTTCGTTGTTCTCACCGACTAAATTTTCCGCAAGCGTCCCGCCAACTTGGCCTGCGCCGACAATGATGATCTTCATGCTGCCACCTGTTTAGTCAATTTGGCGTAGAAAAAACCATCCATATGCTGCTCTCCAGGGTAAATTTGCCAACCAGGTTGTTGTGCTGTGTCTTGTTCATTTAATGGAACGTGAATAGCATCGGTGGTTCTTTCTAAGAAAGCTTTAATTTGAGTACTGTTTTCGTCAGATAAAATGGAGCAAGTGGCATACAGCAAGGTACCACCGGGTTTTAATTGTAGCCACATCGCATCGAGGATACTGCTTTGTAAGCGGGCTAATTCGGTAATATCTTCGGCCCGACGTAACCATTTAATGTCCGGATGACGTCGGATCACGCCGGTTGCAGAACAAGGTGCATCTAATAAAATGCGATCAAATTGCGGGCCTTGCCACCACTGTTCGGGTTGGCTGGCATCACCGTGAATAAGCGTTGCGTGCAGTTTGATGCGCTGCAGATTTTCCGCCACCCGCAGCAATCGGGTTTCATCGAAATCGACCGCAATCAGCTGTTTCACCGCAGGCTGGTGCTCCAGAATATGCGCTGTTTTTCCTCCAGGGGCGGCGCAAGCATCTAATATCAACTCATCAGCTTGTGGTTCTAATAACCAGGCGGCATGTTGTGCTGCGGCATCTTGTACTGAACAAGCACCTTCTGCAAAACCAGGTAATTCATTCACATCACACGCTTTTTCTAGTAACAGCGCTGAAGCACAACTGCCGTGCGAGGTACTATTAATACCTAAGGCGGTTAATTGCTGTTGATAATCTTCGCGTGATTGTCGGCTTAAATTCACGCGCAGCCACATTGGCGGATATTCATTACCCGCCTGTAACACGGAAACATAACCATACTGGCAGGATTGTTTGATCTTTTTCAGTAACCAGCGTGGATAACTAAAACGCGTTGCTTCGTTTTTATCTGCCGTTTGCAGCAATTCTTCCTGTCGGCGTTGTGCATTACGTAACACACCATTGATCATGCCGCGAAAACTATCGCCATTCATGATCTTCGTGGCACTAACCGTTTCGGCTAATGCCGCATGCGGCGGGATTCGGGTATAAAAAAGCTGATACAGACCGACCAATAATAAATAATGCAGAGAGCGGTGCTTGCCCTTCAGCGGGCGTTCGATCAATTGTTCCGCGATAAACTCTAAACGGTTCAGCCAACGTAAAGTGCCGTAACAAATTTCCTGTAATAATGCGCGATCTTTGGCCGGAATAAGCTGTTGAGCTGCAGGCAACGCGGCAGACAGAGAATATCCCTGTTCTACTACCTGAAACATAACCTTGGCTGCGGTTGCCCGAACTTTCATAAATACCACTCAATAAACAATTAAGGCAGAAGATTGCCGGGTAGGAAGAGATCCTGACGTGCATTAAATACATCCGCAAAGGACATGGCTTTTTTGCCCGGCAGTTGCAGTTGTTTAATGCGTAAAATACCTAGGCCAGTGGCAACATCCAATCCATCTTTGCTGGCTTGCACAATTGTTCCGGCAGGTTGATGACTGCTGTCAGATAACACCTCTGCCTGCCAGACTTTTATATTCAGCTCTGCCAACTGAAAATAACTGACCGGCCAAGGGTTAAAGGCGCGGATACAACGCTCAATAAAACCGGCTTCCTGCTGCCAATCAATACGGGCTTCTTCCTTGGTGAGCTTTTTGGCATAGGTTGCGAGCTCATTATCTTGCTTTTCAGGCTGTGTTGTTCCGGCGGCGATTTGTTGAACTGTCGCCAGTAAGCCTTTCGGGCCTTCAATAGCTAGTTTGTCATACAAGGTCGCACTGGTTTCTTCCGGCGCGATCGGACAAACAATTTTATGCAGCATATCGCCGGTATCGAGACCAATATCCATCTGCATGATGGTAATACCGGTTTGTGCATCGCCAGCCCAAATAGCGCGTTGGATTGGCGCCGCTCCACGCCAGCGTGGTAACAATGAGCCATGCACATTAATACAACCCAAACGGGGGGCATCGAGTATGGCTTGCGGTAACAATAAACCGTAAGCCACGACGATCATCAGATCAGCCTCTAATGCTTTTAACGCCTGCCGTGCTGCTTCCTCTTTAAAGTTCACCGGCTGGAAAACTGGAATCTGATGCGTGAGCGCCACTGTCTTGACTGGGCTGGGGGTGAGTTTGTTACCCCGGCCGGCAGGTCTGTCCGGCTGAGTATAAACACCAACCACCTGTAAACCTGCATCTAGCAGTGCTTGCAAGTGTTGGGCGGCAAAATCAGGTGTTCCGGCAAATATAATGCGAAGATTATGCACAGATGATCCTATCAGGATGAACGTTCAATACGTGCCTGCTTTTCCAGCTTCTGCCGGATACGCTGCCGTTTCAGTGGCGACAAATAGTCTACAAACAGTTTGCCGACCAGATGATCCATTTCATGCTGCAAACAGATCGCCAATAAACCATCGGTTTCAATCTCAAACGGTTCGCCATTTCGATTCAAGGCGCGGACTTTGACCCATTCCGAGCGCGGTACTAAGGCCCGACATTCGGGAACAGACAGGCATCCTTCTTCTATCCCAGTTTCGCCACGTTTCTCAATTAACTCCGGATTAATTAATACTGTGGGTTGACTGTGATCTTCTGAGATATCTACGACTATAATTCGTTTATGAATATTGACCTGTGTCGCAGCCAGGCCAATCCCTTCTTCCAGATACATAGTTTCAAACATATCCTGTATGATATGTTCGAGATCTGGGGTGATTTTTTCGACAGGCGTTGCAATTTTGCGCAATCGTTCATCAGGGAAACGTAAAACTTCCAGAGTGGCCATATAATTAATTAATACTCGTATATCGTAACTGTCAGCCTGATTTTAGTCGGCTGGCGTCCAAAATAACAGCCGTCCGGCATAAACGGGACAGGGATGATTATGAAACTACGTTATATTTCGCTTTTTTTGGTGTCTGCATTGTTCGCCTTTCAGGCAAGTGCCGACACGTTGACATTGAAAAAAGACCATCCAGATAAATATATTGTCAAAAAAGGCGATACATTATGGGATATTTCCGGACGATTTCTGACTAAACCGTGGTTATGGCCACGGTTATGGAACATGAACAAACAGATCAAAAACCCGCATTGGATCTACCCCGGCGATCGTTTACGTCTCACTTGGGTGAACGGCCAGCCAAGACTGGTTTTAGATCAGTCGGATGCCCGCGAGGGGAAACGTCTGGTCAAGTTAACGCCTAAGGTGCGCATCGAAGAAAACCGGTCACCGGTGTCGACCGTTGAACTTTCCGAAATATCGCAATTCTTACGGGCCGACATGGTTGCCGATATGAATACCGATATTGAGCATGCGCCGTATGTTTTGGGTGAAAACGACGATAGCAGTATTTTTATGTCGCAGGGACAAACAATACACGTGCGCGGTAAGCCGGATCTGAATACCAATTATGGTGTCTACCGTGTTGGGAATGCTTATAAAGATGAGAGAACTGGCGAAGAGTTAGGCCGCCAACTTGAGCTGGTGGGCGTTGTGCAGCCTAAAGAGGTGGGTGACAACAATATTACAGCTGTTGAAGTCGTCTCCAGTTTCAGTGAAATTCGACGTGGTGATCGCTTACTGCCGATGCTGGCAGAAAGTAGTATAGATGCGTTCTTTATCCCACAAGCGGGTAATTTACCTAAAGTCGCGCATATCATTGATATACCGATGAAGAGTACCTATGTCGGTAAATACGACACTGTCATTATTGACAAAGGGGCCAGAGAAAATCTGAAACCAGGCGATGTTTTCGGTATTGTTCGTCCAGGTGCTGAAGTGGTGGATAACGGCCCAGATAATGTCGCTTACGAACAAGATAGCTCAATTGGCCAGAAGTTGATGAATAAACAACCGACGGTGCTCAGTGCTGATCATATTGGTGAAGTGATGGTTATCAAGGTCTACCAGAAAACCAGTTTAGCGATAGTGATGAACAGTCGTGATATGGTGCGTGCTGGTTATGTGGTGGAAAACCCTTGAACCCTCTTTGTCGCAAGATGAATTAGCTCTGTGGTTACATCTTATCGATGTTCCTGGAATCGGCCCCGTCAAAGGGGCCAAATTATTACAGCGATTTGCCATTTCTGAGTTGTTAAATTGTAGTTCTGAACAGTTATCTGCTTGCGGCTGGAATGAAACGCAAATCCGTCAGTGGCTTGATTTTTCCCCTGATAATTATCAATCGACCATTGATTGGGGGAATGATACAAACCAGCATATCCTGCATCTTGATCATCCGGCTTACCCGTCATTGCTCCGCAATGTTGTCGGTGCACCATTAGTTTTATTCATTACTGGCAGTCCAACCATTCTTAGTGAACTTCAGCTTGCTATTGTGGGTTCCAGAAAACCAACAATCGATGGTCGCGACGCGGCTCAGATCTTTACGCGTGAATTAGTACACGCGGGATTGGTGATTACCTCTGGGTTGGCGACGGGTATTGATGCCATTAGTCATCAGACCGCGCTGCAATATGGTGGTAGAACTATCGCTGTACAAGGCTGTGGCCTGAGTCAGGTTTATCCATCAAAACACCGCGCTTTAGCGAACCAAATTCTCGAACAGGGTGGGGCGCTGGTTTCTGAGTTTCTTCCGGATACTTTGCCACGGCCTGAACATTTTCCTCGTCGTAACCGTATTATAAGTGGATTGTCCGTTGGTACATTAGTCGTTGAAGCCGCAGAAAAAAGTGGTTCACTGATTACCGCAAGATATGCAGTAGAACAAAATCGGGACGTTTTTGCGGTTCCAGGCCGAGTAAATAACCACAATGCGCGTGGTTGTCACCGATTAATTCAGCAAGGAGCAAAACTTGTTTGTGATGCGGCCGATATAATAGAAGAGATAGGCATTTTTCCACCACCGGTTGTTGAGCAAATGGTTGCTTACCCCAAACAGGAAGAATCTTTATCTAATTTGCCATTTTCCCGATTGTTAGATAACTTAAGAAGTAATGAGGTAACAGCGATAGATGTTATTGCTGCGACCAGTGGGTTGCCTGTTCAGGAGGTGATGACGGAATTAATTACACTCGAATTAGAAGGATTAATTTTGTCAGTGCCGGGTGGTTATGTGCGAACGAGGAGTGCCTAATTATGTTTGATGTTTTAATGTACCTGTTCGAAACATACGTGCAAAGTGAGTTAGATTTCATGGTTGATCAAGATGCCCTGACCGATGAACTAACTCGTGCCGGCTTTCAAAAACCTGAAATATACAAAGCGCTTTCCTGGCTGGAAGATTTGGCTGCATTACACGATAGTCCTGATGCACCGGAATATACCGCGTGTGCTTCTGACTCGTTTCGCATTTATGCCGCCGAAGAGACATTAAAATTAAGCACCGAATGTCGTGGATTCCTGTTATTTCTGGAACAGGTCCGCGTGCTTAATTGTGAAACTCGAGAAATTGTCATTGAACGTCTGATGGAATTGGATACGACAGAGATTGAACTGGATGATCTGAAATGGGTCGTCATGATGGTATTGTTCAATCTACCGGGCGGTGAAAATGCCTGTCATCAGATGGAAGAATTAATGTATGAACCGGATGTGGTCACTATCCAGTAACAAGGCGCTACATCCGTAATGAGTAAAATTGATAGCTGTTTGTTCAATGCACAGGAACATGCTCTGGATAAAGAGTATCGTCTTTGTCCAGAGTGTGGCGACTCACTGAGCCTGCGCAAGAGTAAGCATGGCTTGTTTCTTGGCTGTGAAAACTATCCTACCTGCCAATATATGCGTCCCTTACAGCAACACAGTGTGCTCACGGAAAAGGTGCTTGAAGATTCCAGTTGTCCTGATTGTGGTAAACCGTTAGCGATCAAAAAGGGGCGCTTTGGGTTGTTCATTGGTTGTACTGGTTATCCAGAGTGCCAACATATTGAAACTAATAGTCCTCTACCGGATATAGCATCGGAACTACCAGCTTGTCCAAGTTGTCACCACGGGCAACTACAGGCTAAGACCTCGCGGTATGGAAAAACATTTTATGCCTGTAGCGATTACCCAAAATGCAAATATGCTATTAACGATAAACCGGTCGCTAAAGCTTGCCCGCAGTGTGGATTCGCTATACTGATAGAGAAACGCACCCGGCAAGGCGTTCGTTTTTGTTGTCCGCAAAAGAGCTGTAACTATAGCGATGACTCACTATAATGCGACACGCTATCAATTCTGTAACATTTTTTTAACCTGAAGCAAGGAAGTTCCTCTCATGTCAAATCCATTTGTAGCGATCCTGATGGGCTCTGATTCCGATTTTCCGGTCATGCAGACTACCCTTGATGTGTTGAAATCATTTGATATCCGCTATGAAGTTAAGGTGACATCAGCACATCGCACGCCAGCAGCAACTCATGCTTATGTCACTGATGCTGAAGCACGTGGCTGTAAAGTCTTTATCTGTGCAGCAGGTTTGGCTGCTCATCTGGCCGGTGCTGTGGCAGGTATTACAACGCGTCCTGTTATTGGTGTGCCTATTGATGGTGGCCCATTAAAAGGAATGGATGCATTGCTTTCCACCGTGCAGATGCCAGGTGGCGTACCAGTGGCAACTGTTGCGATTGGTAAAGCAGGTGCTAAAAATGCTGGTTATCTGGCTGCACAAATGTTGGCGGTTGCTGATGATGCGTTGGCTCTCAAAGTCAAAGCAGAACGTCAGAAAAATGCGGATGAAGTGATAGCAAAAGATGCTGCTTTGCAGGCTCAGCTGAAATAATTAAGGAAGGCGACACAGGTCGCCTTTATTCTTCATGACACAAGATATACAGCAAGCATGTCAAATTCTGCATTCCGGTGGGGTAATTGCGTATGCGACAGAAGCCGTGTTTGGGTTGGGATGCGATCCCGACAATGAAGCTGCAGTACATAAACTGTTGCAGATAAAACTGCGCCCGATAGAGAAAGGTTTGATTCTGATTGCGGCAGAATGGCAGCAATTAATCCCTTATCTGGATGTCAGTTCTCTTAGCCACGAGCAACTGCAGCGGGCACTCAATTCCTGGCCTGGTCCTTATACATGGGTATTTCCAGCTAAAATGACTACACCCAAATGGCTAACCGGCGAATTTAGCTCTTTGGCGGTTCGTGTTAGTGCTCACCCGCAAGTGCGTGCTCTATGTCAGTCATATGGCAAACCGTTGGTATCCACTAGTGCCAATTTGACAACATATCCTGCTTGTCGCACAGAACATGAAGTTCGTTTACAGTTGGGTAAGCGAATTGACTATATATTGCCAGGCAACGTCGGGGCTAATAGCAATCCTTCCGAAATTCGGGATGTGATAACAAACCAATTGTTTCGAGCTGGATAACGGCCATGTTGCCGGTATTGTAAAAATATGAAGAGGCAGATCATGGATCGTTACGCTGTTTTTGGTAATCCGATTAACCACAGCAAGTCACCTTTTATTCATACCCTATTTGCACGCCAAACACAGCAACAACTCAGTTATGAAAAAATAGAAGCGCCGGTTGATGAATTCGTCAGCACTATACGGCGTTTTTTTTCCGAAGGTGGAAAAGGCGCCAACATCACGGTGCCATTTAAGGAACAGGCTTTCCTGCTGGTTGACCAACTATCACCACGCGCTAAATTAGCTGGTGCGGTGAATACTCTAAAATTAACCGATGACGGTGTCTTACTTGGTGACAACACAGATGGTGCGGGTCTGATACAAGATCTGAAATATCATCTGGAAGATCTCAGTGGGAAAAAAATTCTATTGTTGGGGGCTGGTGGTGCATGTCGCGGTGTCCTTGGGCCTTTGCTGGAACAGCAACCGGCTGAAATCGTTATTGCGAACCGAACAGAAAGTAAAGCGGAAGAGTTGGCGCAGCATTTCTCATCCATGGGTAAAATAAAAGCCTGCCAGTTTGCGAATTTGAATGAAACCTTTGATCTGATCATCAATGGCACTTCAGCCAGCTTGTCCGGTTCAGTACCTGATATCCCTGCCTGCGTGATAGGAGGCAACACCGTAACCTACGATATGATGTATGGCAGTCACGAGACCGCATTTAATCTTTGGGCTAAACAGCATGGTGCAATAAAAACCATTGATGGCCTCGGTATGCTGGTGTGTCAGGCGGCAGAAAGTTTTGCTATATGGCGTGGGATTCGCCCCGGCACACGACAAGTTATCCGCGAATTGCGGCGTAATCTGACTGGGGCCTAATAGCTAACTGTTCGTTTCAGCCAGAAACTCATTTTTCAGTAATACATAATTAGCAGAGGAATGAACGAGGAATCCCCGTTCTTCCTCTGTTAATGCCCGGCCTTGTTTCACTGGATTGCCGACATAAACATAACCAGATATCAGACGCTTTCTTGGTGGCACGACAGAACCAGCGGCAACAATCACATCAGATTCAATTTCTGCTCCATCCAGAATTACTGCGCCCATCCCCACTAAAACCCGGTTTTGGATCACACAGCCATGTAATACCGCTTTATGTCCAATAGTGACGTCGTCACCAATAATTAATGGATAGCCCGATGGATTAGCTTCTGAGATCCGGTTGACGTGCAATACCGAGCCATCTTGTACATTGCTGCGCGCACCGATAGTAATATAGTTAACATCACCGCGAACTACGGCCATTGGCCAGATACTGACATCATCTGATAAACGCACATCCCCGATCACACAGCTTTGCATATCAATATACACTGCATGACCTAACTGAGGTTTGATACCCCGATAACTACGAATAGCTGACACGATAAGACCCATTAAAATGAAATTGTGGATAAGATTGTTTATATCTTGCGATAAATCCAGATCAAGTTGTAGATAAACAATTAAATCAATAAATCTTTAAAAAAGCGCTTGATCAAAAAAGTTCACTCCCTATAATGCGGCCCC
>MTLE01005105.1_pt1 | contig 33298 bp, 18 predicted proteins | sample 1982461 | NCBI WGS metagenome assembly MTLE01 (sample SAMN05712605, study PRJNA340218) | biofilm metagenome | isolation source: sample SPL anode biofilm adapted to -200 mV | place: USA | collected 2012-02-03
CTTCGAAAAATTACGATTTTAATCTGGTACTGAAAGGCGGAACATTAAATTATACCGGCGCATCGGTTGGCACGGACAGGAATATAAAATTAGAAGGAAACGCGGGTATCGGAGTTGGTATAAGTGGTTCTGTGTTAACGCTGAATGGTATCATCAACGGTACAGGTGCTCTCGAAAAAACAGGTGCCGGAAGTCTGTTACTGAAAGGACTTAATACTTACGAAGGTACAACCACCGTTTCGGAAGGTTCACTCGAAATAAACGGAGCCGATGCCATTAATAATGCTTTCAGTGCCTCAAAAGAATATTACCTGAATGGAGGTTCGGTAAAAACAAGTGGTGGTTCAAGCACAGTTTATGAAAATTATTACAGCAACCTGATTGTTACCGAAGGAACAACTTCGGCATTCGAACCCTATCGCAATTGCTACATTTACAGCAAAGTAAGCGGTAGCGGAACGCTGAACTTCAACATAACTTATGTTCGTGAATATGTGCAGGGCGACTGGTCGCAGTTCAGCGGGACGGTTTATGCGAATGGTAACGGTACTACTTCCGATGGCAATCAGTTTATGCTGAACAATACAGTTGGTATTCCGAATGCGCGCGTTGTTACTTCAGGAAATACAAAAATTGTATGCTGGAAAAATGCAAGCACCATGTATCTGGGAGGATTATCGGGTCCGGCGGGAACTTATCTCTCCGGTTCGGATAAAGTAAATAATTCGGCTACCATGACATGGATTGTAGGAGGTGCCGGAACCGACGAAACATTCAACGGAGTTATTAATAACGAATGTTCCAATAAAAGTTACAAAGGCGTAACAACCATTGTAAAGGAGGGAACCGGTTACTGGAAACTTACCGGCGCTAATATCTACAGCGGGACAACTACTGTTAAAGGTGGAATGCTGATAGTGGATGGAATTCAAACCGGTACCGGAAAGGTAATTGTTGCGGATGAAGCTATTCTGGCAGGTAAAGGAACTATTCCGGCGTTAGTTGAAGTTCAGTCGGGAGCTACACTTCAGCCCGGCGATCCTACACTTGTTGCCACAAATAATTACGGAACAATTACTTTGGGATCGTTGTCTTTATTGTCGGGCAGTATTACCAACATGGAGGTTAACAGGTCGTTGGGAATTGTAGATAAAATTGCCGTTACCGGAAGTGTTGCGTTGGGAGGAACGTTGAACCTTACGCTGACAGGAACTCCGAAAGAAGGCGATCAGTTTACATTATTTACGGGAGCATCGTTTACAGGAGCTTTCAGTGATATTATTCCGTCTATTCCCGCAGAAGGATTGAAATGGGAAATGGATGGCGGAATTCTCAAAGTGGTAAACGAGGCAAATGGCCTGAATAAGATTTTAAATGCCAATGTAAAAATAGTTCCGAATCCTGTTACCGATTATGCGGAAATTACGTTGGATAAAATTTATCAGAATATCAACGTAACCGTGTTGGATGTGAATGGCAGCGAACTTATGCATTTCACTCCGTCGACAGATCGTTTTAAAATTGATCTGAGCAGCTTGTCGAAAGGAATGTATTGCCTGAAAATAAACGGCGACAACGATTTGATTGTTACCAAAATAATCAAGAAGTAAACAACTTTATTCGTTTCTTAGTAAGAGGGTGACTCCAGGTCACCCTCTTACTTTATCTATCCACCAAACCTCAAAACGTCTTCAGACTTTTGAGAGTTTGATCTTGTTTAACAAAACAAACGTTTTAGTGTCTGCGACGACTAAAAGTTTGTTTTGTTATTCTTTCCCCTCGCTGCCGCAAGATTGCATCGCGTGGCAAACTAGTTTTCAAAACCCATAATTTTTTAGTTATTTCTCACTCGATAAAATCGCACGGGAGCAGAGGAGCAGTTCTGTCAGATTATACAGCCATTACTCTTTTTATTTCAGAAATTAATTTGTTTAACTTTTTATTTCCTTCTTTTTTATCTTTATTATACCATTTTTGACTTCCTAAATATTGACTTTCTAATGTTATAAACGGAGTTCCATTAATTCTATAAATAAATCCATTTGATTCATTTGGATAATCTAATTCTAATTCAAGTTTATTTCCAAATCGATTAATAAGCCTTACAACTCCCTTATTTGAGACTACCACAACTTTTGGTTTTATTTCATTTAAAATGTCAAATGTTAGTTTCATTTGGTCCAAAATAAATCTCTCACCTAATTCAGTATTAACAATTTCTTCAACATTTTTTTGATTTGTGTCTCGTATATAAAGTAAATCCATTGTAGTCCAATGTGGTTGTTCTACTTTTTCTCCAATTTCAAAAAATTTAGTAAAATGTATATCTTCTGTATCTAATTTAATTGAACTATCAATAAAATAGCTATCATTTTCTGGAGTAGGTTTATACCCTTTTTTAGCAAATGAAATATCTTTTTTTCTTAAAGATGGGTTGATTGACATAAAAACTATTACATTAGTTTTCAACTCTTTTTGAATTAAAGACGAATAGCAATCTTCACCTATACTTTTAATGTAATAATTTCTCCAAATGTTTTCAAGTCTCTCAATAGCAGTTGATTTTTCAAAAATCTTTTTTTCAAATAATTTGTAAGTTGGTTCCATTCTCATAAATATGTTTGTTGACATTTATACAAATGCGAAATAATTTTATTATATTCTATTTTTTGTTTCTAAAATGGTATACCCAATTCATAAAAACAATTATTAATACCATAAATACATGAAGTATCCTGAAATAGTTTCCCCTTATAGCTTCTGTATTTTTGATTAAGAGGATTTACTTTAAAAAACAATTTGTCACATCTTTCGAATGCAAAAAACGAAATATTTGTCAAATTTGCTGGAATATTAATATTCTTCAAATTTATACAGTTGAAAAATGCTTTTTCTTCAACCATTTTTAATGAATTAGGTAACTTAATTTCAGTTATTTGGCAACAACCTTCAAATGCATTATCCTTTATAATAGTCACACTTACTGGTATATTGACATTGATAAGTTCTTTACAATTTAGAAATGTACTTTTTTTAATTTCTTTTATTCCTATTGGAAGTTCGACTTTCTCTAAATTGAGACAACTTTCAAAGGCCCCTTGTTCTATTTCTGAAACATTTTGGGGTATAATATATTCTTTTCTGTATGATCCTGCTGGATAATTAATCAGACATTCGTTTTTGGTCTTAAATAAAACTCCAGATTTTGACACATAATTTAAATTTGACTCTACTTGAATTTCTTTAAGTTGATAACATGCAGAAAAAGCCATTTTGCCAATATATTCTATACTTGAAGGAATTAGTATGTTTTCAATAAAACAATGACTAAAGCAATTGCTCCCTATTGATTTTAATCCTTTCGGTAAATGAATGTTCTGTAAATTTATACAACTATCAAATGCAAAATCTCCAAGTTTTTGAATACTGCTAGGCAAATCAATAGATTTTAAGATTTGACAATTTCTAAATGCACCTTCATTAATTACTAATAGTCCTTCCGGCAACCGTATATTTTCCTCAATTAATGAACCAATTGCAAGAATAAGTTCTCTTTTGTCTTTTGAAAAAATAATTCCATTTTCAAATGTATAGTTATTGCTATTACTGTCAATTTTAAACGATTCGATACTGGAACAATTATAAAATGCCATATCACCTAATTCAACAACTGAAGCGGGTATGTATATGGTTTTAATATTACAACAACCACAAAAAGCTTCTTTTTTAATAGCTAATAAACCCTCAGGGAAATTAATTTTTTGCAATTTATCGCAATAGATGAAGCTTTTTTCTTCAATAATTTTTAAACTATTAGGTAGTTTTATACTTTCAAATTGTTCGTCTTTAAAAACATTTTCACAAATTACTTTTGTACCTTCTTTTACTTCATAATGGTTTTCTTCTTTATCATAAATGATTCCTCTTAATAATCTTTTATTAGTTACATCATATTCCATACTGTAAATATCGATTTCAATTACATACTTTTCTAAAACGTCCATAATATCCTTTGTCTCCATGTTTTTTAGTACAAATGTATTACCTAACGCTTCCACCAGAAAATCCAAAATGAATTATTTTCATTTGAAATATAAGATAGTGTTTAAAATGCTCAGTTGACTGTATGAGATGATTTGTAATCACCTCGTAACTTTATTATTAGCATTTGTAATGCGCATTATAAATCCTTATATTACAGTTACGTAAGGACAAACTTCAAAAGGTCTTCAGACTTTTGAGCGTTTGATGTTGTTTATCAAAAACAAACGTTTTAGTGTCTGCGACGAATAAAAGTTTGTTTTGTTGCTATTCTTTCGATAACTCAAATTCATTCACATTACGCGGGAGCCACACCCTCATGGCAGCGCCTCCGCGATTATCCCACACACTGTACGGAATGGCGGTAAATGTTTTCTGTTTGCTTTCAAATCCGAGTTTGTCGGTTGTTGGTTCTAATGAAATGCCTTGTCCCTGAATGGTATAAGTGCCATCGAATATGCTTTTGTTCAGCACAAATTTCAGGTTGGCATTGTCCGGCAGAATGAAATCGTTTACATTGAACTGATTGTCTTTATCTTCAATACAATACAAAACCGGACCACGTTCAAGCGCTACCAAACCACGGTCGGCTTCAACCTTGTCGTTGGCTGCCACACGCTGTATATTCATTGGCAGGTTTAGTTCCACTTTATCGCCTTTTTCCCAGTCGCGGTCAATTATCAGGTATCCGTTTACAACTCCGGTTTGATACGTTTTTCCATTCACTTTAAGGGTATAGGCCGGTTTCTCAGGGTTCACGTAACTGTAAAGGTTGCTTGGAACTGGCTGGTTTGTGGCCCAACCCGGTACGCGAATGTGAAGGGCAAATTTCGTTTTTTGTTTGGGCGAAACACTGAATACAATGTCGCCATCCCATGGATAATTACTTGTCTGATTGATTTCAACGGATTTTTTACCGCTTAATTTCAGATTGGTTGTACTGCCGATAAACAGGTTTACAAATACATCGTTGCCTTTTTGAGCATAAATATATCCGGTGATGGATGACATAAAGCGACACAGATTTGTAGGGCAGCATGAGCAATCGAACCACGGTTGACGGGTGTAAGTGCCATCTGCCGCGAGCGGGTTGGGATAGAAAAAGTTTTTTCCGTCGAGACTCACGCTGGAAAGCACGTTGTTGTACAGGCTTCGTTCAAGCACATCAATGTATTTGCTTTCGCCGTGCAGTTCGAACATGCGGAAATTCCAGTAAACATTGGCAATGGCGGCACAGGTTTCGTTGTACGAGTTTTTATTGGGCAATTCATAATTATCGCCAAAACGTTCGCCATCAGGACGGGCTCCGATTCCTCCGTTGATATAAAATTTTTTCGAAACCATGTTTTCCCAAATACTGTCGATAGCGGTAAGATATTCTTTGTTGCCTGTAAGTGCGGCCACATCGGCCACACCTGAGTATAAATACGCGGCTCTCACAGCATGTCCCACTGCTTCACGCTGATCCACAACCGGTTCCTGATCCTGCCAGTACGAACGGTTTTTGTCTTTTTTCTTTCCACGGCAATCAATAAAGAATTTTGCCAGATCAAGGTATTTCTTTTCTCCTGTGATGCGGTATAAACGAACCAGTCCCATTTCCACAATTTCGTGTCCCGGAGCATCGTTTCGTTTGCCCGGTCCGAATACTGTGCAAAGCAAGTCGGCATTTTTCAGCGCGATATTTAATAAATTTCTTTTTCCGGTGGAGAGATAATGTGCGGCGGCAGCTTCGAATAAATGCCCCGAATTATAAAGTTCGTGGCTCATGTTCGATTCGTTTACCCAACGTTCTTTACCAGCCCAGTCGTGCGGTTTTTCAGGATTAATGGTGCGTGCGGTATACAAATAACCATCAGGCTCCTGAGCTTTCCCGATAATATCAATAAGACTGTCGACATAGTGATTGAGTTGCGAATCGGGATGAACTGACATGGAAAACGAAGCGCCTTCAATGGTTTTATAAATATCGGTATCGTCAAAGGGAAAAGTTGTCAGAAATTTTCCGGTATGCGTGGCCGCGTTGATAAAATTCTGAACACGACCTGTTTCCTCGCATTTTTGAAAGGAAGAAGGTATTGTGGCTGTTCTGTTGGTTTCCACCCGTGGCGACCATAGTGCATCGTGCAGTTTTACCTGATTGAACGGAATTCCCTGATAGGGATAATCCGTTGTTTGAGCAAAAGAGTTTATTGCAAGAAAACTCAGAAAAGAAAGGAAAATGATTTTTTTCATCGCTTATTTTGTTTATTTAACGGTCACAAAGTTATGAAATATTTAAGTTTGATTGTAGGATTATTATTCAAATTAGGTGGAAAAAATAGTCAAAAAAAGAGGATGTCCAACAAGAATTTTTTAGAACGCAAATTAAATAAATTTTTGCAAATAATATTTTATAAGTATGCCTTTATCAAATACTTATAATTTGTGCTTATTTGCAATTACTTGTAATTTACGTTCTTTTTTCTTTTTAGACACCCGCTTTTACGGACTGAATTTTATTGCCAAACCAGCACACCTGCAGGCACCATTTCTTTCTTTCCAAAAATAATTTTTGAATCTTTAGGAATATCCGGATTTACATTCACCGATGAATAATTATTGGCAATCCAGAATCCATCCCGCCAGTTTACAATTAAACCTTCGGGCAACTCTTTTACTCCTATTCCGGCAGTTTCATACACTTTTTTCAGGACATCTTTCTCTAATTTGCCATCATTTGTATCAGTACCAATATAAGTTACTGTACCTTTCCCCAGTTTCCTGTGAATCACTGTTGGTTTTCCTGCATAAAACTGATCAGCAAACGAAGCCCACACTTCAGTTCCGGCATCTGGTTCAAGCATATCTCCCCAGTTGTTCCACAGATAGGTTTTCCCGTCAAAAGAAACTTTAGCTGTTTTTGCTTCATTCAGCATATCGTTCATCACAATCTTTCCACCAATAAGGTTTGAAATAATGGCGGCCCACGGAGCTTCAAAGAAATGTCCGTTGTGATCTTTCAGTCCGGTACGAACGGTTACCACCAGATTCCCGCCTTTCTGAGCGTAGTTATACCATTTCTGAATCAAAGCGGTATCCACCATCTGATAGGCAGGGATAACCACAACCGGATAGCCTGACAAATCTTTGTTTTCGTCCACAATTTCAACCGGGGCGCACAAAGATTTCAGGCAGGAATAATATTTTGTAATGTGTTTACGTTCATTCCACTGATAAGTCTGTGGCTGAATGGTCGTTTCCCATACATTGTCCTGATTGTACACGATGGCAGTTTTACGGGCTGCGTATTCTTTCGGCATTGGCACATTTGGTTTGTACAGTTTTCTGAGTTCGCGGATTTCGCTCATAAACTGACTGTACTGTTCTCCACCGTTCAGAGGAGTTACACCGTCGGTGCCCACCATTCCGTAATGAAACTGTTCACCGCCAAAAAGTGGCTGGCGGAATCTGTACGAACAAATAAAATCAAGTCCTCCGGCAAAAGCATTCCACAGCCACATGTGTACGGCTCCGGGGTAGGGCTGAGGATTGTATTTTCCCCAGTTCACCTGTCCGGGCTGAAGTTCCATCACGCCTGTAACTCCATTCAGCGATCTGAAAAAATCGTTGGCAAACGATATTCTCCAAGAGTCGCCCAGTCTGAAACCCTGATCGCCTGTACCGTTGGTGTATCCGGCAACGGGATAAACCGTGTAACATATAAAATCAAGATCTTTACTGCGCCAGGGATCAACGTCGGCATGATCGTTCATAAAATTGGATGTTACAAACTGCGATTTTGAAATATTTTCTTTCAGCGTTTTATTTTGCAACGAAATAAATGCAGCGCAGGCATCGGCGTTAAAGCGTTTCATGTCTACCATTGAGGTCGGACTGGCTATTCCCGAAATCAGACGTCCTTCGTTGGGCATTTCTATCTGGTCGAAATCCGTGTAAATTCCCGACCAGAATGCGGTTCCCCAGGCCTGATTCAACGCATTGATGGTTTGGTATTTGTTTTTCAGCCACTTTCTGAAATCTGCCTGAGCGGCAGGACTATAATCCAGTGCGCCGTAATGCGATGGTTCATTGTCAATCTGCCATCCCCATATCCGCTTGTCGTTCCCGTAATGTTTTGCCATAGCTTCTACCACCTTTTTGGTCAGTTCCTGATATTTCGGGCTCGACCATGAATAATGTTCGCGGGTCCCGTGCATGGCAGTTTGTCCATTGGGTTCAACGAGCAATACTTCGGGATATTTTTTTGTCAGCCACACGGGTGGAGTTGCCGATGGAGTACACATAATCACTTTCAAATTATGTTTGGCTGCCAGTTCCACCGCTTTGTCGAGCCATTTGAAATCGTAGTTGCCTTCCGAAGGTTCAATTTGAGCCCAGGCAAATTCGGCCATGTGCGTAAATTCGAATCCCATCTCGGACATTTTCTGAAAATCACGATCCCATTGATCCTGATTCCATGCTTCAGGATAATAATAAACGCCCGTTTCCACTAATTTTTCAGCTTTGAAAAATTGTTTCTGGGCAAATGATAATGAACTGAATGACATTATCAAACCAAGTAATAAGATTTTTTTCATTGTAGTATCAGATAAAGAAGTCAATTAATCTGTTATAGAAATACAAATATAAACAAAATAGGTGTTTCGTCACCGGAACACCTATCTTTCATTCTAATTACTAATTAATCTACTTTCAAATAATACTTTAAAAAACCAGTCTATTGTTTAAATTATTATTTTATTATTTTAAACGATTGCCCGTTTGTTTTTATAACGTATAATCCAGAGGCTGGTAAAGTAATTTCAGTTCTGTTCGAAGAAGCAAAATCACTTTTAACCATGACGCCGATGGCGTTATAAACCGAGTAACCGTCGCCCGTACTAATACCATCAATTACAGCTTTGTCATTTGCCATATACACTTTAATGGACGAAACATTCTTTTGCTGTAAACCGGTTCCGGGACTTACAGGTTCAAATTGGTAGCAGAAACGGAATCTGTTTGCAGGAGCGCTGCTTGCAATGAAAACACCTGTAGAAGTTCCTGCATCTAAAAGATCAACTTCAAGTCCTTTATTACTTGGATTTACGATATAGTAAATCAAATAGGAATCTGTACTTGCTGAAATTAAATTTGTCTGGCTAAAACCTTCGGGTAATGTAAACAGCATATCAGTTGCAGATGTGGTGGTTCCGTTTAAATATGTATTTGTTGTGCTGTTTAAGAATGAATAATATCCTGTCGATTCTTCGGTAATTGTCCATTCTGTATTTTCTACTGCAGTGTTATCAGGTGTTGCATACTTTACAGTACCTGTTGAAGTTTCTACATATAAAATTGATTTGGTAGTACCACCATCGCCATTGTCTACACCATAAGTATATATTTTATACTTGTTAGTTGAACTTGGGGCAACTCTTGGCAATGCATTAAAAGTAGTCAGTGCAGAAGCGAGCGCTGTTTGTGCTGCTCCAAGTTCTACAGCGGTAGTTCCGTTTGCCAGTACACCTTCTGCAGTTGTTTTTGCAGTGGTTAAAGCATCTACATTTGCAGCAGGGAACATTAAGAAAGCTGTACCAGTTCTTGGTGTTACAATTGCAAGGCGGGCGGTTACAGTTGCTATCTGATTTTCCAGACTTGCATATACGGGGATTTCAGCATTAAATTTTGAGTAAGCAGCTACTAAAATGCCTTGTTCACCAACGATATCAGCCATAGTCGCTATTGTTGTTTTTGCTGTTACAGCGGCCTGAATAGCTGTGTTCAGAGTTGCTTTTTCGGTAGTGATAAATGTCGCAGTACGTGTTTCTGCATCGTAGGCAGCCTGAACAGTTCCTATAAATGTTACAAAATCATTGTAAGGAGCCATAGTAGAACTGAAGGCAACTTCTGCATCTTGTATGTTACTTAAAGCTGTTGAAGCTTGTTCTATAGTTGCTGAAGAGTTATCAATAACTGCCTGAGCAGCGGTTACAAAACCTGTCAATGTTGTTTTTGCATCACTTATATAAGGATTTGCATCCGTAACCGCGCTCATTAAATTATTTGACTTGGTTATTTCATCTGCTAATCCTGCTTTTAATCCGTCTACAGTCAGAGCTTTCAGATTTACTAGTTTGGTTATGGTAGTCGAGCCATAAACTGCCTGTAAAGTGATGGTAGCATCTGCACTGATATTACCTGCAGATAATGTGGCAGTTCTGAAATCAGTTGAACTTCTTGTAAGAGATACTAATGCCTGATCTTCAGTGCTCAATGTTCCCCAATCTGAGATGCTCCATGTAATATCAAGATCTTTTTTTGCCATAACATTGTCTTGCCCCATAGCTGTTGCAAATTCAGTAACGCTGTAATCATTAGTAACTGTGTTTGATAATGTCTGAATATCATCAACACCTGTTAAGTCTTTAATACCATCTGCAAGTAAAGAACCAAAAGTAGTATTGTCTAAACCAGCGGCTTCGTATCCTTTTATCATTGTAACATCCATTCTTTTTATATCACCTCCAGCAGGTAGTGCTATATTAGTAAAAGTTTTAGATGTCCCGTTATATGTGACTACAACCTGAAGTGCAACATTGTTATTTAAATCAAGAATACATTCTATATCAAACCATTTTGCACGGTTTCCCAAAGCGACCTCGGTAGTAGTTTTGCCTGTAAACCAAAATGCTGCATTGGCAGTATTACTTATTCCACCAAATTCAAATACAATTGTTCCTGAGGAATTTTTTAAACTATAAGTTGTTCCATTAGTGCAGGTATATGCAGATGTTTTCACGTATACCAAACCGGTGAGAGCATTATCAAACGATTTGTAAACACCTCGGTTACCTCCTTGTGAAACTTCTGTTAATGCTGTGACATTATTTATACAGAATCCATGTACTATCCCGGTAGCAGTGCCGGTTGTAGGGGATGTTACTGTTTGTGCTAATACATAAGGTGAACCTCCATTGTCCGTCCATCCTGTTTTTAGAGTTGTTCCTGCAGCGTAGCTTTCAAAAGTTTCGGCATTCCACCAGGCAGTGGTTGGATCAATACCTGCATACATAGGTACAGTTGAAATCAACGCCACAATTATGGCTAAAAAACGTGTAATTTTTTTCATAAAAAATAGATTTAATTGTTGTGATTATTTAAAGTTCGATTTTTCTTTTGATTTGTTTACTTTTATTATCAAAATAAAATTTCACAAATGAACTTAAATTAATGTTTTCTAACAATGGAAATTTATTCGTTTACATAGATTTTTATTCACATATTTTATGTGTTTGTAATATGCTTAATATCAATAATATGCAGAGGTGGACAAATGTGTAAGGAAGGAGTAATTTCATATATAACAGAAAAGGTTTATTCTTGTATAAAACAAAAATAAACCTTTTTTGCTGGGCGACAGTCTGATTTTACAACGAATTCAGATACTTAGACGGAGAACAACCGAACTGTGTTTTAAAGCATTTGCTGAAATAAAACGGATCGTTTATACCCACCATATACGATACTTCCGAAACATTGTACTTGTACGTTTTGAGGAGCTCGGCTGCTTTTTTCATACGTCTGACACGGATAAAATCATTAGGAGTATATCCGGTAAGATACTTCAGTTTTTTAAAGAAAAGTGTTCTACCTGTATTGGTTAATTGTGCAAATTCGTCCACCGAGAATTCCGGATTTGTCAGATTTTGTTCAAGAATTTCTTCAATTAATTCCAGGAACTGGTTATCTCTGTCAGGAATTTCAAGTGTGGTTTCGGTTTTCGGAACATCGCTTGTTTCATTACTTGCATAATGCTTGTGAATGAGTTCTCTTTTTTCAATTAATTTGTTAATCTGAAGCATTAAATGTGTCAGACTAAACGGTTTACTGATATAAGCGTCAGCCCCGGCCATGATTCCTTCGGTGTGGTGCTCATCGGAAACATAAGCTGTAAGCAGTATTACAGGAATGTGGCAGGTAGAAAAATCATCTTTCAATTTTTTCGTCAGATCAAATCCGTTCATACCGGGCATCATTACATCGCAAATTATCAAATCAGGATCCTCGTTCATGCTGGCTTTTATTCCGGCGTTTCCTTCATCTGCGGTTATTATTTCAAAATACGGAGACAATTTTTCTGTAAGAAAATCGCGGATATCATCGTTGTCATCGATTACCAGAATTTTATATTTCTTCCCTGCGTTAGGCGCATTAGGCAGCAGGTTTATTAATGTTTCGCTGTTGTTATAATCAAAAAAATCAGATAATTCATAAACTTCTTTTTTGTCATTCTGGGCAATTGTAACCTGTTCATTCAAAAAGTCTTCCTTGTTGTAAACGGCATTATTTAACGGCAATTCCACAATGAATACTGATCCGCCGCCATCATTTTCTCTGAATTTTACATTCCCTTTGTGCAAAGTTGTAAACTCATTGACAAGTGATAAGCCAACTCCTGTACCAGAAGCAGAAAAGTTGATTTGCATAAACCGGCTAAACAGCAGATTTTGTTTGTCTTTAGGAATACCAATGCCGTTGTCGGTAACCGAAATCCGTAACATTTGTGTGGACTCGGAAATTTCAACGTTCAGCGATATTTTCCCTCCACGTGGTGTAAATTTAAAAGCGTTTGAGAGCAGATTAAATATTATTTTATCTAATTTATTCTGATCGATGTAAATAGGAATTGTAGCCTGAGAATGAAGAAATTTGTATTCGATATTTGATTTTTTTGCCACATTTTCGAAACTGTTGAAAATATCCTGCAGAAAACTTACAACTTCGGTACGTTGCAAATTCAGTTTTTGCTTGTTGTTTTGCAATTTTCTGAATTCCATCAGCTGGTCAATCAACCGCATCAAATGGGTAGTATTCTTGTCCAGATCATTTACAAGATTTTGTAAAGGAGCCGTCATTTTATCTCTTAAATCCGTCAGAGTATCCACACTCCCTTTTATGAGTGTAAGCGGTGTGCGGAATTCGTGGCTTATATTGGTGAAAAACCGTAGTTTATAATCAGTCAGCTGACGTTCAATTTTTACTTCGTTGTTCAGATTGTAGAATTTCAAAATTAATTTGAATGCAATGTATAACAACCCTACAAGGATGATAAAATAAATGATAAAAGCCAAATTGGACTGCCAGAAGGGTGGCAAAATCTCAATTTCCAGCGTAGTGATATTATCGTCCCACAAACCTTCGCTGTTTACACTTTTTACTTTAAATGTGTATTTTCCCGGAGGCACATTACGGTAAGTGGCTATGTCAAACGAACCGGATAAGTTCCAGCGTTTTTCAAAGTTTTCGAGAATATACATGTACTGATTGGCTTTCGGATCCCTGAAGTTCAGGTTGGTAAATTCAATGTGAAATACCTTATCCACGGCTTTAAGCACTACTTTTTTAGAAAAAGTAACTGACTGACTGAGAGGAGCATTTCTGCTTCCTATTTTTGCTTCCTGATCGTAAATGTAAAATCCGGTAAGTACAACTTTGTTTACTTCGTTCTTGTTAATTGTCAGACTTTCAGGATAAAACGCGTAGAATCCATTCATGCTGCCAAACAGCATTTTACCGTCGCGGCATGTAAGACAGGCTGTTTCTGAAAAAATATTTGACGAAAAATCGTCGGAGAATTTATAGTATTGAAATAGTCCGTTTTTCGGATTTAATTTATGTAAACCACTTTCGGTACTGATCCACAAGTTATTTGATTTGTCTTCCTGAATGGACATGATATTGTCGTTGGCCATTCCGTGTTGGTTGTTGTATACTTTGAATCTGCCGTTACCATCACTGGTTTCTCCGATAAACTCATTCAGACCGCCACCTGAAGTTGCCAGCCAAATGTTGTTTTTTGAATCCTGAAAAATAAATCGCACCTCAGGATTGCTTAAACAATCGCTGTAATCTGCATTAAATGTATAATATTTATATTTGTTGGCATTAAGCAGCAGTGTATCAGGGTTGAATCTCAATACTCCGTTGTTGGTACCAACCCATAAGTCTCCTTTTTTATCCTGAAACACGTAGCGGGTATATTTTACCCAGTTGTCCTCGTTGAAGAAGGTTCTGAATCCATCCGGACTTTTCGAATCTGTTTTTACACACAATCCTCCACCGAAGGTAGCTACCCACAATCTGCCCTTGCTGTCTTTCATGGCCGAAAATACTGTGTTGTAACTTAAACTGCCGGGAATGTCCGATTTTTTATAAATAATCCTGTCGTTTATGTTTCCGTTTTTCAGTTCAATAATTCCATTGAGTTTTGTAGTGAGCCATATAGTTCCACCGGGTTCCTGAAACATGCTGTACACATTGTAAGTGTTTTGGAACAATGCCTTTTTTACAGTCAGAGTTGAATCATACTGATATAAATTTCCGGCTTTGGTAGATACCCATATGTTCCCGTTTTGTAATTCCAGAAATGCTTTTACATTGTTTCCGCTTCTCAGTGTGTTTTCCGGGTCGGGGTAAAGTATCTGCACATTTCTGTTGGCAAACGAAAGTTTATTAACGCCCATGCTTTCCGTACCAACCCAGATATTCTCGTTTTTATCCAGTACTATCGACAATAAATAATTGGACGCCAAACCATTTGAGTTTTTATTGTAGGTGTAATGACTCAGGTTTCCGATATTGGTATTGTAGCAAAAAAGACCATTCCCATAGGTCGTTATCCAGTCGTTGCCGTGCTTATCACTCTGAAACTGATACCTTTCTTCGTCAATTAATTGCAGCACTGTAGGTGGGATAAGGTTTAAACGTACAATTTTTCTGGTTTTTTTGTTTATCATCCAAACATTTCCAGTAAAATTATACATCCATACGTTGCCAAAACTGTCATGTTGAAAATAGGCATTTCCACTGATCTTTTCTGCAAATTCGGTTTCAAACGATTCAAATTTACCTGTATTAATATTGTAGGTATACACACCTTTATTAACGGTTGAAATCAGGATTTCATTTTCACCCAGACAGATCGACTGAAAAGCCGTAGCGGTAGCAGGAATTATTTTGTTTGGAAGAAAATTATTTGTTGTTAAATTGTAGGTTTTGATAATGCCCCGGTTTGATATGAGATAGATCTTTTTATTCAGTTCCCAGGCCTTTAAGAAATTCTGTCCGGGTTCAATATTTTTTACAGCAGATGACTTTTTGTCGTCATTAATTAATGCGATGCCATTGTCTGTTAAAATCCAGATATTATCAGAACTGTCCTCAAAAATATCATTAACATTGTCTGATGGTAGTTTGGAGTCTGAACTTGAGGTGTTATACACACGCGTTTTGACTTTTCCGTTCTCGAAAGTTACTTTTACACAACCGGCATTTACACTCCCGAGCCAGATATTATGATTTTTATCCTCGTAATAGGAATTGTGTTTTGTAAGCTGATCGGTTTTATTGGCATAAAGTTGTATGAAATTTTCAATATTCGGATCGTAGCAATGCATAATATCACCGTATGTTCTGATCCATATATGTCCGAAACTGTCAAGATGTAACTCTTTTATTTTTCCACTGGTGAGCGATGCAGGGTTTAAAGTTTCAGGTTTGAAGGTTTTAATTTTTACACCATCATACCTGTTAAGTCCGTTGAGGGAACCAAACCAGATAAATCCGGTTTTGTCCTGTAGCATACAGCGTATTGTGTTGTGAGACAGACCGTTATTAGAAGTTATGTGTTCGATAGATGGCGGGTTTTCGGCATTTAAAAACATGCTGAAAATCATCAGGAAGAGACTTACTCCGAACAGTGATTTTAATTTCATTTAAGAGGGAATTTGGTTAACATTGTTTTTTTCTCATCGGAATATAAAAACATGCGAATATATCAATATAAAATGATTTTATTATGATGGTTTTGATGTTTATCTGATTTTTAACCGGTTAAATAATTTTTAATGAAATAAGACAACAGATTATTTTTTTGATCAATAGTTTTCAGGAATTATTTTGAATTATATTTTATCAATATGTACATTTTTCTATTTTGCAAAAGGTCAATTGATTGTTCTTTTGTAATATCAGAAATCAGCAATATTTTTATGCTTTTTATTTGTCTTCTAATGCATTATAAAAATGATTGCTGTTTCATTTGTTTAGTTTAATATCTTAAGATTATATGAAAAAAATCACAGTTTTAATTTTTACTCTCTTCTTATTTTTTGTCCAGAATTCATTCTCAAATGATAACATATTGTCATTGAAAGGGAAATGGAATTTTTCTATGGACGAGAAAGATGTGGGAGTTCAGCAAAAATGGTACAACCGCACTTTACCCGATTCTGTCGTTTTGCCGGGCTCCATGGTCGAAAATCTGAAAGGGTACGATATTACCCTTGAAACGAAATTTACTGCCAGTATTTACGATAGTTCATGGTATTTCAATCCTCACATGGCTAAATACCGTCAGCCCGGTAATCTGAAGATGCCTTTCTGGCTCACTCAGTTAAAACATTATGTGGGTTTGGCATGGTACCAGAAAGAGGTTGTTATTCCTTCTGCCTGGAATGGAAATCCGATAGAACTATTTCTGGAACGCCCGCATTTTATTACTCGTGTATGGATAGATGATATTGAAATCGGGTCGCAAAATTCGCTGACTGTACCGCATGTGTTTTTGTTGCCCGACAAAATAAAACCGGGGAAACACCGGATTACGGTTCGGATTGATAACCGGCTGAAGGATATCGATGTAGGGACAAATTCGCACAGTGTAACCGATCAGACACAGGGTAACTGGAATGGCATGGTTGGAAGACTTGAATTGCAAGAGAAATCACGGATTTATTTTACAGATATTCAGGTTTTCCCTGATTTGAAATCGAAAAATGCAAAGGTGAAAATAAGCATGGCGAATGCTTCCGGCAAATCATTACCTGCTGATATCATTCTCTCAGCGCAGAGTTTCAACAGTTCAAAATCGCACGTTGTGAATCCTGTAACTTTCCATGTAACGGTTCCTGAAAGTTCAGCATCGTTTGAATTTTCGCTCCCGATGGGCGATGGTATGCTGACATGGGACGAATTTGATCCTGCTCTTTACCGTCTGGAAGCAACAGTCGCTTCCGGCAAACAAACCGACCGAAAAGAAGTTGAATTCGGTATGCGTGAAATAACAATACAGGGGAAATATTTTTACGTCAACGGGCACAAAACAATGTTGCGGGGAACAGTGGAAAACTGTGACTTCCCGCTTACAGGATATGCTCCAATGGACGAACTATCGTGGGAACGGGTTTTCAGAATTTGCAAAACTTATGGTCTGAATCACATGCGTTTCCATTCCTATTGTCCGCCCGAAGCAGCATTTCAGGCCGCCGACCGTATAGGGTTTTATCTGCAACCCGAAGGTCCGAGCTGGCCGAACCACAGTACCCAGTTGGGTCGTGGTTTGCCTATTGATAAATACCTGATGGACGAAACAAAACGCATGACAAAAGAATACGGAAATTACGCTTCGTTCACTTTTCTGGCTTGCGGAAATGAGCCCCGTGGAAACTGGGTACAATGGGTAAGCAAATTTGTTGATTACTGGAAAGCAACGGACTCCCGCAGGGTTTACACGGGAGCTTCGGTGGGGCAGAGCTGGGCATGGCAACCCGAGAACCAGTACCATGTGAAAGCCGGCGCACGCGGCCTCGACTGGAAAAACGACGAACCGGAAACAATGAGTGACTATCGTTACAGAATTGACTCGATAAAACAACCGTATGTGTCGCACGAAATGGGGCAGTGGTGCGCTTTTCCTGATTTCGACGAGATAAAAAAATACACTGGCGTAACACGTGCGCGAAATTTTGAACTTTTCAAAGAAGATTTGGCTGATCATGATATGGCAGACATGAGCCACGAGTTTCTTATGGCCTCGGGCAGACTTCAGGCGTTGTGCTACAAACATGAAATTGAACGAACGTTGCGCACGCCGGGTTATGCCGGTTTTCAAATGCTGAGTCTTAATGATTATTCCGGTCAGGGAACGGCACTGGTGGGTGTCCTGGATGTTTTCTGGGACAGCAAAGGGTATATGGATGCTGAAAAATTCAGTCGTTTTTGTAACTCGACTGTACCTTTGGCGCGTATGGAAAAATTTGTTTACAGAAATAACGAAACGCTGGATGCGAAAATTGAAGTAGCACATTTTGGAAAGGAGCCGATTGAACAGGCAAAAACGATATGGAGAATCCGGGATTGTTACGGGCTGACACTGAAAGAAGGCGTTTTGTCGGAAAAAGAAATACCGGTTGGGAACAATTTCCCGTTGGGCGAACTGAAATTCAGTCTGTCGGATTTTGCTGCTCCTGTCAAACTGAATCTGGAGATTGAAATAGCCAATAGCGGGTTTAAAAACGATTGGGATTTTTGGGTGTATCCCGTTCAGAAAGAACAAACTGACACTTCAGGGATATATATTTCTTCTGTTTTAGATGATAAGGCTGTTGACCGGTTAAACAAAGGCGGAAAAGTGCTGATTCTGGCTGCCGGAAAAATCAGATATGGCAGAGATGTGATTCAGTATTATCAACCGGCATTCTGGAATACATCGTGGTTCAAAATGCGCCCGCCACATACTACCGGCGTATTTATCAATAATTATCATCCTGTTTTCAAAGATTTTGTTACCGACAACTGGGGAAATCTGCAATGGTGGGAGTTGATCAACAAGGCTCAGACCATGCAGCTAACCGAATTTCCTAAAGGTTTTCAACCGATTGTTCAGCCCATCGATACCTGGTTTGTAAACCGGAAACTGGGCATGTTGCTGGAAGTAAATGTAGGAAAAGGGAAACTGATGATAACTTCGATGGATCTGACAAGCGATCCTGAGAGCAGACCGGTAGCAGCGCAACTGTACCGTTCAGTGCTTAATTATATGCAATCCGATAAATTCCGTCCCGAAACAACAGTATCAGCCGGCATTGTTAAGGATTTATTCGAAAAAACCGCGGAACCAATTAATACCTATACCAAAAGCAGTCCGGATGAATTGAAAAAAGATGTGAAATAGACCTTTTCAGATATTCAGAGCGCAATTCCGAATAGCACTTTTTTTTAAATTCAGGGTGTGACTTTAAGTTGCACCATGAATAATGTCAATAACAAGGGTCTCACTCAGAGTGAGGCCTTTTTTGTTGCGAATCTTGTTGTATTCAGGGCGCGACTTAAAGCAGCAACTTCCTGAATGAGTAAGTTTATATAATAATTTATTGCTCAATCCATCGCAAAAAAAAGACGGCATAGAATTTCTATGCCGTCTAAAGTTGAACTTTTTAAAACAATCTTCTTTTCTACTTGAGAAAACTAATAAATCTAACTACTAATTACTAATTTATTTACTTTAAACTATTTTTTTTAATAATCTGCGTTTTGAATGTACAATCCTGGTTGTACCTGCATCTGATTTTGAGGGATAGGACATAAATAACGTCCGGCTTTTACATTAGATACATCTACATCTGTTGTGTTATAGCTTTCGAACATTTTCACAATATCCGATTGCCATTCATTCCAGCGAACGATATCGAACCAACGTACACCTTCACCACAAAGCTCAACCTGACGCTCATCTTTTACTGCCTGCATGGCTGATGTAACAGACATTGTTGTTGATAAGGCATCCACCCCAACTCTTGTGCGGATATTGTTTACAATGCCAATCGCACCCGCTACATCGCTATGTTTATTTAATAATACTTCAGCATACATCAATTCCACATCTTCCAATCTGATAACAGGGAAATTAACAGGCCAATCGTTGTAATCTTTCATGGCTGTTTCGATATTAGCTGTGTATCCCAGTGCAGCACGTTTTCTCAAAGAATTCATGTATTTGTAGTACATGGTATTTGCATACACATTATCAACAACAGTTCCATCAGATAAGGTTACTGTTTCAAGAAGATTAGAATATGCAGGCCAGTTAGTTTCCGCAGCATAACCAGTTAAGATTGTTGTGTTATAAATGCGTGCATCGGGTTTTCCGACAGAATTGCGTAAAGACATTCTGTACATCAGATTTTTATTGATATAGATCTGATTACCGAAAATACGTATAGTTGTATAAGTTGGTGGTAAAGCTGGAGCAAAATTGAAAACAGCTTCGTTTCCTGTACCTCCTGAGCGGTATTGAATAGCAAAAATCGAGTATTTATTGTTATTCTCAGAAATCCATTGTTTTTTCCATTCGGTGGAATCCGGAGCCCAGTATTTATTGCTGTTTGCTACTGAATAATCAATAACTGCTTTAAGTCTGACTTCAGCACTATCCTGAGCAGCTGCATTGTTTATTGGAAAACCAGCCATTGTCATAAATGCACGTCCTATCATAGCAGTTGCAGCAATTTTATCGGCACGCCCGTAGGCTGCAGCTGATCCTCCTGTGGAAGTCACCATTTTTGATCCTACAGGCAAAAGTGATATTGCTTTCTGAAGATCAGGAATTACCATGATCTTATAGACGTCTTCTGCTGTTGATTGGCCTATTGTTCGTACTTTTTCAACTGTGTAAGCTTGATCAATGATAGGAATATTCCCAAACAATCGCGCCAATTCAAAATAAGCCCAACCGCGCAGGAAATAACTTTCACCTAATAATTGATTTTTAAATGCTTCAGAATTAAATTCAATGTTTGGAATTTTTTCAATTGCAACGTTTGCATCTAAAATAACTTTGTACCAATCACTCCAAACAGCATTGAATGTGGTAATATCACTTCCTGCACGAAATGTTCCTATTTCCGAATATTCACGCAATCCATCTGTTTTAGGATTTACCCATGAGTTGTCAGAACGGACTTCTGAAATTAATAAATATTCATCATTAGACAAAGCTCTTAAATTAGAATATATACCAACTATTGATTGTTCTGCTTGTGTAGCTGTCTTATATAGGTTGTCTGTCTTTATCTTATCATTAGGTGCAACATTGAGAATGTCGCTGCAGGATGTCAGGATTGTAATCCCGGAGATTAAGATAAGTTTTAGATTTATATTTTTGATTTTCATGATTTTAATTTTTAAATTCGGTTAGAAATTTACGTTTATGCCCATTGATAATACTCTGGCAGTTGGATAACCTCCGTAGTCAATACCTAAAGAGTTTCCTCCACCCGGTGCAGCTGAAGCACCTGAGTTAGCAGCTTCAGGAGAGAACCCTCCGTAATAACTGTTGAAGATTGCCAGATTTTCACATGACAGGAATACTCTTGCCGATGAATAAATCTTAGGCATAGAAGGAAGTTTATATCCAAAAGTCAGGTTTTTAATGCGAAGATAATCCGAAGAATACAACCAACGTGAATCAATGGTAGTACCTGTCGTTGAACTCAGGATATATGGTGTGTGTCCATCTCCAGGTTCGTCTTCTGACCACCATGCATTTCTCCAGTTGCCCATTGCATTGCTGGTAGCACCCATACCCGGACGGTCGATAGCACGACCCAGAATACCAAAGATTTTACCTCCGGATTGTGCCGTAATCAGGATAGACAAATCAAAGTTTTTGTATGAAAATGTATTTGTCATACCATAAGTGAATTTAGGAGAAGGAGAACCAAGATATGTTTTATCGGCAGTTGTAATAACACCATCATTATTGATATCTCTGTATCGGATATCACCCGGCTTGAATGTTGTTCCGTTAAATGTAACAGGTATGTTATTGTGATCGGCGCTGTACGCATCAATTTCGGCCTGTGATTTCCAGACTCCTACTGCTTCGTACATATAGAATGTATTTATTGGTTTTCCTACTTCCAGAACATTTGATACGTTAGTCATATCAAATCCTGAATAAACGGGAGTATTGGTTGCACCCAGACGTCTGACAACATTCTCGTTATATCCAAGATTAAATGATGTATTCCATTTGAATTTACCAATCAGATTGTGAGTATTCAATTCAACTTCAAATCCTTTGTTGTCAATATCTCCCAGATTATCCCACTGAATTGCAAATCCAGTGGCAGCTGGTACAGGAACCTGATAAAGCAGATCATATGTTTTTTTTGTGTAATAGTCAAGTGATAACATGATTCTGTTATCAAATAATCCTAAGTCGATAGCTAAATCAGTACTGCTCGCTTTTTCCCAACCTAAATTAGGATTACCTGAAGTACTAATTGTATAACCGGCTTGTCCGGCATATGTTATGGCAGTAAGAAGTGCATACGAAGCTGTTTGACTAATAGCATTATTACCGGTAAGACCATAACTGGCTCTTAATTTCAGAGTATTGATTGCATCGATATTCAGATTTTTAAAGAATTTTTCTTCCGAGATTTTCCAACCTCCTGACAATGCAGGGAAATAACCCCATTTATTATTCATTCCGAAAACTGAACCACCATCACGTCTGATACTTCCTGAAATAAAATATTTATCAGCATAGTCATATTGTGCTCTTCCAAAGAATGAGACCAAACGGGTTGGAGTAAGTTTAGTAACTATGTCTGTCCCTACAGCTAAGGTTGCAGCATCAAAAGATTCTGGCTGTGCATCGTTTGGAAATGGTTTATTAAATGTTTGATTTGTTGTATATCCAGAAGCACTCTCTTCTAAAGAAAAACCAGCCATTCCACTTATACTGTGATTTCCAAATGTTTTATCATAATTAGCTACAATTTGAAATAGATTATTGTCAAATGATGTTGATGTGCTGTGTCCGCCTGAAGAAACTGCACCTTCACCTTGTGCCCATGAACCAGTTGCAGTAGTGTAAGAATAAGTTTCTCCGTCAGTATTATTTACATTTGTTGAAGCAGTTGCTTGTATCTTCATACCTTTAAACGGTTCAATCCGAATGAACGATGAAGCATTAAGCAACAAGGTGTGCGCCTGATTGAGATTTGTTTGCATGAAGTAAGTGGTACTTGAAGTGGAGCCAGCCCACAAATAACGGATATTTGGTTCAACATTTGTGAGGTATCCCACACCTGGTTCTGAAACAGGTGTTGAAGCCACTGTTTGATGTGTTTTTGAGTCTTTTCCATTTGCCAGTCCACCACCAAGCGTTGTAGAATATGTTGGAGCAATAATGATACCTGCTGTCAACCAGCTTTTTATCTTGGATTCAATATTTGCACGAATACTTGCGCGGCTATAACCGGTTCCGGTGGCGATACCTTCCTGATTCAGGTAACCTCCCGAAAACAAGTAACTTGTATTTTCAGTTCCTCCTGAAACACTCAAATTATATTCCTGTGTACTTGCTTCTCTGAAGAAGTTATCCTGCCAGTCAAGCAATGATAATTGGTCAGTAGAGGGAGTATAACTGTGTGCTCCGGGATCAACTACATTGAACCAACGGTCATCAAGAATAACATTGTAATTTGGAGCTGTCATTGAACCTCCGATATTTGCCATTCTGGTGGCGTTGTTGTCACTGATGGAAGCATTGGTTACTCCTTTTGAAGCGGCAGTTTTCAGGTAGGTTGCGTCATTGTATTTTATACGGAAATTCATCCATTCGGTAGCGCTTAAAACATCAAGTTTCTTTTCGAGCGATTGTGTTCCGTAAGTTGCGTTGAATGAAATGACAGGTTTACTTCCTTTACCAGCTTTACCGGTTTTTGTAGTTACAATTACAACACCGTTTGAACCTCTGGAACCGTAAATTGCGGCAGAAGCAGCATCTTTCAGAACTTCAATAGTGGATATATCCGATGGATTGATGCCGGATAAAGATGCTACAGGAGCTCCGTCAACAACATAAAGTGGATCGGAGTTTGCATTAACAGATGCAGCTCCACGTACCCTGATTTGAATATCCTGTCCCGGTTGTCCGGTAGTGGAACGAACTTCAACACCCGGCATCGCTCCCTGTAACGCAACTTCAGGTCGGGCAATCGGACGTTCTGACAAAGCATCAGCTTTAATTTTTGAAACAGCACCGGTTAATGAACTTTTTTTCACCGATCCATAACCAATAGAAACAACTTCGTTAAGAGCAACTGATGACTCTTTTAATACAATTATAGGTGATAGTTTATTTCCTACTGTTTCTTTTATTGTTTCCATACCAATGAAAGAATAAACTAAAACCGATTTTGACGATGGTACTGAAATTTTGAAATTTCCATCCATGTCAGTAATTGTTCCGGTAGCAGTTCCCTGTACGGTAATTGATACCCCGGGCAGAGGGTTTCCCTGAGTGTCATTTACTTTCCCTTTTACTGTGAGTGATTGAGCAAATGTGAATTGCGCACTCAATACCAAAATGATTGCACAGACAAATTTTCTTAAAAGATGCCTGTCTTTTTTTGAATGATTTAAGATTTTGTTTTTCATTTAACTAGATTTTAATAACTGGTTATTTATTAAGTTTTTTAGAACTCATTCAGATTGAAATTGTAATTTTTTTTGACTTAAATTTCAATTTTAGTTGAATGATTATAAACTGAAAATTGATTTAAGTAAATGCAAAGATATATTAATGGGTAATAAATAATTTATCAATTCGGTGCAAAAAACTATCATTTCGATACATGTTGAAAATAATCATAAAGTTTAACTGCTTGATTTTCAGACATATGAAAAATAATGCCTGTTTTCGTATAAAAACAGGCATTATTTTTCCGGTTGAAGGTTCAAATAAGAAAAATTTTGATAGAAAAATATCAGGGGAGCTAATCCGGATAGATTAGTTAAGATTTTGTTTTTTGAGGTAGGTATTCTTGTAAACTTTTGGAGAAACACCAAATTGGCGTACAAAACTACGTGTAAAGTTACCTACTTCGCTTGATCCAACCATTTCCGAAACCTGAGTAATATTATACATTCCGGTAAGGATTAGTTCGGCTGCTTTGTTGAGTTTGATGGTAGACACAAATTCCTGCGCACTTTTATCAGTGAGATTTTTGATTTTCCGGTAGAGTTGTGTTCTGCTGAGGTTCATTCTGCTTGCCAATTCTTCAATGTCAAAAGTAGGACTACTCATATTTTCCTGTATAACAGCAACAAGTTTGTCGAGAAATATTTTATCGACATTATTGATGGCTATAATATCGGTATCGAAACCTGTGTTTTTGTTAAATAATCTCCTTAGCCTTTTGCGCGATTCAAGTAAATTAATAATCCTGAATCGGATAAGAGTAGAATTAAAGGGTTTGGTAATATAAGCATCGGCTCCGGTTTCGTAACCAGAAATTCTGTATTCATCTGATTGTTGGGCTGTAAGCAATACCACCGGGATATGGCTCGTTCGTTCATCAGTTTTAATTTTTTTGCACAGTTCAAAACCGTTGATTCCCGGCATCATAATATCTGTAAGAATCAAATCAGGGATAATCTCAATGGCTTTATCCCATCCATCGTTTCCGTCAATTGCTGTAACTGTATTGAAAATATCATTAATTTCGTTTACCAGATAATTTCTGACGTCGGTGTTATCTTCAATAACCAAAATAGTTGGCAAATCAGTTTTTTGTTCATTTGGATTTTCAATTGAATTAATTTTATCGGAAGAGTCAAGTGAAATAAAATTATGATCAATAATTTTTTCTTCCGGATGAGCATCTACTTCGTTGCAAAGAATAGGTAAAGTCAGTTTAAACGTTGAACCATTCCCTTTTTCACTTTTTGCAGTGACAGTACCTTTATGCATTTCCACTAATTCTTTGACTAACGCGAGTCCAATGCCCGAGCTGTTTTTCATTTCCTGATTTTCTACCTGAAAGAATGGATCGAAAATTTTGTCAAGCAATTCTTCCGGAATTCCCGAACCGGAATCGATAATGGATATTTCTATCATTGAAAATTCCCGGATTATATTTAATTTTATTGTTATTGATCCGCCAACGGGAGTGTTTTTAAACGCATTCGTCAAAAGATTCAGGATTATTTTGTCCATTTTTTCTGTATCGAAATAAGCAAACTGCTTTTCAGAGTTTGTTTCAAATTTCAACTCAATATTGTGTAAGCGGGCATGTAAATCAAAATATTCCGAGAGGCTTTTTATATACATCACAAAGTCATGATAGGTTGGATTCAGAACAAGATTGCCCGATTCCGCTTTTTTTAAATCAAGGAACTGATTAATCAGTTCGAGCAACCGGTGCGCGTTTCGCGCTATCAGGTTATAATAATTCAGGGTTCTCTGATCAGTCGATTTGTTCTGAAGTAACTTTTGAACCGGATCTATTATAAGTGTAAGCGGGGTCCTGAATTCATGAGAGATATTGGTAAAAAACTTCGTTTTCAGTTCATCCATTTCTTTTATCTTCTCGGCTCTGATACGCTCAATATTCAGGTCGTGAATGAATTTTTGGCGATCCAGAACGTATTTCATGACGAAATAAATAATCACTATTCCAATGAGAATATACAGACAATAAGCCCACCATGTTTGCCACCACGGAGGTAAAATAATTATTGATAGAGTCGCCGGCTTTTGAGACCACACACCATCGGGATTAGCTGCTTTTACTTCCAGTAAGTACCTTCCTGCATTCAAATTCGGAAAGATGGCTGTGCGTGCATTTGCGCCGGTAATAACCCAGTTATTATCCAGTCCCTTAAGCCGATAGGCATATTTTACATTTTTTGGATTCGAAAAATAAAGTGCGGCAAATTCAACTTGAATACTGTGCTCGGCCCATTTTAATTTGATTTCTTTAGTAAGATATAACGGGTGTTGTAATATTATTCGGTTGTTCTTTACCTGATTTACCTGTATGGACTTGTTTGCGATTTTCAGATCAGTAAATACTACTCTGGGTGGAATTTTGCTTTTGTTGATTTTATCAGGATAAAAGGAGATGAAGCCACGATTACCACCAAAAAAGAGTTCCCCGGTGGCAGGATTTTTAAAATATGCATCCTCGGAAAATTCATTTTCGTATAAGTCGTTTTGTTTTGTAAAATCTCTTGTGCTCAGTGTTTTACAATTTATTTCAGTCAATCCGTTCTGATGACTTACCCATACTGATCCTTTTTCATATAAAATTCCGTGGATGATTCTTTCAGAGAGGAAGTTGTGATTTTTAAAACGTGTAAATTGTCTGGTAACAGGATCCAGTCTGTTTAAACCGCTTCCGGTTCCGATCCATATTTTGCCCAGTGAATCTTCGCAAAGGCAATATACCCAATCGTCCTGTAATGAGTTTTCATTTTCTGTCTGGTTCAGGTAATGAGTAGCAACAAGCTGCAGTTTACCATTTATCATTTTCTTTTTTACACAACTCAATCCAAATCCTTCTGTTCCAACCCACAGGTTTCCTTTTTGATCCTGAATTATATCGCGGATATGACGGAAATTATTTCTACCTGAAGGGAAATAATTAATAAAACGATCATTTTTTCTGTCGTATCTGGCCAATCCCAGCCACGTACCTGCCCATAAAATTCCCTCCCGATCTTCAAAAACTGAAAATATCCAGTTTCGGGCTGCATGTTTTCTGAAGTCAAAAAGATAGTGTTCAAAAGTGTTGGTTTTAGGATCAAATTTGTCTAAACCTCCCTTAGTTCCTATCCATATATTTCCGTGGCTATCAGGGTATATTTTTCTTACACTGTTGTTTATTAAACTGTTTTTGTTGGTAGGATCATTTCTGTATGTCAGATTTTTGTTCGTAGAGGAATTGATTTTTACAAATCCATTGTTGCGGGTACCTATCCAAAGTTCATTTTTTGGAGATTTGTAGATAGCACGTATTGTGCTCTCTTTCATGTCATTAACAGTGTTATTCTGAAACGAATAAAATGAAAAATCCGGTTGGTCGATATCAGCAAAACTTACTCCTCCATTGTCGGTCCCAATCCAGAGAACATTTTGTTTGTCGAGGTATAGCGACAGAATAAATTCATCGAGTATTGACCAGTTTGTCTTTGTGTCAGATTTGTAAACATGTTCTGAACCGTCACTTTTTCGGGTTTGAGTAAGATAAACCTTTTTTGTGTCCCAGATGTAGTCTTTGTTTTGTGCAGAATGTATGGTTTGTTCGGAATAATGTTGTAGTCTGTTGCGTACACCCGAATCTATTTCGCTATACAAAAACCGTGTAAAATTATCTGTATCAAAATTATATCTGCAGACTTTCTCATATTCTGATGAAAAAGCAATCCACAAATTTCCAGCTTTGTCGTTGGTCATGGCAATTGGACGGTTGTTTAGTGGCGTGTCGGATATTCGGGGGTTACCGGGGAAAACCTTAATTTTATAACCATCGAACCGGCTCAGGCCTTCGAGAGAAGCAATCCAAATGTATCCGTATTTATCCTGTATTATACAGTCGATAGCGTTATTGGGAAGTCCATTGTCGGCAGTAATGTGCTGAAAACGAAGAATCTTGTCTCCGGGGTAACAGAAATTAGTAATAAACAGCAGAAGCGGAATGATGATAAATGATTTTTTATGCATAGTAAAAACTGCATTAATTTGAGAACCATTCATATCATTTTTGCCAGAATTGAATGGGTTCTTTTATTAATGTATTGAAAAGGTTAAAATGAATTCGTTAGATGAAGAAAATCTTTTTCTCCATTGTTACCTAACTCTACATATTTTTATACCCGGTAACTATGTATAAAACATTGCTTTACCTTTAAATTTTTAATTTGGCTAAGCAAGATTTTCGCATAAATAAATAAACTAATTTCCTGATGGTAAATATGGGAGAAGTTTATTTTAAAGAAAGTGTTTTATTTGATAGATATAGTTTTCATTTTGATACAAATTTGAATTCATTATGACTTCTGAAACCTAAAAACATGTTAAATATTTAGGAGAAATAGTAGTTATTCAAAATTATCCATAACTTTGCAATTCAAAGTACTTTTAATATTTTTGGATAACATGGAAAAGCAATTAGAAGATTTAAAAGCTATACGTGAGATGATGGAAAAATCATCCAAGTTTTTGTCACTAAGTGGATTGTCGGGTATTATGGCCGGAACTACGGCTACTATTGGAGCGGCAATTGCTTATTTTTTTATTCTGTCTCATTATATTGATCAGGCAGAGATCCTATTATTGGCAGATGCACTTATTGTTTTAATCCTTTCAATAAGCTTTGGAATTTATTTTTCATGGAAAAAAGCGAAAAAAAGCAAACAGAAATTATTCAATAAAGTCACTTTAAGAATCATCTATAATCTGAGTATCCCACTGGTAGCAGGAGGTTTGGTTTCAATAATTTTGTTGTCGCAGGAACATATTGAACTAATTGCGGCCATTACTTTAATTTTTTACGGATTAGCACTTGTTAATGCTTCAAAATATACTATTGACGAAATTCATTATTTAGGACTTACAGAAATAATTCTCGGAATTGGAGCATTGATATTTTTAAATAATGGAATTATTTTCTGGACAATAGGATTTGGTATTTGCCATATTTTTTACGGAGCTATCATGTACAAAAAATACGATCTGAAATGACCAACATTATATCAAATCTGAATAAGGCGTTCGACAGTAGAATCAGGCTCGGGATAATGTCAATCCTGATGGTAAACGATTCGGCCGATTTTAGTACGATCAAGGACTTGCTGGAACTTACCGACGGAAATCTGGCAAGTCATATCAAGGCTCTGGAAGGATTAAACTACATTGAATGCACCAAGCAGTTTATCGGCCGCAAACCTAATACAAAATATACCATTACTGATCTTGGACGACAGAGTTTTCAGGAGCATCTTAACGCTCTTGAAAAACTTATAGGATAATTTTTTTTATTTGTATACTTTGAAATGCAAAGTACTTTTAATTGCAATACACAACTTTAAAAATATGAAAGTTAAATTGATTTTACCCGCTCTGACAGAGGCTGAAAGTCCTTTTTGGAGACCAATAAAATATTCTTTGTTCCCGCCACTCGGGCTGGCTACTCTTGCAGCTTTTTTATCGGAAGATGACGACGTCGATTTGCAGGATCAGCATGTAGAAGTACTAAATCTGGACGACAATCCCGATCTCGTATTAATACAGGTTTACATCACCAATGCTTACCGTGCATATTCGATAGCGGATTTATACAGGCGAAAGGGAAGCTACGTGTTACTGGGCGGACTTCATGTGACTACGTTGCCGGACGAAGCTGCGCAACATGCTGATACAATATTTATCGGACCTGCAGAAGATACATTTCCTCAGTTTTTAAAAGATTTTAAAAACAAAAATCCGAAAAAACTTTATTCTTCAACAGTGAGAACTCTAGTAGATATTCCGCCCGTGAGACGGGACCTGATTAAAAGAAACCGTTATCTGGTGCCGAATTCGATAGTTGTTTCCAGAGGTTGTCCGCATCATTGTAATTTCTGTTATAAAGATTCATTTTTCGGGAATGGTAAATCATTTTACACACAGCGAACAGAAGATGCTTTATCCGAAATAAACCAATTACCGGGACGTCATTTATATTTTCTGGACGATCATTTACTGGGTGATGAAAGATTTGCACGCAGTCTTTTTGATGGAATGAAAGGTATGGGAAGGATATTTCAGAGCGCAGCCACAGTGGAGTCAATTCTGAAAGGTGATTTAATTGAAAAAGCAGCTGAAGCCGGCTTGAGAAGTGTTTTTGTGGGATTCGAAACATTGTCGCCTGCAAATCTGCAAACCAGTAACAAGAAACAGAATCTCGGGAAAGATTATGTAAAGGCTATCAACCGTTTACATTCTTTGGGAATAATGATAAACGGAAGTTTTGTTTACGGGTTGGACGATGATGACAAAGATGTATTTAAGCGTACAGTGGACTGGGGTGTCGAAAATTCTCTGACAACAGCAACTTACCATATTCTGACTCCCTATCCGGGAACAAAATTATACTCTGAAATGGAAAACGGGAACAGGATAATTACAAAAAACTGGGATATGTACGATACCAGACACGTGGTTTATAAGTCAAGAAATCTGACTACAACGGAACTCGAAACTGGTTACAGGTGGTCGTACGATGAATTTTACAAATGGTCGAATATAATCAGGGCAAGTATGCACCATGAATCGGACAAACACAAACTTAAACACCTGTTTTATACCGGCGGCTGGAAAAAATTTGAACCATTTTGGAACTTAATTATCAAAACAGGTCATTTGAACGACATGCTCCCGCTACTGGAAAAAATTCTGTCGCAGGTGAAAAACCCTGCCTCTGAACTTCAGACAGAATTCCCATTAATAATCAGAAAAACAACTATTTAAAAGATAAATTTATTCAAATTAAAAAATCATTATGGAAACAAACATTGAAAAGGTTGAAAAATTCAGCCAGTCGGTTACTTTGAAAGCAATGATTATTGGTGCTCTGACACTGATTTTGCTTATTCCGGGAGTTATGATCCAGAATCTGATCTCTGAAAGGCAGATGAGGAGTGTGGAAGCAATCAGAACAATCAATATGAAGTGGAGCAATGCTCAGACTATCAACGGACCTGTTCTCGAAATTCCTTACGAAACATCATTAAAAGATGAAAAAGGAGTGGTGACAACAGAGAAACATTATTTCTTTATTACTCCTGAAATCTTAAACATTAAAACGAATCTGATTCCGGAAGAAAGGCATATTGGCATTTATAAATCCATTTTGTACAAGAGCGATTTGGAAATTTCTGGAACATTCGGCAAAATGGCATTGGAAGTGCCGACAGACAGCCGGATTTTATGGAACGAAGTCTATATGAATATCGGGATTTCCGATTTAAGAGGCATGACAAACAACCTGGATTTTGTGTTGGGCGATTTTCACTATACGGCTGATGCGGGGAGAATGCCCTATCAAAAAACTCCCGGACTGATAATAAAAATAAATAACCCGGAAATTCTTCAGGCCGAAAATCCTGTTGCCTTCAGTTGTAATTTTAAACTGAAAGGAAGTGGCGATATCAATTTTATTCCGGTAGGAAAAACGACAAAGGTGGAAATGTCGGGTTCATGGAAATCGCCGGGTTTCATTGGTAACTTTACGCCGGAATATAAGCTGAACGAAAAAGGGTTTACTGCTGTATGGAATGTTCTGCATTTTAACCGAAACATACCTGAAACGTGGACTGATAATCAGTTTGATTCTTTTCAGGATACTTCATTCGGAGTCAATCTGATAGATACGGTTGATCAGTATCAGCAAAATATGCGTTCGGCAAAATACGCATTAATGTTTATTGCTCTTACTTTTGTTGTGTTTTTCTTTGTGGAAATACTGACGAAGAAAAAAATTCATCCGGTTCAGTACCTGTTAGTGGGAATTGCCCTGATATTATTTTACAGTTTATTGCTTTCAATATCAGAACAGATAAATTTTGGAATTGCTTATCTTATTGCCAGTGTTGCCACTATCGGATTAATCGTGGTGTATGCTCAGAGTATTTTCAAAAATAAAATGCAAACCGGAATACTGGGATTTATTTTAAGTATACTTTACGTGTTTTTATATGTGGTTCTACAGTTGGAAGACATTGCATTACTGATCGGAAGTATCGGATTATTTATAATTTTAGGTGTAATAATGTTTTTCTCCATGAAAATAAACTGGTATAAGACAAATGAAATTAAGAAAGAACCGATAGAAGAATAAATGAAAAAGGTGTTCAGTCGTAATGACTGAACACCTTTTTTCTACACTTTTTTTATAACTTGATTAATTTCAATACATTTGAGAATTCTTTATCCGAATTTAGTTTTAGCAGATAAACTCCTGCCGGTTGATCTGATAAATCTATTTCAAATAATCCGGCATCCTGATTAATGTTTGATTGATAAACGATTTTACCTTCCAGATTACATACAACAGCGTCGAGATTTGCTGTAGGCACATCGGTATAGATTCTGAAAATACCTTTTGTCGGATTCTGAACCACTCCTGATTTTATTTGTGGAACATGAATTCCGGTACTCTGGACTACTTTTATTTTACCTGCAGTGTATAATTCTGTCATATCCCACTCAAGTCCGGCACCCGGATCGGGTAAATTAATCGTGACAAACGTTCCGGTAATGGAAGCCGCATTAATCAACTGATAAACCGCGCCGTTTTCGAGAGTCCCCGACAATAAGGTTACTTCAAGTGTTCCGTTGCAGGTGAAAGTGCCCGAAACCGATAATTTATCGCAGGTTGTTGAGTTGCCTGCAATCTGCATGGACAAAGTTGCTGTTGCACCCATTGTCACGTTGGCTCCGAAAGTTAATGTTCCGATATTTGTATTTGCAGGTACAGTGATTGAATTGTTTGATAAAGAGGTATTTCCAGAAACTGTTCCGCTACCTTTCACTGTTCCGCTGTTTGCAAGCTGTCCTGCAATGGTTCCTGTAAGACTAAGTGTTCCTCCGGTT
>MTLE01002024.1_pt1 | contig 33224 bp, 26 predicted proteins | sample 1982461 | NCBI WGS metagenome assembly MTLE01 (sample SAMN05712605, study PRJNA340218) | biofilm metagenome | isolation source: sample SPL anode biofilm adapted to -200 mV | place: USA | collected 2012-02-03
ACATCAAGGTAGTGCCGTTGGTGAAGAATGGGTTGTTTTTAAAGGAAGGTGAGGTTTGTACCAGCATTGCATTTGTGAATAAAGGCGTACTGATATACTATAAAACACTCGACAATGGCGATGAGGTGACTACCGACTTTGCTTTTGAAGGTGAGTGGGTTACCAATAACCTGAGTAGGTTGAATGTTATACCTTCGCACCTCAATATCAAAGCAATGGAGGATGCTGAACTATTGGTTATAAACCATGCTGACTTGCAGAACTTGTATGTTTCCTTTCCCCGGTTGGAGAGGCTGGGCCGTATATTGATGGAACAAGCCTACATCAGGTTGGTACAACTGAGTATTGATTTGCAAACTCTCTCGGCTACCGAACGGTATATTAAGTTGCTTCACACGTATCCCGAAATACTACAACGCGTACCATTATACCACATTGCCAATTACTTGGGCATTGCCCCTAAATCATTGAGTCGCATTCGCAAAACGCTGTTCACGAAAGATTAATTAGAATTGTTTCTCGGACATAAATCATTTGGTAACAAATGTGTGTATGAAGTATCGGCTATCTGTGCCAACTTTGCAGCATAAAAATCAAAAACAGATTTATTATGAAAATAAAGTTTATGAGTGCAGTCTTGCTTCTGTGTGTTTGGATAAGCGATGTTAGTGCACAAGAAAAGTCACACTTCGAAGTAGAGAGTTTATTCCCGATGTTTATAACCGGAGGTTTCCATGGGGCAGTGGGCTACCGTTATAATAATTTTCGTATACGGGTCAGTGTTATTAATGGTGGTTGTTACAATGCTGAGAATGCCGGATTAAATAATTCAGCAGATAAATTTAGGAGGTATTATAAAACGTCTCCGGGTATTTTCTTGGGGTATTATGTTTGGAAGAATCTGGAAGTATATACTTATACAGAGTTCCATACCTTTGATATTGAACAACGAGACACCAAAGAGAAGCAGAGTCTTTATAGTACGGACTTTGGCGGTGGTGTGGGGTACCAGTTTTTCTTAGGGAAACATCTTTATGCGCAACCGGCCATGCATGTTTATTACCGCAAAAGTAAAAGTGTTGATTTCAGTAACGGTGAAACTTACCACATCCCTAATGTTGATTTATCTCCGGTTATACGCTTGGGATACCGATTCTGAACGTCTTTATTCTTATTTTTCTTCAATGCGTAAAGCATTTGTAATAAGAACAGTTCTTTATGTAAGCTTTTGAATGTCTTTTTTGTTTGCCGCATTTCTTGTTGCATAATGTTAACGTGTATGTAACGGAGTTGTATTTCATTACCCGCTTCTTTGCTTTATAAAAAAATAAAGTAATGAGAGGTATTATAAGGCTTATGAAAACAATGAGTGTTGGTACTTTGCTACTCTTACCTACTGGTGGAATGGTGGCGCAAACACTTGCTAATACACAGAATAACGAAGCGTTCAGAATGGCTGTTATTTCTGATGTGCATGTTATGGACCCGGCTTTGTTGTTGCAAGACGGTAAGGCGTTTGAAAGTTATATTACTCATGACCGGAAGATGTTGCGTGAGTCAGTAGCAATTCTTCGTGTATTTACTGAACGGCTTATTGCCGAACACCCGCAGGTAGTTCTTATCACGGGCGATTTAACCAAGGATGGGGAAATGGCCTCGCACCGTTTCCTGATTGACAGTTGCCTTGTGAAGTTGCAGCATGCAGGCATACAGCCGCTGGTAATTCCCGGTAATCATGATGTGAATAATCCGCATGCGGTATCTTTCAAAGGTGATACCACAGAACGGGTACCAACCGTTTCGGCCGGTGAGTTTGCAGCTTTGTATGCCGATTACGGTTATGGAACAGCGTTGGCGTGCGATGAACATTCTCTTTCTTATGTATTTGAACCTGCGGGCAGTAACTTACGTATACTGGCTATTGATGCCTGCAAATACGAAGAAAATGATTTTGAGAAGAGCATCTGTCGGCACGATGGACGAATAAAACCTCAAACGATGAAGTTTATTGCACAGCAGGTTGCAGATGCTCGTCGGGAGGGCAAGCGGATTATCGGCATGATGCACCACGGAGTGGTCAGTCACTGGAAGTATCAAAACAGAGTGATGAAGGGATACTTGGTTGATGACTGGAAGTCGGTTGCCGCACGGTTGGCAAAGATGGGACTTGAAGTGGTGTTTACCGGACATTCACATGCGCAGGATATTGCTTGTCACAAATCCGGAAAGGCTACAATATATGATGTGGAAACAGGTTCGGCCGTTACTTATCCTTCGCCTTATCGCATTGTTTCCATCACAGATCAGGAGATGGAAATCAGCAGTAAATTTATTGAAGATATACCTCATGTGCTTAACGGTATTTCGTTTACAGAACATGCTAAAGAGGTTCTTAGGAATGGTGTGGCTTCTTATGTGGAATCTGCTTTCCCAGCTTCTGTACCCGATTCGTTGAAGCAAACTGCTGCACGTTGTGCCGGTGAAGCACTTATCGCCAATTGCCGCGGAGATGAAAAACTGGCTGAGAACGACCGGAAGGAAATAGAAGAAATTGCAGATGCGCTGCGAAAGTATTCGGCACGTTGTGCTACAATATTCCGAATTGCCACCACGGTAATGCGTAACGATGTGTTTCCTACCGACAACGAGTTTACATTACGTTTCAGGTTGCGCATAGCAGAGTAGCTATAAAATTCTCTCAAACATAAATTCTCTTATCTTACATGCAAATGATGAACTTTAACACGCAAAAATTATTGGCTGTTTCTTTTTGGGGAACGCTGCTCCTGTGTACTTCTGTACCACAGGTAGCAGCGGCGCCCTATTGGTCAACTGTAGTCGAAAACATGCCTGCCGATCAAAAGGTTAAAGGCAAAGTGGTTAATGATAAAGGTGAACCTCTTCCGGGGGTTAGCATTGCTGTGAAAGGTACCGGCACGGGCACTGCCACTCGTGCCGATGGTACTTTCCAGCTGAATGTGCCTGCTGAAAAAACGGTGCTGATTCTTTCTTATCTGGGTTACAAGAATCAGGAGGTCCTTGCCGCTGATCATTTGAATATTGTGTTGCAAGAAGATGTGCACATGTTGGGTGAGGTTGTGGTTAGCACTCAAAAACGTAATCAGAGCAGTATTGAGGTGCCTGTGTCGGTGAGTGCTTTATCGGGTGGCAATCTTAAGAAATTGAATGTACAACAGTTTGATGAAATGGCACAATACATTCCCGGTTTACAGATTCAATTGCAAAGTCCCAACAACCCGGGCTATGTCATTCGTGGGGTGACTTCGGATGACGGTGATTCTCGTTCACAACCTCGTATCTCGGTCTTTCAGGATGGGGTTTCTATCTCGAGATCGAGAGCCTCGGTCGTTGAACTCTTTGACTTGGAACGGGTAGAGGTGGTAAAAGGTCCGCAGGGAACACTTTTCGGACGAGGTGCGGAAATTGGAGCCGTGCACGTTATCCGCAACAAACCAACTAATGTGTTGAGTGGTGAATTGTCGGTAGGTTACGGCAGTTATAATCAAAAATTAGCTTCGGGTTATATCAATACACCGTTTGCAGAAGGCAAGCTGGCCAATCGTTTTGCTTTCTCATACAATGCACGCGATGGGTTTATTAAAAATCTTTCGGGAGGCAGACTCAACGGAAAAAGTACTATTGCGCTGCGCAACTCTACTCGTTACTGGCTGGGCGACAAGACTACAGCCGATTTGGTTTTTGATTACCAATATGATGATTATCCGGGAACCTCGTTTAAAAGCAAGACTTATGCCCCCGCGGGAGGAGATACGGATCCTAATTCAGCTGCCGACTTGGAGCAGGGCGAAGGGTTATACATTAAACGTCATGTGGGCGGTGCTGCCTTTTTACTGGATCATGAGCTGAATGCAAATTGGAAATTATCTTCCATTACCGGTTTCAGGGCGTTTGATTCGGATGAATCGTTTGATGCCGATGGAACCCCTGCGCCCATTCTCTGGATTTCTGAGAAAGCGAAAGGTACCCAGTTTAGTCAGGAGTTTCGGTTGAACTACGATAGCAAAGGACGTTTTTCGGGCTTTGGAGGTATTAGTTACTTTTATGAAAACTCTACGCAGGAAGTCCCCATGCGCATCAATGAACAAAGTCTTTACCCCGCTTATATCTCTCCTTTGTTGAAGAGTCAGTTTGCCTCTCAATTTAAAACGATGGGTTTGCCCGATGCTGCAAGTACGTCTATTTTAAATGCATTGTTTCCCGAACAGGCTGCTGTTGTAAACGGCCAACCTCAATACGTTACCAACCTTCCTCAAATCAGAAAAACACTCGAGGCGGTAATGAGTGGCATGCTGGGTACTTCTGTTACGCTTGAGCAAGGTCTTGCGGCTTTAGGAGTGCCCGCTGCTACCATTTCTTCGCTTGCAACGCAAGTTGACCAACTTTCTGGACAACCTATTAACAGTAGTCACGAAGAAACGTCAAAGAACTATGGAACGAATCAAGCTGCAGAGATTTTTGTTGACGGAACCTATCGATTATTGAAGGGGCTGTCGCTTACTGCCGGTTTCCGGGCTACTTATGAGCATCAGGTAGGAGGTTATCGTTCGGACGCTTCTCTGCAACCCAGTATCTTTGGCTTGATGATGAATGGATCGGCCAACCTGCTCAATGCTGTTTCCGATGGAAAAATTACGGCTTCTGAGAGTTATTATTCGTGGGTGGGGCGTGTAGCATTGAACTATTTATTCAAGAAAAATAATATCTATGCCAGTGTCTCACGAGGAAGACGCCCCGGAGTGGTTATTGTCTTACCGGGTGAGGTGACCCGTTTGAAACCCGAAATTATTTATAGTTATGAAGTGGGAATGAAGGGAATTGTGGGTAACGGTAAGCTTTCGTATGACTTGAGTGCTTATTATTATGACTGGACGCATTTTCAAACAACAACTTTGCAGCAGGTAGAGGGTAGTTTGGCTCCACAATACTTGGCTGATGATGCGGGTAAAGCTCATACCTTTGGTGCTGAGGCCGGTTTCAGGTATAGCCCCGTACGAAGTTTTAGTTTGTTTGGTAACTATTCATACATCGATGGTAAGTTCAATGCTGAAGATGAAAATGGAAATCCACAAGAATACGCCGGAAACCGTTTTCGCTTGACTCCCAAACATACTTTCTCAGCGGGTATTGATGTGGATGTGCCTGTAAGCAAGCGGGCAAATGTTTATTTCCGTCCGTCTTATTCGTATAAATCACAAGTCTATTTTGAGGATAGTAATCGGGAGGATTTAAGTCAGCCCGGATACGGCTTGGCTAATTTTACTGCTGGTGTAAGAGTTTCAGCTCGTAACTTTTACTATGAAATAGGTTCTTTTGGTAAGAACGTATTCGATAAGAAATACATCATTGATGCAGGTAACAGTGGCGATGCTATTGGGTTACCTACCTTTGTGGGAGGTAGTCGCAGTGTTATAGGACTAACCGCTAAAATAGGTTTTTAAATTTACTGTTTCATTATTTTCTATAAATTGCTCGTTGTAGCTCTTAAAGCGTTAAGAGGTTTGATTGCTTGATTGCTAGAAAGGTTTCGTGAGAAACCTTTCTTTTATTTCTAAATGAAGAAGCAGGTTACCAGCATGGCGAAGATCAGTATTATGCCTCCGAATGATAGAAAAAGCATGTGCTGTTGCGTGCAACACGGATGTATGATGTTATATTGAGCAGCTATTTGAAGTCTGGATGCGTACAGCCATTTCAAGGTGAAGTAAATAAGAGTGGAAACGGCAAAGCCCACCAACATTCCTACAACAATGTCTGACGGATAATGAACTCCCATATAGATGCGTGAATAGGACACTAATACGGCCCATACCATAATGAAAATACTTAATATCCGGCTTTTGAAATACAAAACTAAAAAGAATGCCAGTCCAAAAGAATTGGCTGCATGGCATGAGGGAAATCCGTATTTACCCCCTTTGTAACCGTCAATCAAGTGTAATAGAGAGGAAATTCCGCTTTGCACTTGCGAAGGTCTGTACCGATGGAAAAAAGGTCTTAATACGGAGCCGCACAACTGATCCGTACATGCTATAACCAGTGCGAATGCTACTAATGCAATGGCGGCTTTTTTCCATCCTTGACCTCTTTGCATGATGTACAGTATCAGTATGTACAAAGGAATCCATGTCCATTTATTAGCAACTAACCACATGAAATGGTCCCAAAAGTGGGAATGAAATTGATTAAGAAACAGCAATAATCTGGAGTCTGAATTTAAAATTGATTCAAGCATAACCTATTTTTTGTTTAGGTACAAAGTAAAAACATGTTTTTGTAGAAATATTGTATTTATTGTAGCTTGTGCCTTTAGATGTCACGCAAATGAAACGATAAAAACATGCTTGTTGTTCTCGTGGCGATAGTTGATTCTCCAGTGGTGGTAGTCACAAATTGATTTGACAATGGACAGTCCCAGTCCGTTGCTTTCCTGCTTCCCTGCTTTGCTTTGAAACCGTTTATAAAGAATGTTTTCATTCATCGGTTTTTCGTTGGAACTATTGGACACAATCAGTCGATCCGGCGAAACCGATACGCTAATTTCTCCGTCGGGTATGTTATGCCGGATAGCGTTCACGATCAGATTGTTGATGAGACTTTCTAACAGGAAGCGGTTGGCATGCACGCAAAGTTCTTTCTCTTCGTATATCTTTTCCATACGCAGAGAAGCTGTCATGGCGCTTAATGTTTGAAGCACATTGTCAACTGTTGTGGTTACGTTTACATATTCTTTTTCCTCATATTGATTATTGTCTATTTTAGAAAGCAGTAAAAGATTTTTGTTTAGATGCGACATTCGTTTGGATACGGTGTACAACGACTGAACGATTTCAGATTGTTTTTCATTTAGTTCCGGAAGCTGTAATAACATATCCAACTTGGATTGTATGACGGCAAGCGGGGTCTGTAATTCATGAGAGGCATTCTCTGTGAATTCCTTTTGCAATCTGTAACTCTTTAAATTATTCTCTATGAGATGTGTCAGTGAGTTATTGAGTCGTTTAAACTCTTTTATGTCGGATTCGGAGAATTGAGGCAATGCTCCTCCTTCCAGATTAAATCGTTCTATCTTCTTTAGTGTGTCATCAAAGGGTGTCCACAGTTTTCTTGAAATGAAGAACATCACGAAGATGGATGATATGCTGAGAATAAAAGAAATAACAAGAAACTGTAACATCACTCCCTGAAGTACATCTTCTTCCAAATCGAGTGTAGGTAACGGTTTGTTCTGCTTGATAGCATTGGTTATTTCAATTAAATCTTCTGCGTAATAGTGTTCGGTGAGAAAATAAAACACCGGCGTTGCTAATGTAAATATGATCACAGTACACAGAATAAACTGTAGCTGACTTTTATATAGTAAACTTTTCATTCGGGCCATTTATAACCGATTCCGTAAATTGTTTTGATATAGTCACACGATGTAGCCTCAAATAATTTGGCACGCAAGTTTTTAATGTGCGAGTAAAGGAAGTCGTAGTTATCGAACATATCGGCTAGGTCTCCGTTCAAATGTTCGGCTAACGCTCCTTTGGATACTACTTTGTTTTTATTGCCAATGAAATAGAGAAGTAAATCGTACTCTGTCTTGGTTAGTATCACCGGTTTATTACCAGCGGTGACTTCTTTACTTAGCAGGTCAATCTCTATGCCGTTGCTGTGTAGCACATTGCCTCCGGAAAATTGTCGTCTGCGTACCAATGCGTAGATGCGCATACTTAATTCAGGGAGATGGAACGGTTTGGCAAGGTAATCATCGGCACCTATTTTCAATCCCTGTACTTTATCATCTAAGGAATCTTTAGCTGAAATAATGATAACACCTGCCGGATTGTTTTGGTCTTTAATTTTACGTAGAATGTCGAGTCCATTGCCACCCGGTAACATTAAATCGAGCAAAATGCAGTCATAACTATATAAATCAAGCTTCATCAGCGCCTCCTGATAATTGAATGCTTGTTCACAAAGATAATCTTCTGATTTCAGGAAATCGGCTATGCTTTGTGATAAATCATGTTCATCTTCTATTATAAGTAATTTCATGGCAACACAAATTTCTTGTTATAACCTTTGTTTTCTTCTTCGGATACTCGCCAGCTGTTTCTGCAAATCGCCTCCCTGTTCAGCAAAGTACACTCCAAAAAGGATGAATACGGAGCCGGCCAATGCTACGGGAGTAATTATTTCATCAATAACCATAGCCGAGGTTACCAGGGTGATAAGGGGAATGATGTAGATGTAGTTGGTTGTTCGGACCACACCCAGTTGTTTGACTGTGAGGTTCCACATAATGTAACAAAGCATAGAGGCAATGAGTCCCAGAAAGACGAGATTGCTTAATACAATGGGATCTGTTATAGTTGTTACATGTAGTTGTGACGGATCAAATGCAAAGACTGGCAACATGGTGACAATGCCGTAAAAGAATATTTTTCGGGTAATGAAAAGTACACCATATTTGCTATCTAGTTTCTTTAGTATCGTTCCATAGAAAGCCCACATCAATGCTGCCGCTATGGTGAGCAGATCGCCGGCCGGACTTAACTTAAGTATGAAATTGCCGTTGAAGACAACCAGTGCAACGCCGATGAGTGCCACTAAAGAACCGTAATAAAGTCGGGACCTCAGCTTTTGTTTATCACCCCAAACACGAGACACAAAGGCGGTTAGTATAGGAGTGGTGCATAGAATAAGTGATACGTTGGATGCCAATGTGTATTGTAATGCTGTATTCTCAGCAATGAAATAGAGGGAGCCTCCACATACGCCCGAAGCAAGCAATAAAAGTTCATCGCGTTTGGTGTCTGCCCATATTTTTCGCGGACAAAAGAACCATATACTTACATAAGCAAGGATGAAACGATATAGCAATATTTCAGTCGGACTGAGGCCTTGCTGTAACAGTATTTTTGTGGAAACAAAGGTTGTTCCCCATATAATAACGGTTATCAGGGCCATGGTGTGATACCAAAAGTTCTTCATTTTTGTTTGCCTAATGCGGACTTGTTTGGGTTGTATATACATTTCTATCTATCCAAGGGCAAATATACGCTGTTTTTCTCTATCTTTGCATACTAATATACAAAAGTATGAGCATTGAGTTAGGCAAATTCAACACCCTGGAGGTGGTTAAAACTGTAGATTTCGGCGTTTATCTGGACGGAAAGGAAGAAGGAGAAATATTACTCCCCACTCGTTATGTTCCGGAAAATTGCGTGCCGGGCGATCTCTTAAATGTATTCTTGTATCTGGATAATGAGGAGAGACTTATTGCGACTACGCTTACTCCTTTGGTGCAAGTAGGCGAATTCGCTTGTCTGGAAGTGGCATGGGTCAATGAGTTCGGAGCATTTCTGAACTGGGGACTCATGAAAGATTTGTTCGTGCCTTTCAGGGAACAGAAGATGAAAATGCAGGTTGGCAAGAGCTATGTGGTTCATGCTCATATTGATGAGGAAAGTTATCGAATCGTTGCTTCTGCCAAAATTGAACGTTATCTGTCTAAAGAAACACCTACATATCAGGCGGGCGCAGAAGTGGATATTTTGATTTGGCAGAAAACGGATCTGGGCTTCAAAGCAATTATTGATCAACAGTTCCCCGGCTTATTATATGATAGTGAAATTTTTCAGTCTTTACGCACGGGAATGACATTGAAAGCTTTTGTGAAACAAGTGCGTCCTGATGGGAAAATTGATTTGATTCTTCAAAAGCCGGGCGCTGCTAAGGTAGATGATTTTGCATCTTCTTTACTGGATTATATAAAGGAGCATGGAGGAGCAGCGCAATTAAACGATAAAACTCCGGCCGATGATATCTATCAAATCTTTGGTGTGAGCAAGAAAACCTTCAAAAAAGCAGTTGGCGATTTGTATAAGAAACATTTGATTGTGCTGACTGACAACGGATTAAAGCTTGCTTGAAACCGGGCTGGCGGAGAATCCCCTTTAAGAATAGGAAAAATCCTATAAAGGAATAGACAGAATCACTAGGGCAGGGAATTTCCTTGCCCTATTTTTGTTGCATAAGATTAAGAAATAGAATAGACGCTATATGTTAAACCACTAAAGGACTTGAATTATGAAACGAATGATGATTACTTTATTTGCCATCGGAATGGTTGCCATGAGCAGCACAAGTATGGCCATGAGCACGAGCAGAGTCCGCAAAGAAACTCGTTTTCTCACAGATAAAATGGCTTACGAGCTAAACCTCAATACACGTCAGTATAATGATGCTTATGAGATAAACTTCGACTTCTTGTATGCTGTCCGGAATATCTTGGATGATGTTACTCGAGGTGAAGAATGGGCACTCGACGATTATTATTACTATCTTGATTTAAGAAATGATGACTTGCGCTGGGTGTTGAATGATTGGCAATATCGTAGCTTTATGAGTCGGGAATATTTTTATCGCCCCATTTACGCTGATCGCGGTGGATGGTCTTTCAGAATATATCTGAATTACTCGAATCCAACCTTGTTCTATTTCGGCTTACCGGTTCATTATCATACTTATACGGGTTCTCATTGTAGGGTTTATTACGGCGACGTTAGTTTCTATCGTGGACGTTACCATCATAACGTGTTTGTAGGAGTTCATAGTGTACGCAATGACAGAGTGTATTACTCACACAGACGTTCAGATTTTGGCAAGGTTACTTTCCGCTCTGATTCACACAGACGTCCTGAACACCGCAATATGGATGATCTTTATTCAAATCGTAAGGGTAACTCATCAAGAAGAAACAACGTTTCTGTAGAGAACCGAATTCGGATTGAAGGTGCCAATGTAACAACTGGCCGTACAGAGAATGATAATAGCCGCAGAAACGAGAATGTTCGTCGTGAGGATAGCAGAAGAATTGAAACAGAGAACCGGGAACGTGATAACAGCCGACGCCATAATGCTCCGGAGGTACGTTCAAACGGTAGTTCCATTCGCTTCACTCCGGTGAAAGAGGTCCGCAGTGAATCCAGCAGACGTACAATTGAATCTCGGTCTGATAGTCGTCCCTCCATTAATGAGGGTAGGAGTGAGGGGGTTAGAAGTGAGTCATCTTCTTCTAGCAAACGTGAAAAGATGAATCGTCCTTCTGCTCCATCAAACGTTCGCACTGAGAATTCCGGTCGTAATAACGAGACTCGCAGTATCTCCGCACCTTCGAATACAAGAAGTGAAAGCCGTAGTTCTGCAGGTAATTCATCAAGAAGAAGTTCCTCCGATAACGAAAGAGATAGCCGGAGCTCACGATCTGAAAGAAGATAACAGTTTTTTTAAGGTAAATAAAAATAGTTGGTAATCTACAATCGTTTTGATTGTTCACTTACCCTTAACTTAACTATTCTCTCTAATTTAATTTGAGCATTTTTTATTGAGGCTTAACTGAATATTTTAGCAAAGCCAAGAGAGTACCCCGGTTTGTGAAAATCAGAGTGCTCTCTGTTTTTGTACTTTCAATTACTTAGTCGTTAGTGGTGAAGTGATTTTGGATTTATTTTTTTGAGCGTTATGACTATCCGGATAGTTCTTACAGTTATACTCGTAAAGTTCTAACGCACTGTCTTTACGATCTACTGATATAGCGTATTTAGCAAGATTTTCTATTAATATTTCATCGGGTATAAAGTTAAAGTGAAGTTTCCGGGATAGTTTTCTATATTGTTCCTCTATTAGTTTTGGGTTGTTTGGAATTTCTTTTACCGGTAGTTCCATACCTTCGAATAATGTTTTCAATCCATAAAATATGCCCGGCATGATTACCGTTCCATGATTTTCGGTGGCATAATATTTCCATGCTGCCGTTAAATTGTTTGTCTGTTTAGAATCTATCAAATGAGTACAAAATTGCTTAATGGTACTGGAATGTTGCTGTTTGTCTTCTGCTTGGTCTTCCTGGGCCATTGCTATATATAAAAAACGATTTAAAAATTGGGTCTCTTTCCATTTTGATTCAGCCTTTATATATGTCTCACTGTTGTTCCACCACAAACTGGGATCAATAGCTATATATGCATTGAAAGAAAGAGGGTGGTCCAATAAAGTGTTTATGGTAAATAGCCCGCCAAAAGAGTGTCCTATTAGTATGTTGTATCCGTTAGTACGGTAGAGGGAATCAATTTGATGCCGAAGTTCTTGTTGTATAAAAGTGCTGAACTGATTAGCACCGCCGCTATTTTCAAAAAGAACTTTGCCGTTATGCTTGAAAGATGATTTTGACGGTGTGAGATCTCTTGATCTATCGGTGTTGAGTATGCCAACAATAATACATTCGGGCATGTTGTTGTACATTCCTCTAGTGAATGTTTTTTGGATAGCTACAGCTGTTGTAAAATGTGTGTCGCCGTCAAGTAGATAAATAACCGGATACGAGGCTTTACCATAATTATTATCCTGATAAGAAGGAGGCAAATAAATCCAGTAATTGCGCTCTTCGTTTAATGTTTCAGAATACAGCTTTTCTTTGTGACCTATTACAATACTTTCTTGTGCTGAAATGAGCAAAGGAAAGATAACTATGAATAGAGATAAAATATGCTTCATTGTTTTTAGGATAATAAAAAGTGTGCCGATAAATATTTCATCGACACACTTTGTGAAAATGTATGAGTTTGGTTATTTAGAAGCGATAAGTTACATTGGCAATAAACTGACGAGTCGCTTGCGGTGTTGCATTAAAGCTCGATGTCCAATATTCCTTATCAGTTAAATTATTCAGTTTAAGACTGATACGATACTTGGTTTGTTCATAGAATGCTGTCGCATCAAGTTTGAAATATCCCGGTACAGTTATCTTGTTGTCAGAGTCAAGAAAATGATCACTCGAATAGTTACCACCTAATCCTAATCCGAAACCATTTATCACACCATGCTGGAATTTGTGACTCACCCAGAAGTTGGCGATATGATGAGGTATTGCGTAAGGATGCTTACCTACAATTGACGGATCTCCTTTTGTGTATTTGCTATCATTGTACCCATATCCTAAAATAATGTGCATGCCTTTGATAGGATTGGCTATAAGATCCGCTTCAAAACCTTTACTTCTTTGAGTTCCGTCCTGAATGCTGTATGTTACTCCATCGGTTCCTGCAACGGTTCGGACTCTGTCTTTCACGTTTATGTCGTAATAGCTTAGTGTTCCATTCAATTTGCCATCAAACAGTTCAACTTTCAAACCACCTTCCCATTGATTCGCGTGCTCGGGCTTAAAGCTAGTTGGCTTATCGGGGTTATCTTCTGATAAAGCAGGGGCTACGTTTTGGAAACCATCCATAAAATTACCGAAAACGGAAACTTTATCTTTGAGGAGTTGATATACGAGTCCCATTTTAGGGGAGAGCGTCGTTTGAGTATAATCATTGGCTACATCATGAAATCTGTCTACCCTCAAGCTTGCCATGAATGTAAAACGGTCCGAAAGGTTAACTACATCGGAGGCGTAGGCACTGACTGTCCGTTCTGAACGTAGGGCTTGGGCACGTTTTGCACTAGCCAATGATTGCTGATATTTGTAAATGTTAATGGCAAAAGTGCCGCTAACAGGAATATTGCTGTAAGCTACCGTAGCTCTATCGTTTGTGTTGACTAGTTGTGTATAATCAACGCCCAACAGAAGACGATTGCGGATGTTGCCTATCTTAAAATCACCAATGAAATTTTGCTGTACCTGATTGGTTGTAAATGTGCTTGGAATATTCATGATGCTTGGAGTAATGGTGTCTTTCTTATTCACTGTAAGGAACAGATAGTTGGCATTGTTTTCCGTATTAGCATATGAATACTGAGTTTGAGAAGTCCAGCTGTCTGATAATTTATAAGTTGCCTTACCAAAAACATTGAATACTTTAGATTCACACAACAATTCGTTTGATGTATATGATTTCTTGAAGTCCCAATTCAGTTGATCAATATTGGTGATACCTGCAGCAGATCCAACTCTTACGTATGTTGCTGTTCTTTCAGTCTGGAAATATTCAAAATCTACATCTACGGTTAGTTTGTCGTTTACAATGTATGTGAACGTGGGAGCAATCATAATAGAACGGTTAATTCCATAGTCTTGGAAGCTCTTTTCTCTATGTATTGCAGTGTTTAAGCGTACCATGAAGGTTTTATCATCATTCAATGGTGTGTTATAATCAAAAGTCAAGCGCCCCAAACCACCTGCGCCGGTTGTTAATCCTGCTTCACCTGCCTTGCCGGCAAATGCTTTTTTAGTGACACGATTAACTAGGCCTCCGTATGATATGAGTGTTGACCCGAACAAAGTTGCTGAAGGTCCTTTGATGATTTCGAGGCTTTCAAGGTTTGCCGGATCTGATAACGAAACAAAATTGGTAGCCATACCATTTCTGATGGCTCCGGCACCATTCAAACTTGAAAAGCCGCGCATGCGAATACCCAAACCGATTCCGCCAGAACCGGGCCCTTGTGAGACATTCCCAACTCCTGGTGATGACATAAGTGCGCTTTGAAAATCAACGGCCACTTGTTCGGTAAACAGCTCTTTAGGTACAACGGTATATGCTTGTGGATTTTCCAGATTTTTTATAGGCATTCTGGCTACGAAGTCTGATTTCTTTTGTGCAAACTTCTTTATCATTCCGTCAACAACAACTTCTTCAAGCATTTGTGCAGATACATCTATTCTTATAGTACCTAGGTTAGCTGTTTGATTTGAGGCCAGATTAACTGCTTTCTCTATCGGTTTACTTCCCATGTACGAGAAGAGGATAATATAGCTACCCGGGTTGGCGTTAAAGGAAAATTCTCCTTTTTCATTGGTATAACTCCCGGTACTTTTCCCTTTAATACTTACAGCCACTGCATCCACTGGTGATCCGTCGTCTTGTGATACGACTTTCCCTGTTATCTTGCCTGTTTGGGCATACATGTAAGTAGTACTGCATAGTGTTATAAGCGCTAACAGCCAAAGCCGTTTAACGAATCCTGATTTTTTCTTCATCGATTAAATGTTTACGTGTTTCAAACTTGGTTAAATATGATGCGGCAAAGGTAGATACACCTATTGCCGCCCACAATAACCACAAATAATCATAATGAAGTTCAAAATACCTATATTAAGCGATATATGCTTGTTTTCTATTCCGTAGGGACAGTCGGTATGCTGTCACGTTTACTTCGTAGATCGTTCAATGCCCCTCCTCTGATAGTGATTTCGGGCTTAATGCTATCGGCATCTAACTCACTGATCAGTCCTTTTACCTTTAAACGATTGGCTATCAGATGGTAGTAACCTTTCATATAGTCTTTTAACTTACCTTCGGTAGTAAAGGAGCTTTTATAATGTTTCGGTTTGGGTATGATAGAGGCTAAAAAAACACTTTCTTCTGTGGTTAACTCCGAAGGACGTTTACTGAAGTAATAATCGGCCGCTTCATAAATGCCATATACCATGGGTCCCCATTCGGCTATATTGAGGTATACTTCGTACATACGCTGTTTAGAGGTGAGACACTTTGTTTCAATCAACCAGACAATAAGGGCTTCTTCAAGCTTGCGGGCAATATTCTTTTTGCGATTTAAGAATACGTTTTTTACCAGTTGCATGGTGATTGTACTGCCTCCACGTGCAAAGCGTTTGACTTTCAAATCATATATCAGTGCTTCGCGTAGTGCGTCAGGTAAAAAACCTTTGTGATAGAAAAATGCTCCGTCCTCACTTTGTAGCACAGACATCTGTAGCAGAGGTGATATACTATCGAGCGGAGTAAAATGTTCATAAGAAGGACCTACATTGAATGTTTTTACAGGTTGTTCCTTTTCGTAGGCTGTATAACTAAATTCTTCCGACATTTTTGCCAGGTTGGTAGCTCCGTATTTTATGATATGAAAATCCTTGTGATTTAATTCGGATTCTAGTTTTAAACTGTCTAATTGTGAGAAATCAAGATCGAACAAGAAATGATAAGATAACATTCCTTTGGTCTGTATTCCTTCTAAATTGCTGAACAGCCCTTTGGGGAGTGAACCGAATAGCTCGTTTGCAGGAAACCACGGTTTGTTAATGGAGGATTTGATATGCCACTTGTCGTGTTTCTTTTCTATATATAAATAAGGGTGAAACTCTAATTTATTGAATTGTATATGGCTATTACTGTCAATCTCTGCGAAATTACTCCCCATGTGGATGTGATAACTGAATTTGCCTCTGTCAAGATTGATCCTGTCGGGAGATAATGCGTGGTGCAAAACTTGCAACCCTGTAATGGCAGCAATTCCGCTTAATGCAATCTGACCACTACCGATGTTGGTTTTGGTAAGGCTATAGGAGAGCGAATCAAACATGACTTCTGCTTCAAACTGCTTCTTCAGATAAGGTAAGTATACTTTCTGTTTCTTTTGACTGTATAATTCTGCTTTTATGGTATGGCTTGAACGATTCAGCTCTCCGCAGGTTGTCCATCGCTGGTACTGGTTCTCTTCTCGAACAGTGATTTCTGATGAAAACTGATTGTTCTTGATTGTCAGTAGTGGCACTTTTACCTCAATAAGGTTTGTGTCGCGCTGATGAGTGACTGACAGATGACGTATCTCTCCGTTTTCGGGTAATAAATCGAATACTAATTCCAATAATTCATCAGCTTGTTTGGCATAATTGTATTCTTCTTTTTTTGAAGGAGTTTCTTTTTTCTCTTTCTGGAAGAGAAAGTCATAATTGGCTATGGAATCTTTTTTGATGAGTTGGATCTTCAATTTGTCAAGTTGTACATCTTGTACTTCCAGGTGTCCGCCGAAAAGCTTCCAGAAGTTAAACTCCAAACGGAGTGTTTGCAGCTGGAGTAGCGTGTCGCGCTGCTCAGGAATGATTGTCAGTCCATTCATTTCTATATGCGATACCCCCTTTAACTCAAGTGATTGATAGCTGATGGAAAGACCTTGTTCTCTTTTGGCTTGGGCAATTCTTCTATCCATTGATATTTTGAGCAGACTGTTTCTTGCTATATATAATCCGCATACAGTTAAAACAAGTAGCACGGAAATTATTCCAATGGTTTTTATCAATTTTTTCTTGAGTGCAGTATTCATTTCTTTTTTATTGTTTCTTCAAAGCGGTACAAATTTACTTATTTTCATTTTAGCAGAGGCCTCATGTGAAATAAAAAACCGGCGATGATAAATTCTATCGATCGCCGGCTACTAATTGACACACATTTAATTTATAGAAACTGTTACTCGATTGGTTTTCCTTTGTAGAAATCAAGTATTTTAGTACGGAACATATATTCGTACTTGGCTTGTATACGATCAGATACAGACTTCATTAAGTTTAGTTTTGACTCATTAAATTCAATGGCAGTGGCTTTGCCGTTCTCAAACTTTTGTGTCATCAGCTTGAATGCTTCTTCATTAGCAGAAACGGCTACATCACTAGATTGATATTTGCTTTCAGCAGCCAAGGCGTTATACCATGCCTGCTGAATTTCTTTGTAGAGACCTTTTTTTACATTGTCGAGTTGCAAAGAATAATTTTGCTGTTGCAGCTTAGCTGCGCGTACCCTGTTGCGAGTCTCGAAACGATCAAATAAAGGAACGCTTAGGCTAAGTCCGATATATTTGCTGAAATTATCTTCCATTTGCTTGCCAAAGCTGCTTGTTATGGTTGAATAATAGTTTGTACCTAAATTTCCGTTTAATGTTAATTTGGGATAATATCCGCTTTGAGCAATCTTTATATTGTTTTTGCTTCCCTCTAATCGGTATTGAGCAGCCATTATACCGGGTTTATTACTGGCTGCTGTGAGAAAAATCTCATCCGGAGGTGTTAATGCCTCAAACTTTGGTTGCACATCGGGCGCAGCAATACTGAAACCTTCCATGGTGGAAAGTTCAAGTAATTGGGTTAACTCCAGAAGTGATAGCTGGTAATTGTTTTTTGCTTGTACAGCGCTCATCTGGTCTTGTGCCACTCTAGATCTGGCTTCTGCAACCTCTGCTGGAGATGCTTTTCCTACTTCATTCATTTTCTCAATGCGTGAAAGTTGCTCTTTGCTTAATAGCACTTGTTCTTCAGCAACCTTACTTAGCTCTTGATTATACAAAACTTGTACATAGGCAGATGCTACATTTACAGCTAAATCTTCCTTCGCTTTTTCTAAGTCAGCAGTGGCTGCTTTTAGGTTTAACTTGGCTAAAGTATATTGGTTGGGTATACTGAAACCTGTAAACAACGGTACGTTGGTGCTTAATGAAAAATTAGTTCCTCTACTACTAACATTTTCATATACGCTGCTATATACCTTTGTGACGGTATCTTGTACCGGTCTGCTGGTACGTCCCCAATTAAAACTTTGCTCTGCTCCGGCGTTCAGATTCGGTAAACGAGCCCATTTGGCAGTGCTTACATCCACATTGCTCTGTTCAGCTGCGTTCTCGCTTTGTTTTACGCTGATGTTGTGGCTGATGGCGTAGTCGATGCATTGGCGGAGTGTCCAGCTCTCTTGCGCCATGCTACCTAACGGTATTACACCGACAGCCATCCAAAGAGTTATTATTTTTTTCTTCATATTCTGTTCCTTTTGCTTTTATTTCTTCTTGTCGGTTTTCTCCGCACCGCGTACTTTTTCTTTCATTGTCAAACCTTTCTTGATCTCCAGTTTGATACCGTTACTCAAACCGGTAGTAACTTGACGGCGGATGAACTTCTGTTCAGGCACACTGTCTGTTAGCACCCATACAAATGTGCTGTCGCCACTGAATTCAATTGTGCTTTCGGGTATAGCAAGAACTTTTGATGCTTTGTCGAGTACAATCTCTGCATTGGCTGAGTAGCCTGACCGGATATTAACAGAATCGGGAACCTTGATTGCTGCTTTAATTTCGAATTGATTGGCACCGTTCTGTTCAACTCCTTTAGGAGAAATATATTCTAATGTAGCATCAAAGGTCAGGTTCTGTAAAGCACCGATCGTCAGCTTGATAGGCATACCTTCGTGAATACGTCCTACTTCCGTTTCATCAATGTTACCACGGAAAATGAGGTCATTCATATTGGCAACTGTTGCAATGGTAGTACCGTCGTTGAATGTGTTACTCATAATCACTGAATTACCTGCTTTCACGGGAACGTCTAATATAAGGCCGTCAATGGTAGAACGAATCATTGTATTGCTATAAGAAGCACTTTTCTTTGTGATACCTTCCTTGATGATGTCGAGAGCATCTTTGGAAGTGGCTTTCTCTTCCCTGGCCTGCTTAACACTTACTTCACTTTTCTCATATTCTTCTTTGCTGATCAGTTTGTCCTGATACAGTTTTTTCATACGGGCAAACTCCGTCTCAGCTTGTTTAGTGTTAATTTCGGCAAGGCGCAAACGGTTCTCAGCACTGTTTAACTGTCCCAGTTCCGGTATGACTTTTACTTTAGCTATCACTTCACCCTTCTTTACTGTTTGTCCTGCTTCTTTGTACACTTCATCAACAATACCCGAAATCTGTGGCTTAATAAGGATTTCATCACGTGGTTCAACCTTTCCCGTGGCAACTGTTGTCTTCTCCAAATCAGTTATCTCGGGAGTCGCAATTTCATATTGTTTGATTTGGGGTTTTGATTTGCTATACAAAAAAGCAAATGTTCCCACGAAGATGGCTGCTACCACCACTACTAATGCAATTTTTACATACTTTTTCATTGTACTTATTCTATTAATTATTTTTCATTGTTTGTGCAAACATAAACGCCTGTTTTGCTTCGTTTTTAAGGTCTTATGTTATTCATCACGTATGGCTTCAATCGGTTTGATTGACATGGCCCGGTATGCAGGCGCTAGTCCGGCAAGCATGCCTAAAGTGAGTAATAGTAAGCAGGTTCCGATGGCCAACCAGAAACTAATCTGGAAATGCGCATGATTTTCACCGGAAGCGTTAATCCCAATTTCGGCTACCTGTAATACCAGTACACCAAATGATATACCCGCCATTCCTGCAATAGAAGTGAGCACCATACTCTCAGACAAAATTTGCTGAAGTATGTCTTTAGGACGAGCGCCTATCGCACGGCGGATTCCTATTTCAGTAGTACGTTCTTTAACTGTCACCATCATGATGTTACTTACTCCAATAGCACCTGCTAACAATGTGCCGAGACCTACCATCCAGATTAACATGCGAATTCCTGCAAATAAATTATCAATCATGGAAAACATAGCTTCAGCATTTAATAGCATTACTGCTTGTTTGTCATCGGGATTGATATAATGTGCTTCTTTTATAATTTTCTCAACTTGGTCTTGCAAATCAGTTATTTTCACTCCGGGTTTAGCTGTAATGCAAGCCATGTCTATGTTTTTACCGAAATTATAAGCTTGCTGCATGGTTGTAAAGGGCAAAACTACACTTTCGGATGCACGTCCGTTGATATTAATATTTCCTTCTGAAACACAAACGCCTATGATTCGGTAATAAATTCCGTTTACCCGCACATACTGTCCGCACGGATTCTCTTTTTTAGGAAACAGTTCTTCGAATATACGTTTACCAATGGTACAGACCTTGCGTCCTTCAGCAATGTCAACATCATTTATAAAACGTCCGTATAACATCTCCTGCACTTCGATCTTGTCATATTCCGGGTATAATCCTTTGACGATGCATGAGCTGCTCTTGTCGCCGTACACTGCAGAGGCTCCCCATTTGTTGATTGTCGGAGTTATGACTTCTATTCCTTCTACTTCACGACGTAATCGTAATACATCATTATTGTCCATGCTCCACCAGCGGCCTTTTCGAAAACCTTTGTAAGCCTCTCCGGTTTGTTGAGGCCAAACAAAACACGAGTTGGTTGCAAATCCTTCGAAGTTAGCCTTCATCATGTCTTGCATTCCGTTTCCACCGCCAATCAATGCGATAAGCATGAAAATGCCCCAGAATACCCCGAAGGCTGTTAATAAGCTTCGGGTTTTGTTTCGGGTAATGGTGAGAAAGATCTCCTCCCACGTATCTATATCATATTTCATAACTATTCAGAATTGTTTGTTATTACAAGTTTATTCAGCTCTTAACGCCTCAATGGGGCTTATGCTGACTGCTTTCTTTGCCGGGAAAAATCCGGCAAGAGTACCGGCTATGATAAGTGTCAGAGTTGCTTGAATAGCAATCTTCACGTCGACGGTAGGATTTAAAAATACGGTTTCAGTCCACATCCCCGTATCCATAGTCTGACTTCCTGCTACCATATTCATATATTCGGTTGCTCCGATACCCGCCACCATGCCAATGTATCCGAACAGAGTTGTAATAACAACACTCTCAATGATGATGAGCCATAAGATAGAAGATGGTTTAGCCCCTAGAGCTTTTCGAATTCCAAATTCTCTTGTACGTTCCTTCACGGTGATAAGCATAATGTTACTAACTCCAACAATACCACTGAGCAATGTGAAAATACCAATGATCCAGATAGCGGTACGCAGAATGTTCATTCCCTTTTGTTGTTGCAGGTATTGCGTAAAGCGATTCCATATCCAAATGGCACCGTCGTCTGTAGCGTCAAAACGGTGGTGTGCCCCAATTGCCTTTCTATAATCTTTTTCGAATGTTTCGTTGGCCTCTTCCGTGTTTAGCTCTTTGGTCGTGAAAATAATATCGTTCAGGGTATCGCCTTTGTTATATATAAGTTGTAAAGTAGTGAAAGGTACATACGCTTCACGGGTGTCTCGATCTTCTTTATTTTCATATAAACCTACTATCTGATAAGCAGTTCCGTTGCCGTTTATGAACTGTCCCATTGCTTGCTGTCCTCGAGGAAATAGAATATCGGCTGTTTTCTTATTGATAATAATCACTTTTCTTCTTTCCTGAATGTCAATGTGATTTATAAATCGACCGCCGGCCGATTTAACTCTTTCTACCTCTGTATAATCAGGGTAAACGCCGTTCAAGGTTACATTTACATACTCCTTTCCATGACTGATGTTTACACTTCCCTGTTCAACGGTAGCACCTGCTGTGATTACGTTTTTACGGAAATTTTTAGCCGTGATGTCCACATCTTCATTGTTGAGTCTGATTCTTCTGCCTTCTTTTAAACCATCGTATGATTTACTGGTACGACCCGGGAATATCTTGATGGAATTCATTGCCATGTCCGAAGAAGAAGCCTCGAATGCATGGATAAGACCATTGCCGGCACCCAGCAGCACAATCAGCATAAAAATCCCCCATGCCACTGCAAAGCCTGTGAGAAAAGTACGCAGTTTGTTTCGCCTGATCGTTCCGTATATTTCTTGCCAAATATCTATCATAAAAGTAATATTGTGTTTATTTCATGAAGCCGTTTTGTCCGAACGGAGATGCATCATGATTATGGTTTTCTTCTATTCGCTCAATGATACCGTCTTTGAGGCGTATGATCTTATTTGTCTGGTTAGCAACTCCACTTTCGTGAGTCACCACAACAATGGTCATCCCATCCTCGTTCAGTTGTTTAAGGATATTCATTACTTCAACAGATGTTTTACTGTCGAGTGCGCCTGTAGGTTCATCGGCCAGAATAATTTGAGGTTGAGAAATCAGTGCTCTTGCAATGGCAACGCGTTGTTTCTGACCTCCACTCATTTCATTGGGCATGTGGTGAGCCCAATCTTTCAATCCCAGACGATCCAGATATTCCATTGCTAACACATTTCTTTTTCTTCGGCTTATTCCTTGATAGAATAGAGGTAGAGCTACATTCTCCATAGCGTTCTTGAATGAAATCAGATTGAATGATTGAAAGATAAATCCAATCATACGGTTTCTGTACTCGGCTGCTTTGGTTTCACTCAGGTTTTTAATAAGCACATCGTTTAAGAAGTACTCCCCTGTATCGTAATTATCCAGAATACCAAGGATGTTAAGCATGGTTGATTTTCCCGATCCGGAAGCACCCATGATGGATACGAACTCACCTTTATTGATATCTAGATTGATACCCTTGAGCACATGCAGCGGCGCCCCGTTGTAATAGGTCTTGTTAATGTCTTTTAAATGTATCACTTGTGTAGCTTTTAAATTTTTGTTTCTCGTATTATTAATCTATTAGACGCAAGCTATTGGCTAAAAGTTGCAGAGCACACAAACTTTTTTAAAAAAAGATTTTGTGAACTCAATCTTCTTTGCGTAATTTGTGTGCTATAAACGTTTAATTAACTAACCCTTTTAATATATTATCATGAATTTAGGAATGGAAAAGCCCTACGTAGTAGGAATTGACATTGGCGGAACGAACACTGTTTTCGGCATTGTTGATGCACGAGGAACAATTCTTTCGAGCGGAGCAGTAAAAACACAAACGTATGCTACGGCCACCGAATATGTGGACGAAGTATGCAAAAACCTGCTTCCACTTATTATTGCGCAAGGAGGTATCGAAAAAATCAAAGGTATTGGTATTGGAGCACCGAACGGCAATTATTATAGCGGAACCATTGAGTTTGCGCCCAATCTTCCGTGGAAAGGAATTATTCCTTTGGCTGCTATGTTTGAAGAAAAGCTGGGTATTCCTACCGCATTGACCAATGATGCGAATGCTGCAGCTGTGGGAGAGATGACTTACGGGGCTGCACGTGGTATGAAAGATTTTATCATGATTACTTTAGGAACCGGTGTGGGTAGCGGAATCGTTATTAATGGACAGGTTGTTTATGGTCATGATGGTTTTGCGGGTGAATTAGGACACGTTATTATGCGTCGTGATAATGGTCGTGTCTGCGGTTGCGGTCGTCACGGATGTTTAGAGGCTTATTGTTCGGCAACAGGTGTTGCACGTACGGCCCGAGAATTATTGGCTGCGCGTACAGATTCAAGTTTGCTTCGTAATATTCCTGCAGAAAGTATCACTTCAAAAGACGTATATGATGCGGCTGTACAAGGAGATATGTTGGCGCAGGAAATCTTTAATTTCACGGGAACTTTGTTGGGAGAAGCTTTGGCTGACTTTGTGGCATTCTCCAGTCCGGAAGCTATTGTGCTCTTTGGAGGTCTGGCTAAATCGGGTGATTACATTATGAATCCTATTCAAAAAGCTTTGGATGCAAATGTTCTGACTATTTTCAAAGGAAAAACCAAACTACTTGTTTCTGAATTAAAAGATTCGGATGCGGCGGTTCTTGGCGCCAGCGCTTTGGCTTGGGAGTTGAAAGAAATTAAATAAATCAAATAAAAAAAGGAAATGCATTTGCATTTCCTTTTTTTATCTCGAATAAGAGGTCGTTAAATCGAAATTTACTTGATAACTCTTTTTTCTTTGATTCTAGCTTTCTTACCAGTAAGAGCGCGAAGGTAGTACAGTTTAGCACGACGTACTTTACCCACTTTGTTCACTTCGATGCTGTCAATAGCAGGTGATTCGATTGGGAAAATTCTTTCTACTCCAACTGTTCCAGACATTTTACGAACTGTAAAACGTTTCTTTTCTCCATGGCCTGAAATCTTGATAACAACACCACGGTACAACTGTACACGTTCTTTGTTACCTTCAGTGATACGATATGCTACTGTTACAGTATCACCAGCTTTGAAGCTTGGGTGTTGTTTGCCGGTAGCAAATGCTTCTTCTGCAATTTTAATTAAATCCATTGTTGTTATTATTAAATTGTTTCATCGATACAACGCAACATATCAAGTAACTCTTCTGTGACAGCGATTGCGCGAAAGCGGTGCAAAGGAACGAATTTTTTATGATATGACCAAATGATTTAAGTTCATAAATATTATATTTGTAGCAATATAAATGAGGATTATGAATAAGAAGTATTTTGTAAATGGTCTTTCTGCTACCATGCTGGCTGCCGTATTGCTCTTTTCGGGATGTAAATCGACGTATCGTTTGGTGGCAGTTGAAGGCAGTAAAACGGAAATCTCATCGAAGTGGGACCGTAACCCCAATGAAGAGGCGATAAGTGTGTTGACACCTTATAAAGCACAAATAGATAGTATTATGACTCCGGTTATCGGCAAGAGTGCCATGGACATGAAGGCCGACAGACCCGAAAGTCTGTTATCCAATCTTGTGGCCGATGTGCTGCGTCAGGCAGCTTCCAACTATATCGGCAAACCGGCCGACATGGCGGTAACTAATATGGGAGGCTTGCGCAGTTCACTTAGCAAAGGAAATATTACCTTTAGCGATGTGTATCAGATACTACCTTTTGAAAACTCTCTTTGCATTGTTACCCTGAAGGGCAGTGACCTGCAAAGTTTAATGGAAAATATAGCCTTGGCGCGGGGGGAAGGAATCAGCAATGCCAGACTGGAAATAACCAAAGACGGGAAATTGTTAAGTGCTTCGGTTGATGGGAAATCAATTGATCCGGATAAGACATATGAAGTTGCTACACTTGACTATCTGGCCGAAGGAAACGACAAGATGGTCGCTTTTCTGAAAGGACAAAAGAAAATCTGTCCGGAAGGTGCAACCATGCGTGACATCTTTCTGGAATACGTAAAACAGCAAACTGCAGCGGGCAAGGAGATAACCTCTTCGATAGAGGGGCGCATTGTTGTGAAGTGAGAACTGTATTTAATAGGATCAATAACGAAAGAATAAAAAGATGAAAAGAATAAATAGTTATACACTCTTTGTTTTATTGCTATGTGCTTTTGGACAGTCGGCTTTTTTATCGCCGGTCGTTGCACAGTCGGTCAAAACCATAACTATTCTGCATACAAATGACACGCATAGTCGCATTGAACCCGTAGAAATCAATTCTCCTGATAAAGACTTAGCAGATAAAGGCGGTTATGTAAGGAGGGCTACTTATATAAACGAGGTGCGTCAGCAAATTCCGGATTTGTTGTTGTTTGATTGTGGCGACTTCTCGCAGGGAACTCCTTATTACAATTTGTTTAAAGGGGAAGTGGAGATTAGGCTCATGAATACGATGGGTTATGATGTAGGAACTATTGGCAATCACGAGTTCGATTTCGGCCTGGATAATATGGCTCGTTTGTTCAAGATGGCTAAATTCCCCATTGTTTGTGCTAATTATGACGTGAAAGGAACCGTGCTTGAAGGATTGGTTAAGCCGTACGTTATACTGAATCGCAATGGACTGAAGATTGGTGTCTTTGGGCTGGGGCCTAAGTTGGAAGGACTGGTACAGGCCAATAAATGTGAGGGTATTATTTATAACGACCCGATTCGCACTGCCGATAAAGTGGCGGCTTACTTGAAGAATCAGGAAAAGTGCGATGCCGTTATTTGTTTGTCGCACTTAGGATATACTCCTTCTTCCAAGGAAGATACTTCGTGTGACGTAAGGCTTGCAAAAGAAACATCCAATATAGATGTAATTCTGGGAGGGCACTCTCACACCTTCCTTAAAGAACCTGTGATTTACAAGAATGCAGTAGGCAAGGATGTTCCCGTTTCTCAGATGTGGAAGAACGGAGCTTACGTAGGGAGAATGGATTTGAAATTTAAAAAATAAATGGATCGGATATAAGTTTTGAGCGTGATGAAGAAACAACTGGTTTACCTGCTTACAGGTTGGTTGATGTGTGGCATGGGGTTACAAGCAAGGGCTCAAGTAGAACCTCTTTTTACCTATAAAATTAGTCGTGATGAGGCTTGCAACCGCTGGGTGGAGTCACAAATGAAACAAATGAACCTGAGAGAGAAAATAGGTCAGCTGTTTATCTATACCATTGCGCCCGATCGTAGTAAACGCAACTTGGCTTTACTGAAGAATGTAGTACATACCCACAAAGTGGGAGGATTGCTTTTCTCGGGCGGAAAACTCGATAATCAGGCTCTATTAACGAATCAGGCACAAAAAATGGCTGATGTTCCGCTGATGATCACCTTTGATGGAGAGTGGGGGTTATCCATGCGTTTGCGCGGCACGCCTGTTTTTCCGAAAAACATGGTACTAGGCTGTATTCAAGATGATCGTTTGATTTATGAATACGGACAGGAGATGGCACGCCAATGTAGGGAACTGGGTGTGCAGGTTAACTTTGCTCCGGTTGCCGATGTGAATATCAATCCCCAAAATCCGGTTATCAATGTGCGTTCCTTCGGTGAGAATCCGTTGTTGGTAGCCGATAAAGTCATTGCTTATGCCTCCGGATTGGAAAGCGGACGGGTGCTTTCTGTTGCTAAGCACTTTCCCGGTCACGGTGATACGGATGTTGACTCGCACAAAGCATTGCCGGTACTTCCATTTACCCGCGAACGATTAGACAGCGTAGAGCTTTATCCTTTTAGAAAATTGATTCATGCCGGTTTGGGCGGTGTCATGGTAGGTCATCTGCAAGTACCCGTCTTTGAACCGGTCGGTAAACTGCCTTCTTCGCTTTCCCGCAACGTAGTTTACACACTTCTCACCGAGAAAATGGCTTTCAAAGGACTCATTTTTACTGATGCTTTAGCCATGAAAGGTGTTTCGTCTGCTCAGAAAGTCTGTTTGCAAGCGTTGAAAGCCGGCAATGATGTGGTATTGGCACCGCGTGATGTGAAGAAAGAAATTGATTATGTTGTCGAAGCGGTTAAAAAGGGTGAGTTCACTGAGGAGGAAATTGACGAACGTTGTCGCAAAGTACTTCTTTTTAAATATGCTATGGGACTGAACCGTAAACCGGTTGTTCGCCTTTCGGGACTTGAAAGACGCATTAATACCCCGCATACGCGTGATTTGATACGTCGGCTCAACCTGGCAGCTGTTACGGTTTTAAATAATGAAAAAGGTGTTCTTCCCATTCACCCTGATGTGAAAAAGGTAGCCGTGCTGACTGTTGGTAAGGCCAAAGAGCTGGAAGCTTTTACGAATGAATTAAAAAAGTACGTAGAGGTTCATACTTTTGAGCTGGGAAAACAAATGCCCGATTCCTTGCAGCAGAAGTTACGCGATTCACTTTCTGCCTATCGTCGTATCATTGTTCCGGTTAACGAAATCCGTTTGGCGCCCTATCAGTCATTCTTTGCTAAATTCGCCCCTCAGGTTCCGGTGGTTTACGCTTTCTTTACTCCGGCCAAACTGATGTTGCAAATACATCGGGCTATCTCCAATGCCTCTTCCGTTGTGCTGGGGCATACAGATAGTGATGAGGTGCAAGAACAGATCGCTGCTTTATTGTTTGGCAAGGCAGCGGCCAACGGGCGACTCTCTGCCGGGATAGGCGGATTGTTCCGTGCAGGCGCAGGATTGACGGTTACAACATCCACCCCTTATCACTTTGTGCCCGAAGAGTATGGCATGCGTTCCGAAGTTCTTCAAAGCATAGACACCATTGCTATGCGGGGCATTCACGCCGGAGCCTATCCGGGTTGTCAGATTGTGGTTCTTAAAAACGGCAGAACCATGTATAATAGGAGTTTCGGCACCTTTACCTATGAAGATGAAAAGGCTGTAAGTACCAATGATATATATGACCTTGCCTCCTTGTCGAAGACAACCGGAACTTTATTGGCGGTGATGAAATTATATGATAACGGACGTTTCAATCTTTCTGATCCGATAGGTGATTATTTGCCTTTCCTTAAAGGAACGAATAAAGCTAAAATTACTATCCGCGAGTTGCTGTTGCATCAATCGGGACTGCCGTCGGGCTTGGTGTTTTATCAGGATGCCATTGATAAGAAGAGCTACAAAGGGAGCCTCTTTAAAGGATCAAAAGACGCGCTGCATACGGTGCAGATAGGACCGAAGACTTTTGCACAACCCGGTTTCCGGTTCAAAGAAGGATTAACCTCAGCGGTTGGCGGAGGTGACTATACCCTTCATGTGGCCGACAGTTTGTGGTTGCATAAATCGTTCCGCGATGTGATGCTTAAGAAAATTGCCGATGCGCCACTGAAAGGAAAGAAATACGTGTACAGTTGTCTGAACTTTATTTTGTTGCAACAGCTTGTTGAACAGTTAGCAGGCGTGCCGATGGATGAGTTCCTGACGCGCGAATTTTATCGCCCCATGAATTTGTCTCGCACAGCCTACTTGCCGCTTCGGTATTTCCGAAAGGAAAACATCGTTCCTTCATCCGTTGATCGTTTCCTGAGAAAAGAAACGTTGCAAGGATTTGTGCACGACGAATCGGCTGCTTTCTTAGGTGGTATTTCGGGTAATGCCGGACTCTTTTCTACCGCCTATGAGGTATCGCAAGTATACCAGATGCTGCTTAACGGAGGCGAATACGAAGGGCAGCGTTACTTGAGCAAAGAAACCTGTCAGCTATTTACCACCGAGACATCCAAGATCAGTCGTCGCGGACTCGGTTTTGATAAACCCGATGCAGAAGATGTGGGCAGCAGTCCATGTGCCCCCTCGGCACCTGCTTCCGTTTACGGTCATACCGGCTTTACGGGCACGTGTGCATGGGCTGATCCCGACAACGGATTGGTGTATGTGTTCCTTAGCAACCGCACCTATCCCGATGCGTGGGTTAACAAACTCTCCAAACTAGAGATTCGTGAGCATATACAAGAAACGCTTTACAGGGCATTGATGCAACCGGCTCCCGTTGAATAGTGTCCTTATATATAAGAGTAATTCCCGTGCTTGCAATGGCAAACCGGGAATTACTTTTATAACATTCAACCGCAGATGAGTTTATGAAACGAATAAAGGCTTGAGCAATTCGGGAATAACCACCTTGTCGCACTGTAACTCCTCTAAACGCTTGCCGCCTGCTGCAGTGAGTGAGAAAAACATCTGTCTTTTATCAACCTCACCCAATGCCCGTTCAATCAGACCTTTTTCTTCTACAGTGCGGATAACTTTCGATGTATGTGATGTTTTCATCTGGGTACGTTCCGCTATTTCTGTTGAACTTAAAGGTTTCCCTGCATCGTGAAGGGTGCAAAGAACCATTGCCTCATTGAGCGAAATGCCATATACGCCTTCAAACTCCTCCTCGAAAGTGGAGATGGCTTTGTATATGTCTCGCATGGTGCATATTGATTTCATCTTTCTCTTGTTTTAAATAAATAAATTAATGTTGGCATTATCGGCACGTTCCATGTAAGTCGCTACGCCACCTACCGTAACCTCGTCGAGCAATTCCTCGCGTTTAACTCCCATCACGTCCATAGACATTTGGCAGGCGATGAACTCCACTCCGTTTTCCAATGCCTGATCGCGAAGAGATTCCAGCGAGTCAATGCCTTTGCGATGCATAATGTAACGCATCATTCGGCCGCCCATGCCACCCATACTCATCTTTGAAAGCTTCAAACTCATGGAACTTCCCGGTAGCATCATGCCGAACATTTTGCCAAATATATCTTTCTCAACCTGAGGTTTATGAAGCTTTTTAATCACGTTCAAGCCCCAGAAAGTGAAGAATATGGTCACTTTTTGTCCGGTAGCTGCAGCGCCGTTTGCTAATACAAAGGTAGCTAAAGCTTTGTCAAGATCATCACTGAACATGATAAAAGTTTTCCCTTTGCTGTCTTGCGAGCTAACCAGCTTGCATGCTTTGGCTTCTTCCTTTTGAATGACTGTGACCGATTTGCCACCGCTTGACTCCTGAGAAACCAATCGGTTGCCCGTTGAGTTACACCAAGCTGCGGCATCGCGTAAAAAGCCCGGATCAGTGGCAATAATCTCCACTTGTTCGCCCGGAGTCAGCTTGTCGACCACCTTCTTCATCTTTAAAATAGGACCGGGGCATTGCAATCCGCAAGCATCGACCTGCACCACTTTAAAGGCCGTTCTTGCCGAACCGTCATCATTCACCTCTTTTATTGTTTGCTTCTGCAACGTGACCGGTGAAGTGGCTGCGAGATATGTTTTGTATCCGCCCGACACATTGCGAATGTTCGTGAAACCGTGTTGTGCCAGAATGCGATACGCCAGATATCCGCGTAGACCCACGGCACAAAAAATGTACACCGTTTTATCTGTCGGTACTTCACTGAGGTGTTCACGAAGCTCATCGAGCGGAATGTTCACCGCCCCCGGAATGGAACCGAGCGAATGCTCATCGACTGTTCTGACGTCGAGCAAGAAAGAAGTATTTGGATCTGCGTTCTGCACATCACGCCAATAAGCCGGTTTCACTCTGTCTTTTAATATATTCTCAGCCACATAGCCGGCCAGCGCCACGGGGTCTTTTGCCGAAGAGAAAGGTGGTGCATACGCCTGTTCTACTTCCGTCAAATCATAAACAGTGCCATTCTTCTTGATCACGAGCGCCATTTCGTCAATGCGTTTGTCGACTCCGTCATATCCCACAATCTGTGCGCCATACAATCGGCCCGTTTGCGGATCGAAGGTGATCTTAATGCTCATGGGCAAAGCATTGGGGTAATACCCCGCGTGAGAAGACGGATGCGTAGTGGATGAAATAAAAGCAATGCCCTCTTGCTTTAGTTTCTTTGCCGGCAAGCCGGTTGAAGCCACCGTCATGTCAAACACTTTGGCTATGGATGTTCCGATAGATCCTTCGTATGCTTTTTGGTTACCATACAACAAGTTTTCGGCAACGATGCGCCCTTGTCGGTTAGCCGGTCCGGCCAGATAGTTGAGCCAAGGCTTTCCGGTTATGGGGTGGGGGAACTCAATTACATCACCGATGGCATATATATGCTCGTCGGATGTTTGCAGGAACTCGTTTACATAGATACCTCCGGCTTTACCGATGGTGAGTCCGGCAGTCTGCGCCAAGGACGTTTCCGGTCGAACACCAATGGAAAGAATCACCACATCGGCCTCAATAACTTGTCCGTCGGCAAAAACGACCTCAAGACCTTTGGCTGTTTTGCGGAACGATGCCACAGCCTTTTCCAGGTAAAGATTTACTTTTTTCTCCATCAAGTGCTGGTGCACCAATGCCGCCATTGAAAAATCAATAGGCGCCATTACCTGATTGGCCATTTCGACGATAGAAACCGATGCACCCAAAGCATGCAAGTTCTCGGCCATTTCCAAACCGATAAACCCGGCGCCCACAACAACGGCGCGTTTCACTTCGTGCGAATCAATGAAAGCTTTGATCTTATCGGTATCGTTTACGTTGCGCAAAGTGAAAATACCTTCCGAGTCGATACCCTGTAAGGGCGGACGCACAGGGGCAGCACCGGTAGAAATAACCAGTCGGTCATACGTTTCGTTGTACTGGCTGCCATCTTTTCTTTTGATGATCACCTGCTTTTGCTCTTTGTCGATAGCCACAACTTCGTTTTCCGTTCTTACATCCACCATGAAGCGCTTTGAAAACGCCTCGGGAGTTTGCACGAAAAGTTTTTCGCGCTCTTTAATTGTGTTCCCAATATAATAAGGTAACCCACAGTTCGCATAAGAAATGTACTTACCCCTTTCCAGCAAAACAATTTGTGCTGTTTCGTCTACTCTGCGGATGCGTGCTGCCGTGGTTGCTCCGCCGGCTACGCCTCCAATAATTACAATCTTCATTCTACTCCTTTATTTTAAGATATAAATAGTTTCTAATGGAAATAACAAATGTAGGAAAGAAATGTTTTATATACTAGTCTATCTCCTCTCGTTAACTACTATTTAACTATAAATGGTGCAATACCTTAGCTGTTCATTACCTGATACTAAGTCATTTCTTAAGGGGAAATAGTTCGTCACCAATACCGATGCCATTCGTCCCCGCATGCTGTGCCTCATGTCCCCGCATGCAGTGCCATTCGTCACAGGTAGCGGGGACGAACTGTTTATAAAGAAGAAATTACTTAGTTTGTTTATTGAAACGTGTTAGTCTGTGTGGGTTGTTGACATACAACAACCGTTGCTCTGATGGAATACGATTATGCATCGCATGAATGGAAACGTGTGGTGTTACGGCATTTTGATGAGTTTTTGACAGAAAGATGTAACATGATAATATATTTTTGAAACAAATAATATTTGTATTTACTGATATTAATACCTAGATTTACGGAAAAATAATTCTACTTAATTTTATAAAACGATATTATGACACAAAAATCAGTCTTAAAAAACGTGTATCTGCTTTTGTTATTAGCTGCTTGTATGAATGTGATAACCTATTTTGTATGGAAGTGGATTATGGGAGAAGAACCGAGTTTTATCACATTTATTTCTATGCAAATAGTCTTCAACTGTTTAATAGGCATGAATATAGTAAGAATGATAAAGAATATTGATTCAAAGTGAACGGTGAATTTCTGCAAAATGATGACTTGCTGGCTCTTTGTTTCTATTGCTAAGAATCTTATTAATTTTCGTATTACATACCAAACTCCTAATGTTCCA
>MTLE01002542.1_pt1 | contig 33173 bp, 27 predicted proteins | sample 1982461 | NCBI WGS metagenome assembly MTLE01 (sample SAMN05712605, study PRJNA340218) | biofilm metagenome | isolation source: sample SPL anode biofilm adapted to -200 mV | place: USA | collected 2012-02-03
CGGGACAGTAGTGATTAAATATATATAAATATCCAAGCTGAATATTACGGCTGATTAGAGTTTTTATTCGCTGGATCTGATGTTGGGGCAAGGGGCTCGGAGTTGGGCTTCTTTTCCGACCGTCTTAACCAAATCACGAGTAATAAAAACGGCACGAGAGACAAGGCAAAAAAGATCGGGCCTCCGTGATGATGGATAGGCGAGTGAATCATCTCAGGGCTCACATGGACGCAGAGCATGCCGATCACAAACACCCGAAATCCATTACGCAACAGGGCGAGTGGCAAAATAAATAGACAGAGCAGGGCGCGTTTCCAAGGGGTGCGCAGGAAATGATAGGCACCGACGGTGCTCACAATGAAAAGGACCAGGGTGGAATGAATGCCGCTGCACTCCGGAGCTACTTGCAGGCTGAAACCAGGGAGTTGAAAGGAAGTGCTGTCGTGCACGATGGGAGTGCCCGAAAGATGAAAAAGCATGGATGCCGCAATGGCGGATCCGTGCTGTAACATCGTGACGACGGCATGCTCCACATAACTCGGCATGGGCACCATAAAGGCTAAAAACGCCAACGGAAATACGAGCATGCGAAGCAAAGCTTTATTTAAAAACCAAAAACACGCGCCCCATGCCAAAAAGAGAAACGTCACGGTGAAAATCGCGAGATGATCGACGGTTGTTAGCATCGGGGTTTTGCGCAGAAATAGTCCGTAAAAGACGATTTGGAACACGGCCATAAATCCTGCTAACAAAGCCAATCCGCGCATCCGGGGGGAATAACCCGGAGCTGGAATCGGTGCTGTGGCGCAAGCGTTCAACTGACGGCGCTGAGTCCAAATATGGTGCAGGCTGACAACGGGAATCAGCAAAATGTAAGAATACAGATCGCTGCCCCAGGCGAATTTGGCCAGCTTATACAACGGCAAGCAAAAGAGGAGTAGAATCAAGCCGAGCGCCACCCAAAGCGGTGTAAGGGGACGCGGTGCCTTTTCCGGCTGGGAAGGAGGGCACAAGGTGGAGATGTCAGATTCCATGACTGGAGAAGAATGGTGACGTTAAGAAAAGACGCGGAATAATGAGACCAATCCCAACGACGATGATTGTGATTTAAAAGTGATACCCTAACTCGAACCCACCTTGTTCGCTGGTATAAGTGTACAACGACTGCCCCGAAGAATTTTCGCTGTGGCGATAGAAAATAGCCACGCGGGCGTGCTTGCGAAGGGTGCAACTCAGCCGGGCATCGGCGTAAGAATTATCGTCCTGCCGGTCGACCGAAAAGCCCATAACGGACGCCACATGCTTGGTATTCCGATAACCGCCGCCAACGGTCAAGTAAAGATGGCCTAGCAAACGCTGATTAACGCTCAAATGCACTGATGTGTTTTCAGTCACTTCATTTTGGAAAAACGAAGTCGAAACATTGCGGTCCGCGCCCAGCGACAATTGAGTAACCTCAAAGGGCTGGTAAGTGATCGATGCCCCGAAAATAGGATTGATCAAGTCAGATGCGCCATTAGCTTGAAATTGGCGATCCTCCATACCGCCGTTCAGCTGCAAGCTTAACTTATCCGTGGCGCGCCATTGGATGCGCCCCTGGTATTGCTCGAAGATCGAATCCGGCCCCACGTTCATTTTCAAATAACCACCACCCAAGCCGACGCTAATCGTAAACCGTGGCCACACCTGGTAATTCAACCAATCCATCGTCGACCACTGCTTATAGCTGGTATAATTCTCCGACGATCCGAAAGTTTGGTTGAGCGACAAATCCGTCGATAATTTGCTATTGAAACGATACGAGGCGTTGAAACCGGTGGCGAAGGTTTCCTGATCCGTCTGCCTTCCGGTTTCTGCCAAGACTGAGGAAGAAGACCGGTAACTTTGCGAACCCCCTATAACCCAATCTCTCCATGCAGTTCCGCCCGACAAAGTCGCGCTGTGGCCTAACGAATCTCGAAACGCGCGATCCGAATAATACTGCAATGTGGAGGTGTAATCCAGACTCCAGTGGCTTCCGATATCCAACAGAAACCCCGGAGTGATGGTGTTGATCACCGTTTTCTTTGCTTCACCCGGAGTTGTTTGCAGGCCACTCCCATAAGTTAGCCGGTAATTAAAACGCGGTCGCAAGTCGAAAATGCCCCAATGCAACGGTCCCGGAGCCTGCGGCCCGGTTGCCGAAGTTTCAAGCGAGGGAATAAACCCCGCTCGTCGCGATTGGTTTTCCCGCAGCACCGGAGCGGTGACAGAATACGGCGCTGCAGGAGCCAAAACCTCTTGTGCTTGAGCGCCACAGTTTGCTGCGAAAGCCGTGCAAAGTGCTAAATAAGAAGAATGACGCATGCTTTTTACTTGAGCCTCAGGTTGACCTCTTGCTTTGACTATAGTTTGGTATGGGCCAGAAATGAATAAGCGGTGCCGTCCACTCCTATTTTCTGCGACGTGCTGCCTGTTCACAATGGGGTAACGCAGTATGGTTTCATTCCCTAAATAACATAATTCCATGGGGCGCAGAACCCATTTGATAGTTTATGTTAAATTCTGGCAGTACCACTCAAGAGCATCATCAAGGCCTTGATCGATGCGGTGAGTTGGCGCGTATCCCAACAGGCGCTTGATCTTTCTGATATCGGCTTCGGAATGGCGCACATCCCCCGAGCGAAAATCGCGATATTTCGGCTTGAATTTGCGCAGGTGAGGATAGCGCGGCAGCAGACGTTTCAGCAATAGTTGGAATAATTCGTTAAGCGAAGTGTGCGCATGAAGCGCGACATTATATACCTGATTTATGGCTTCTGGCAGAGTGGCGGTTGCAGACAGTAGGTTGGCTTGCACTACATTTGCTACATAGCAGAAGTCCCGGCTCGTCTCCCCATCGCCATTGATGTAAATGGGTTCCTTGCGAATCATGGCCGTAACCCATTTGGGAATCACCGCTGCATAGGGGCCATTTGGATCTTGGCGCGGACCGAATACGTTGAAATATCGCAACCCGATCGTTTCCATGCCATAGCAACGCGCAAATACCTCAGCGTAAACTTCATTTGTGGCTTTCGTCGCTGCGTAAGGCGACAGGCATTTGCCGGTGCGCTCTTCCTTTTTTGGCAGTCTAGGATCATCGCCGTAGACGGCACTGCTCGAGGCGTAAACGAATCGTTTGACTCCGCCTTCTTTGGCGGCGGTTAGCATATTAATGAAGCCGGTAACGTTGTTCTCGTGGCTATCAAGTGGGTTGTCGATGGACCTCGGCACCGATCCGAGGGCTGCTTGGTGCAGTACAAAATCGACTCCTTGGCATGACTTGCGGCATAGGGTGGGTTTCCGGATGTCGCCTTTGATCATGACAAATCGCCTCCGTTGGGTGGAAGTCACCAGGGCCAGGAGTTCATTCAGATTACGCTGATGGCCCGTGGCAAAATTGTCTATGCCCGTTACCCGTTGATTCAGGCGTAAAAGTGTCTCCACCAAATGCGATCCAATGAATCCCGCTGCCCCAGTAACCAGCCAATGTCGGGGGGAGGCAGGCAGAGCCCGCCGCAGTTGATCGAAAACGCTTTGTTTATCTTTCATATATATGAGCTAAATTCCGGCGTAAATGAGGTCTGAGAAACTTGATACTTTCAAGGTGGGATCGGCGCTGATCTGTTGCAGGATTCGCGCCAACGGTTCGTCATCCATGTGCTCTTTGGTATGGCCTATAAGCACTACCGCATCTGGCAGGCCATTTTCGGGCTCTGGCGCGGCTTTGATCCAGCGGTAAAGTTTGTCGGGCGACACATTGTGGTAATCCATTTTAATGGGCACCGGCTGCCAGAGAAATTTCAACCAGCTAAGCGGATTTATTTTGATCCCGAACTGTTGGACCATTTGGCGCTGCCGAGCCTTAGGCACATGGCGTGAAAATTTGGCTTTTAACCGCCCTAAAGTCAATTGTTGCCAACGGCGGCCCAGGCGGGAATAGATGGGAAATTCCCACACTTTCCCCCGAGCATTTTCCTGGGCAACATCCTCGGCGATCCGCCACGGTCCTTTGGCATGGGGCGCATTCCGATAATCGATTTGCACATGTTCCCCTTGGCGCACGAGGCCTTGGACGACGGAAGAATCAATTAAAATACCATTTGCCGCCAGCGAGCTAATGAGTTTTTGCCCCGGTTGGGCGCTGAAGGCTCCGGCTCGGTAGGCACCTACCGGCTGGCCGGTGATTTTCTCGATCGCTGTCTTTCGCTCGCCCACGTATTGTCGCGTGGCCTCGGGATCGGCGAACAGGCTGTCCACGGTTTTCTTTTGGTCGTTAAGTCGCCACGCCAGGTTCTCGCCGTTAAGCTCCAAATATGCGGCGTGCCACTCCGGATGCAAATGAAGTTGAATATCGTGCCCCGCTTTCGCCATTGCTTGAATTTGCTCCCGTATGTCGGCGGCCGGATTATAACCCAATCTGGGGGTGAGCAACTTTTGGCACTTTTCAAAAGCCAGGTATTCTTCCACCTCAAAAAAGACGGTGAGCGGCAATCGCCGTTGATTAAAGAGCGAGGCCATGCGATTCGCCGGCTCAATGCAATGTTGCCGCACATCGCCCGTGCCATCGCCAAAGATCTCGTAATCGACGGTGAAAATGATATGTCTCAATTGGCTTAAGGGATTTTTTATTCCGCTATCTCGCGCCACCATGGCGCGGCCTTTCGCCCAGGTCCAAGTCAGAGGCGAAAAAAACGATGATTATTGGTTTGATGCGTCTGCCGGGGTAAAAATCAAGCGCGCATACAAATAGGCCAGAATCTCGCTAATCATTTCCCGTACGCCTTCACTCGAGCGCCACCAGCACGCTGATTCATATTCCCTAGTGGGCACAGAAATAATCCCCACCTTGCAGCTTTCACCTAGTGCCTGTTCAAACAACAAGCGAGACCGCCGCCCGTGCGGCCCTAGCGTGACCACATTGACGGAAAGATTGGTCGTCTGTTGCGCGGCGAAGTATTGCCGCAGGGCGGCCCCGGATTTAAAAGTGCGGTCCCGATAAGTGCCGGTAGAGGCCACTACGCGAATGACCTCGGGATTCAGCCCTAGCCATTTGAATTTTTTAGCTGCTTCATTGGCGATACTATCACCTGGTTCCAAGTTAGTCCCATTCATGGTTTTGCCACCCACTGTGATAATCGCTTCGTACCGGTTAGTTTTAAACTCCTGGATGCAAGCCTCCAACGCATAGTTCGGCAGCCAGCCCTCAACAACTAGAAAACGGGACGGTACACGATGTGTCACCGCCAGAAATGGGTATGCTCCAAAAGCAAAGCTGGTCGCTAAGACAGTGCCCATTAATCCAACCACTATCCATCCGCGCCAGGTCAAAACCCAACATTCTTTGCGGCGCACCAATCGCCAATGCGTGGTTTGAGGATTGTCTTGATTTGTCATTTATACGATTCTCGGTTCACTAGAGACCTTTGCAGTTTTTGTTGGGGATCAGCCACCACGCCATCAGTGAGTTCCTGCTGGCGCTAACCGCAGCGGAGTGCGGCCTTAAAGGTATATCATCAATATTGCCTATCGAGGGTTGCCATGTTAGCGGTTTATGGATAGAGCCGCCGATCGCCAAGACAATACAATCTTTTGACTGAACGTACTAAGAGTCTATCTCCGGTTGGAGCCGCGGATGCGTAAATCTTTTCGTCTAAGGAGTTGCGAGCAAGCAGGCGATAGTCCGGTGCAGCGGTAATAACGGTGGTTTGGCCAGCCTCGTTGAAAAAGTAAATCCGGTTCCCGGCTGCCAGCACGGAGGAAAAATATCGACCCGGTAGGCGTTGCTGCCAATAGCATCGACCGTTGTGCGAATCGATGCACGCCGCCCGCCCGTCCTCGGTGACTGAGAATATTAAACCGTTGGCCAACACGGGGGAGGAACTGATCTCGCCAGTCCAAGCAACTTTCCAAACGGTTGTTGAGGTATTAAACGTGGTGGCAGCCTGATTCATGCAAAAGAGCTGCTTGGCATTGCTGACATATGCTTGGCCCTTATCAATCAAAGGGGAAGCCACCAAATGATGGCCTTCGAACTTTAGGTCCTGCGAATAGATTTCCTTTCCACTATCCGGATCGTAGGCCTTCAAGTCCTGCCAGCCCTGCACCCACAACCGTGGTTCATTTGTGGACAAGTCCAATACCGGACTGGAATATCCGGCATGCAGCGCATGGCTTGGCCGCCGAACTTCCCATGCCAAACTGCCGTCACGGCTATTGAGACTGGTCAAATATGAGTATTTTTGCCGGTCACTTTCTTGGGCGATGTGGACATCGCTTAGTAAAAATAATTTATCATGAAATAGGACTGGAGAGCTTGCGCAACCAAAACGGCCTTGAGAGAGATACTGTGTGCGGGTCCAGAGAAGTTGGCCCTCTTGGCTCACGCACATAAGACCGGCGGAGCCAAAATAGGCGTAAACCCGATCACCATCGGTAACCGGAGTGGGGGTGGCTGGCGAATTGATGCTATTCAAGGGGGCTTGGCGGCCTGGTAAACCTTCACATACCCAGCGAACCTTGCCAGTATCAAGGTCGAGGCACACCACCGCCCGTACTAATTCCTTGTGCAAACGCAAGTAATTGCCACCTAAAAAGATACCCAAAGCCGCGATAAAAAAGAAGGTGAAACCCAATCGCAACCAGAGACAGTCTAGCCGTGTTGGCATTGGACTGGTCAGCCGCCGGTTGCGGCGTAATAAAAAAATAATGATACTGCCGACTACGACCGTCGTAACTGGGATCAAGTATTTGATAGCACCCAATCCCCAGAACGCGGCTGGTTCCCATAAATCTCGGGGATCAGGAATAGCCCAATAAAAAGCGATGCTATACCCGAACAGTACCAGACTGCCCAGAAACCACCATAAAGAAGCCGACGGTTGCAGGGCATAATTCATAATCCCTAAACCCATAACCGTGGCGAGGCTCAACCTCCAAATTCGATCGGGATTCTCCTCGTAGAACAATCCTTGCTGGCCATAAAGCAACGCGGCTGCGAAGCTAATTAACAAAGCTCCCCTCAAAACGTCGCCAACAAGCTGGCCGCTGGTTAAGTTGCCCGCGAAACTCCATGTGCGAATCCGCCTCCATTGATATCCAATGCCAACTGTTAAGAGAGCCACGGTTGAGGCGATCGCGATCCGTTGGAGCCAGTTAATAAACTGCCGATGCCTGGAATTAAGATAAGAGGTAGTAAGATAAACCGAGTTGCCGTGCACAATGGGTGAAGAATGCCCTTCTCCCTTAATATCAGTTTGCCATAAGATGTTTGTCTCTCGTGACCAAAAAACCGGCGGATTTGCGCCGTCAGCATTTCCAATTCGTGCTAATCCGCGGAATCCCATCCAAGAATCTGCCATCATGGGGGGGATAACGCTGAAAGCCACGAGCAAGACCAAGAACCCTCGTCTTATCGTGAATTCCAAGTGTTTCATGCTGGAACAAATCGAAGCAATAGTTTGTTTCGCAACTAGGAAATGGGAGACGCCCAAAATGTGGCCATTTATCCAGCGTGGGTGCAATGCGGCCAGGCTCTAACACGCTCCTATCGGCGTAGATTAAAACTTAAAAAACTGCTGATTTTATTTTTCCACGCGGAAGGAATGACTTGGAACCAGTAAGTCGACGCCAAAGAGCAGCCGCCTAAAAAAATTCCCCAGAACAGTGAGTAAACGACGTTGCCAAAATGCATATAGCGCACCAACAACAAACAACCTAGGAACGGGAGGCAGCACAATAAAGGCTTCTTCCAAGTTTCGCTAATCAATTCGCTGGCTGATAGGTCGAAGGATTTGGAGGCGTAAATTGGCAAAATAAGCCCGTTCGCGATCGTCCAAGGAATACCCAGGCATATGGCGACACCGATGAGCCCTCCCTGATACACCGAAAGCCATAATAAGGCGGAAAGCGAGGAGACGACGGCGGAACAAAATATGAGGATTCCTGCCCGGCCATGGTGATTTAACCCGGCCAGAACGGAAAACAATGGAGCGTGTGCGATTCCGAATAATTGAGCGGCCGCCAACGCCGCAATCAGGCCACCATTGGCATACTTGGGTCCCATCCACAACTCCAGCACATCAGCCCCCATAACCCATAGCAAACAAATGGGGGGCAAGGTGATAAAGGCACATTGGCGGGAACTGCTTAGAACGAACGAACGCAATGCCTGCCGGTCGCCAGTGGTTTGGAGAGAGCTGGTGGTTGGCACGAGCACATTGGCGTATTTGGCAATAAAGGATTTGATATGCCTAACAATAGCGAGCGGGCGGGAGTATATCGCGAGATTGGCTGCGCCGAGGTAACTTAAAATAAGCAGACTGGTGGTCTGCGATAGTAATAAATAGGCGCAATCATAAATGAACATCTTGCTGCCGAAAGTCAGCATTTTGCGGGCTGTCTTCCAATGCATCAGCCGCCAGCGCACCTCCAAACCATCGCAGATACGATAAGCCAGCCAGACTCGGGTAAACCTGCCGATGCTGTCCCCTGTCAAATTGACCGCAGCCAAGCCAATTAATCCGAAGCCAAGTTTAAGGCTGGCCACCATGCCAACCAGCATGAACAAATAGGTTCCAGTATAAATCGCATTATGCAAATCCCACCGGTGGCAGCCAGTTAAAACTCCAGCATAAACGGAGGTGGATATTTGCAGGACGATGCTTAAACCCAGCAAAAACACTAACCAACAAGCCTCCGTAAGATGAGCGCGCAAAGAATCTTTTAATAATACCGGCATGAACCATATACACAAAGCAGTTAAAAGGAGGACAATCCCCCCCATGATACGGAGTACAAACGCCACGGAGCTGACTGCACGATTGAGTTCAACGAGGTTTCCTTCCGTCCGATACCGGGCGACATACCGGTTAACGGAGCCGGTAAGCCCGGCTTGAATCAGATATAAATGCGAGACCAAGGACCAGGAAAAATCCCACACTCCCAGGGCTTCTTGCCCCAGGCCCCGATCGATCAGGCGTGGAACAATAAAACCCGAAAGAATGAGAACCAGTTGGCCGATCCAGCTCGATAATACATTTCGGGCAAAAGCGGATACTCCATGACTGTCTTGTTTATGTATTACGTGACGGAATCCGTTAACAAAATAAACAATGGTTTCTTTTATATTCGTGTTAGACACAACAATAAAAACCATCTCTATTTTACATAGCTGTGCATCTTTTGTGCCTTAATCAATGTCATCACTCCCAGTATCTTAAATCGGGATAAACAAATTCCATACTTTCCAAACATTGGGAATTCAAAATGTACATAAGAAAAGTTTCCGAGGCCCATCGACGCAAGTTGCTGCTCTAGTTCTCTTAAGTTATATCTGCGTAAATATATACTAATAATTTGTCCCTTAGGCAAAAAGAACAGGCGGCGCAGTCTTCGAAGGCAATCTTCGGCGCATCCTCCCATGCTCCCGGAGTGAGGTACGGAAAATAAAAGCCAACCTCCACATTTTACTGCGGTAATCAGTTTGCGCAATAAAGCGATGTCTTCTTGCACGTATTCAAGAACACTAGAGCAAACAGCTCCGTCAAATGAATCACTGTCCAATACAAGATCAGTGTCGGTCGCAATATTAAAAAACAAATTCTCGGCGTTGCATTCGCGTTTGGTTTTGCAGGCGGATTCGATCATTTTTGCAGATCCGTCTAGACCGAGAACGTTGTAGCCCATGGACGAAAAGGCCAGAGACATTAGCCCGGGACCGCATCCGTAATCTAAAATTCTAGCAGGCGGAGGAACGGATTCACATATGGACTGCCTAAACAAATTCAGGCGATCTTGAAAGCAAGGCTTGTAGTTATACTGAAGTGCAAAAGAATTGACCACAGTATCAAAGTAGGATGTTGAATTACGCGTGCTCATGACCCATTAGTAGTAACTACTTGTACAAACTTTTAAAGCAAGAAGTCCATTTTAAAATAATAACATGTATTGAATTATTATTGTAAGCTGTGTTTACAGAATTTGACGACATTAAGCTCCATTGACTTTGATCAGTTAAAAGTGAGATCAGTCTATCAGAGAAAAGTGAGATATCTCCGGCCGGCACTAAAAAGCCGGTTTGGCCATTTTTCACTAACTCGGCGAGGTCGCCGACATCAAATACCACAGGTACTGTACCAAGCGTCATAGCTTCCGCAAGAGCGATCGAAAGTCCTTCTGACTTAGAAGTCAAAACAAAAACACGACTTTTTGCTAATACTTTTTCAGGGTTAATTAGTTTACCCGTAAAAGTAATACGATCCGCAACGCCCAAGTGTTCTGATTCGCGCTTGCATTCATCTAATAGCGGTCCGTCACCCGCCATTACTGCGCGAAACCAAGGTATTTTACTGCTAACAAGGCGAACAATCTGAACAATAAGCAAAGGCTGTTTAAAAGGACTAAAGCGGCCAAGAAAAACGATATCATTTGTTCTATCAGCGAAAGGCTTTGACTGCGGAGTATAAGATACGCTTCCAGCAATAATACAAACGTTATTGTAACCAACTTCGGTAGATAAATATCTCTTTGCGTTTTCGCCTCGTACTACTATCGCGTCAAAATTGCGCACTAAATATTTAGATAAGATGGTTAATAGGGAGGTAAAAGTCGGGCTTAAGAAGCTATTTTCCCAAACAATACCTCCATTTTGAATTTCAAATGGGCCACCGGCCATTTGATATATTGCTTTTTTACCAGTTATCTTTGAGAATAACAAAGCACTAACTGCGGATGGGAAGAAACTATATCCCACAATCACGTCTGGCTTAACTTTAATGCACGTAATAAAAAGCCAAATAAAACGAGAAAGCAGACGCCCAAAAAGCATTATTGACCAGGCTGGAGGAAGAATATTATGCAGTTTATCATGGCAGAATAAAGGGCCATCCATTACGCTGAAAACCATTTTAACGCAGGGAGTTTCACAAATGGGCAGTAAGTGGGAGCGACACCAGTTAATACTCTCAACTCTTCCCGTTAACAAAACCACCATACTGTCGGAAACACAATGTTTTTTGAATGAGTATGCGTATTTCAATAAAAACAGAATTACTATCAATGCAATGTAAAATATAATAATCACAAAACCCGCAAAGGTAGCAATTAAAAAATGCATTATGACAGTATACAAAAAGCGTGGTTAACAATGATTATTTAAAAATAACATTGCTTGGAGGTAAAATATTAGGCAATTCAACTGCTCCTATGGTCCATGTGCCGTTGTGATAACGTGGTGTGTTATAAACATCTCTGTCATACAAAGTTCCAAAACGGCTTGTTAGTTTATCAGAGTAAATGTTCATATTGACGCCCGCTCGAATCACCTTACTGGTTAATGCGGGCATCATGTTGGGATTAGCGAAAAATGGGTTAGTGAGTATAGTGCCATCTCCTTTTGAGCTGTTTACTGGCAGCTTAAGCCAATCAGAGAATGACGTGCAGACGGTCCCTTGCCAACGTGCGTTGAAAGATCCGCTGTTTTGAAAAAATAAATTATGATCCATACGTGAATAAGAAGCCGTGCCAGCGTTATTAATGTGAAAATGATAATTAGTGTTTACGGCATTATCCATAAAAATAATGTTGTTTATAATAGGGCGATCATTTGTGACTACCATTCCGCTGTAGTTATAAATACCTATTGTCTTGATGTCGTATAATGTATTGTTAATAATATAAATGTCGCCGATGGACCAATAACTCACACCGTAATTACAAGACTTAATAATATTGCCGATGGCATAAAAATCGCTAACCCCTGAGCATTTGATGCCAATTTCTGCGTTTTCAATAATATTATTTAAATACCATATGTTGTACGGATTATAGAGAACATTAAAGGCTGCGCCACTATTATGAAGCGTTTTTGCAAAGCCTGAAGCAAAGTTCTGTGAGGCGATGACATTATCAAATTGCTTCGTGGCGACGGCGTTTTCTCCAAGTTTGTAAAAATGATTGCTGGAAATAAATGCATATTTGGAATTGTATGGAATGCTCCAGCCTTCATTATTGCCAACTCTGACGCCACATGAAGAAAGATTTGAAATTGTGTTGTTTAAAATCCAGAAATTGTAACAATCATAACCACTAACGGTAATACCAGCGTAATCATACTCATTGGTGGAGTCCGAATAGCCAAAGTTATAAATAAAATTGCTAGATATAGTGACGTTGGAAACCATTATTCCGGGTGTTTGCAAACCCCAAGTACCTATAGCGATAGCGGAAGCATTAATTTTTTCGTTGCCGTCACCATGCAGTTCGCAATGACGTATTAATATGTCTGATATATTTGAACCAGCTAAATCGTGTCGCAAGGAAAAACCACATTTATATGTTTCAATATTCTCAATAACGAGACCAGTGCCAGCTATATATAACGTATTCGTAAAAAGTGTTTTGTTGACAGAACTGAACCCGCGCAAATAGACGGGTCTAGCTGCGCTGCCCTGTGCAATTATTCCCATTTTGCCAACTAACCCACCAGAAAAAATATTTTTACCACCATACGGTCCGCCATGCAGTTCAATTACGCTTCCCTCTGCTGCAGTCGAAGGTATTGTTTTTCTTGGTAAAGCTGGAGTTCCATATGTGTTATTTATATCAGTACTATTTGGATTTGAGTTATCTACATAGTGAGTATATGGACCGTACGATGAAATGTGGTAAGTGACGTTTGTGGATTCAAGAAAGGACGAACTATTTGTGTAAAAATAATGACTGTTTGTAGTTAATAATGGAGGAGTCGGTATTATAGTGCTGGAACTTGCGTAAAATGTTAATCCATTTGTAATAAAGTAGTACAGGAATAAGCGCATTGTCGTATGAGGTCTAAATAGAAATAGTGTTGTGAATAAATGTAGATTCATATGTGTGTATAAATATAGTAATTACTATGAATGTATTAAAAAAATGTCTTTTAAATGTAACCGTATTTACGGTTAAGTGCTCCGCCAATATATTCAAATGTCTCAAGTTCATTACTTTTCAAAATGTTTCTCCAGCGTTCATCAAGTTTGATCTGAGAAACGGTATCGAAACGCATTCCGTTACCTATAATGTGATGCTCCCTATTTTTAAAGTCAAGATCGTAATTGTTCTTGCTTATCTCAAGAAACGCAGCTATGCGGAATAGTTCCAAATCTAGATTAAGACATAAATCTTCATAACGTACAATCAACCATTGATTTGGTGGTAGTTGTTCTATGAGGATGTCGGCTGCTTCATTGCTGCGTTTCCATGCGATGACAGCATCGCGAAATAGTTTTTTCTGAGGTGGGCGATGTTTTCCTGTCCCACCGCTTCGAAGATTAGGATCGCTAGCGTCAGCAAAGTGCCATTCATCAGTGTAAGTCAAAGATACTGCTCGTCCATCACGAATGACCCGTATGACTTTTATATCAATATTGTTATTACGCAACAAATACTTAAGCCGGAGAGCTTGCTTTGATGAGTCAATTATAATTCGTGCTTTGGAGATGCTTAAAAGTGCCTTAATTAGTGCTGTATTCCGCCGTTGAGTCTCAGCTAAGTGACTACGCCATTTGGGTGTGAAAAATAACGCCAAATCTCTCGCAAATTCAGATATCGGATCACGCATTAGAGGAGAGAGCAATAGTTGGGCTAGTGAGCATCTAATGCTATGGATACTGGTGTTGGCCTTGCAGATATTAAAATCATTAATACCTAGAGTACGCATTTCATGAGAAACAAGTCTCCAAAATGGACAATCAGAAATTAGTTCTTTACATGAACAGTAATATTCGATGCCAAAATCGATGTGGGCTTTTAACTCACCTACAGAAAATGCTTCTGAATGAGCGCCAAGTAACATTGCTAATAAGGTTGAGCCCGAATGACTGGCCGACAACAAATATGCAAGACGCGGAAGGTTTGTAGAGGCTGTAATATTAATCATATAATATATTACGCAAACTCAAAAAATTAGAAAAACAGAAATGTATATAATCCGTATTGTTAAGTGTGCTATAATTATAAGTGACAATAAAAAAACATATTATCTAATTACTAAAAGTGGCATGTAACATATACATGCAGAAACGTTGTAATATATGTATCGGAGTATCAATAGAATCGTGTGAAACAGTACTTTGTTGTTACGCGAAAATTATTCAGCAAGAAATGAAGGTATTTGTTTTTTTAAGTGTTCCAATTCAACTGACATTCTTAGCATTAAGCCGATGGATGCCCACATCCCCACAGCCCCTTCTCGAGGATAAAAAGTTTGGCCTCCAAAAGCTCCTACGAGAAGTGCCAATAATAATGAAGAAGCAATACCTCCAACGCATGTAACGATGGGGATTCCGGAAAAAGTAAATAGTTTTAGCGATAACGATAGAAAACTACCAAACAAGCATAATATTACAAATAAACCGATTAAACCGTTGTCTAGAGTAAACTCAAGGTATGCATTATGAGGATGCGGAAAACTTTCTCCTGGATTGTCATTCATGATGCAAGCATCTATATGTTCATTTAACATCGCTTGCCTTCCATAGCCTAGTATGGGAGATTTAGTAATGTAATTAATGACATATGGCCATGCTAGATTACGGCCTGACGTTAAAGTATATAAATCAATAGTTGTATCAGTTGATGAAGTATCTTTTACACCCATTAATAAACGTTCCTGAACGCTTGGTAAAAAAATAAGCAATATAGTTATTAGTAAAGGAACTACAAAAAGATATAATTTCCATCTTAAGTAACAAATTACCAACCCGACCGCCAACCAAGAAACATATCCGGATCTACCTCCTGTTAGTGCTTGGCCAAGGCCTACAATAATGGCCACAATCAAAATTAAAAACTGTTTATTGAATTGCGTAAATAAAATTATACAAGTTACTATTGCCCAACTTGCGCCACCTAGCATCATTGAAAGCGTAACGCGATTATAACCAACGCTGTTTTGGCAGCGTCGATAAGAAAGGATGGATAGTTCTTTGCCTGAAGCGACCGCTGCTTCTAAAGGTATATAAAAAATAACTTGAACAGCTAAAAAAATATATAATAATAAAATACTTAAAATGGCTAGCTTTACCTGTTGTATGCTTCTGCATCCATCAAATAACAAGTACCCGGGGATTATCCATTTTAGCGTGTTAATAAAATATTCAGCACATAAAGTGCTCAATGGCAATTCCATATTATTGTTTGCTGCCAGCCTTAAAAATCCGAAAAGGATCGTCAAAATAAACAGAAGCATTAGATGCTTAAAATTGGAGGGGAAGTCCTGAGGGAAATTCCGTTTTCGCAGTAGCCAGCCTGCAATTACATTTAAGAGCAGAAAATTCCATGGATTAAGTCCCGTAATACCTCCGATATTTTTAATTTCTTGAAAATCGGGATGTTCGACCACAGCCATGAGGACCACGGCTGCGCAAAGCGAAGAGAACCAGTTCTTCCAGGCGTAAATTGAAAAAAACAAGACCAGGCAGACGCAAAGAATTATGCGTAACGACATTTAAAGTGCGGTGTTGAGTGGTTGATAATATTTTGATGGTGAGCCGCTAGCTGCGGATGATGTTTAATCCGGATTAGCGGTCGCGCGCAGAATGTTTCTGTATGCTTCTTCCGTTTTGGCAGCAACCATATCCGGATGAAACCGTGTTACGGCGCTGGTTTTCGCTGCCTGGCTCATCTGTTGGCGCAGTCCTGGGTTTATGAGTAACTCCTCTAGGCGTTGGGCTACGTCCATGACATTTTCAGGATCAATGAGAAAGCCATTACTCCCGTTTTCTACCATGTACGGCATGCCGCAACGGTTAGAAACGATGACCGGTACGCCGACGGACATCGCTTCGGCAATCGCCATTGGAGAGTTTTCTTGGCGCGACGGCAGCAAGAATGCATAGGCCTGTTCCAATTCCTTTAGCAGGGCGTCATGCGAAATGTGTCCGCGAAATATAACTCGGTGGCTCAATTGAAGTTGGGCCAATCGCATTTTAATACTATCGTAGTAGTCAGGTTCGGAGGCTTCGCCCGCAATAATCAAATTATAATCAGGATATTTGTTGGCGATGCTGGCAAAGGCTTCGATGGAGCCTAAAGTATTTTTTCTTTGATTGATCCAACCTACGCATAGGATGTTTTTGGGGCTTGGCACCGGCACCGCTTGGAAAAAACGCCAATCAACCGGGTTTTCGATTTCAAAAATGTTTGCTTGGGTGATCTGTTCGATTCTTTTTTTCACATAGGGTGAAATCGACAGGACGTATTTGTGGCGACGCAAGCAATGGTTTTGAACCCAGCACCACAAGGGGGAACGCAGCCAAGAGTGCGGGGAACGGTTGGCCTGCAAATTCGCGTCATCAAAGCCATGCACCGTGAACAGACAGGGAATAGGTAATCGTGACAAGCCCAACCCCCAAGATTCATGGGCATGCACAAGCGCGGGATGGAGCGCATTCAAGTAACGGACCAACGCGGAATGTCCCGGCCCAAAAAGGATGTCGAACATTTGCGGAAATTTGTAGCTTGGGCGCGGATACCGGCGCACTTCAAATCCGGGAAAAACATCAACCGCCGGTTTTTCTAAGCCGTTTTCGAGCGTGATTAATGTTAGATCAATCTGGGGTCTTTTGGCTAGTGCTTGGGCTAGTACCACCGTAACCGATTCGACTCCTCCTTTGGGTTGAGATATGTTTTTGGGAAAACGGCTAATCATTGCCACCCGTATTCGATTTTCAGAAACCATATTAATTTCTGGGATTAGCGATTCTGTGCCGCCATCTTGAGCACCTGATCAAATATTCTCATGGCATGTTCAAGAGTGTGGTTTTGGACGTAATAACGGCGGCAATTCTTCGACAGGCTTTGATAGGAGTTGTCATCTCCGGAAAAAAGTCTTGCGTAGCGTTCCATTTCGGCTTCGTTAGCCGCAATAGCCCCCAGTTGTTTCCGCTCAATTGTTGAATCAGGATCGATGGTAGATATGACGGGCAAGCCGTGGCTCCATGCTTCGAGAAAGGTATTAGGAAACCCTTCATATTCGGAAGTGCAGCACATAAATGCCGCTTGGGCGTAGAATGGCGACATTCCTTCGTAGGGAACTGGGCCGTGCCACACGACATTTTTAGTGGTTTTTACCATTTCGCAAAATTTCCGGCCGGATTCGTCATGGTAGGCTGGACCTACCACATGGAAGTTCCAATCTGGCATGCGATTAGCCAGTTTAAGCAGGAGTTCCGGCCTTTTCACGGAACAAATCCTGCCGACCCAAAGAATCTGGCGGTTCGTTACTCTCATCCGCGGTACATAATCTGCATCAGCGGGGCCCGGACACGGCATCGGTATTACTGTGGATTGAACCCTAAAGTTTTCTACCAATAAATGCTTTTGCTTGTCCGTTTGAACTATAACTTGAGTCGCATGTTTCAATCCATGTATATATAGAAATTTGTCTCGCTTATTTTTAAGCTCCTTGAGGGACGGTAAGCAATCGGCATCGCTAGCCACAGAAAAAACGAAAGGAATGCGTTTAAATTTGCAGTAGATGGCAATTTGTCCGGTCAAAGCGCCGGAACCGTTTTGATAGACCACATCCGCGCGCGATCGCTTGATAGCGCTCAATAAACTGGTCCATCTAGGATGGAAAAATCTTAGGCCAGGCAATCCCGACCCTGGCTGGCATGTCTTTAAGATCGTTATACCGTCTATTTGGGTGTCCGCTTTTTGGCCTTCGTCTTCAGTAATTACGGTTGTCTCCCTGCCGTGGGCTGCCAGCCATTTCGATACTAGCGCTGTTTGGCGGGCAATTCCGCCAATTGAGGCATTTGATTTTCCGGAAACTGCCCCCCATGCTTTTAGGGAAACCAGGCATAGGCGCGGGTTTTTGCCTGGCTCGTGTTGGTGCTCCATGACAAAAGTAATCTACTGGTTGGGTTTCAAAATGGACGCCAGTGCAAATAACATCCAGGCTTGGCTCCAGCGCATGAAGGAGGTGCGATTGGTGAAATACGGGTGTTTCTGGAAAAAGAAGCAACCGTTTGGGCTCCACATGTGATCGAGGGCCCAATGACCCACTTGGTTTGCTTTGGCGAGCACATCGGAGTCGGTATCCGCAAATTCAAGCAAGGTGAGCATGCTTTGTGCGGCGGCATGGATATCGATGGGATAGGTCCGATTGTGGTAATATTTGGGAGTGCCGTCATCCAAGAGAAAGTTTTGACGGTAAAATTGATATCCCCTTTTGATGGCAACGTCGAATTCGGTGCTGGATGCAAAACGGGAAATGGCGCGCAAGGCGCATAAATTGTAGCCTGTGTGAAAATTATCGATCCAGTTCTGGGTGGAATGTTCACCATATGCCCAGGAACCGTCGGGGGCTTGGCGACTGACAGAGTAACGAACCGCTTTCAAGGATGATTCGCGATATTTAGAAGTTCCACAGAGGGAGTCTATTCGGCAGAGAAAGGCGGCTCCAAGTAGGTTTGCATTATGCACTTGGGTGTGTGCTCCGGGGCGGTAACTATAACAGGAAACTCCGTCTTTTTGGTAATAGAGCTCGTCTTGGATGAATTGAGCTGCGCTGGATGACATTTCCAAATACTCCCGGTTGCCTGTGGCTTCATAGGTATCCAAGAGTGCATTGCCGACGAAAGTCGTGCAGATAATGTTGGGCGAACCGAGCGGAAATAGTCCCGTGCGTGATTGCCAGGGGAAATTGTAGCCCCATGACCAATAACGCTTGTCGGTGGAACGAAGTCGGGGCAGGAGTTGAAGTAAACGCTCAAGAATGGTCTTGTCGGGCAGCAAGCCCAGCCGATCAAGCCGGAGCGCGGCCGAGAGAAATAATGCAATGCCTTTGGCATTATGGCTAGGAGGAATACTCAAAAGAGGCCGCAGGTTGATGGGGCTTCGCTTCACCAGCTGGGTTAGCAGTAGACAGGGAAGCCGCCGATTGCGAAATGGCAGAGCCTGCAGAAGGTGGCTATTAAGCGCGTCATAGGGATCGTATCCGGCCCAATCCCGTGCATGGCAGTACTGCAGCAGTTGTTGGGTGGCTACTTGGAAGCGGTTGGCCTTAGAAGGAATGGTCTGGGAATCTGGTTGAGCCATTAGGACGGGCATGGGGGCTGCTAATTAAGGGGACAGCGGGGATGTGACGCTCCCCAATTATTGGGGGGAGGGGTGGCGGTAAGGGGCTGTAATTGAAGAAATCCGCGCTACCAGTTAACTAAGTTCAGCCAAGCGGCCGAAGTTTGTTGGTTTCGTCGGACAATTCGCTGGAATTTCACCTGATCACAGCGGGAATTCTGGGTGAAATCATGGAAGCGCGCCCGATCCGTAAAGTCACTTAAAACCTAGAGTTCAACGCGATCCGTCACTTAATATATTCTCGATATTCTGCAAAATGGTGTCCATCGCCAGTGATTGGGAGTTTTCCTGTATGGATTTGCGGCTGCGTTTTTGAATGGAGATATGTGTATCAACTTCTTCGGGATGTTTAATCATCATGAGGCGCCCGGTATTTGTCAGGTGTTTGTCCACCGCTCCAGTAGGGCCTCGGAAAATGCTGTAAACTGGCACTCCTAGGGCAGCCGCCTCTCGATTCATAGTCCCCCCGCCGCTGACAACTAAGTCTGAATGCCAGATCAGGTCGAGGCCATTTATGGCCCGCTTGGGGATGATTACTTTGCGGCCTTTAAACCAGTCGGGATGTTTGGCGGCAATCTCATCCTCTTGCTTTTTATTCCTCGGTAAAAGTATTACCTGCACCATATCCGTTTTATGGATACGTTCCATAAATCGATCAAATAAAATTTCGGCTTCGGGATTGTGGTAGTGGGCTTCGGTGGCTGGCGGTCGCACCGTGACAATCACCTTTTCCATCTGTAAACCTAACTCGTGTATAATCGCGGGATCGGGTTTGAAAAATGGCACATACACATCCTCCTTGATGCCCGGATAAGTACGGATATGTTCCTTGGCGCAGGCAAGGGAATCACCCGGTATGACCTCTGGAACAAATTCCCATGTGGGGCGCATCGTTGGCAGGGTTTTGGAAAATTCATAGTCGGCGATGAGCACCGAAGGGATGCCTAGCAGGTTGCAGACGATGATTTGCGACCGGGATCCGTGCGATATTGCCAGGGCGGGCTTGTTTTTTCGCGCTATGGGCAAGAGCTGCAGAGCGCGATAATAAAGACCGATGAATTTGATTAATTTGTTTTTTCCGTTATGACGGCCAGCTTCGATATATTTGATGCCTTTTTCATCGGCCAGTTCACAAACTTGAAATGCCCGACGAGCGGTTATAAGCATTCGATAACCTCGCCGCTCCAATTCTTTGAAAATGGGTTCAAAGAACATAACATGGGGGGTGTTGTCCAAATCCACCCAAAGAGTTTTGTTTGCCATTGTGCTCATAGAAGAACGCTCCGTGAGAGAGAACACGCGGCTAAAATAATTATGCAATATATCGTAATTAACTCTCGCATACGAATAAAAGTGACAATGCTAATTGATGCATGCTGTTATTGGTTTGCTTATTGAATGGCAACCGCGATTTGCGCGTCGCGTTTCAATGGGTATGGTTATGCGGCTGTTCTGCCAGAGGATCAGCAAGAGCTTGGGCCACAAGGTGATGATTTAAACCAGTCCGTCAGTTTATGGGGTAAATGATTTATGTATAAATTACTATACTTACTATTAATATATATAAGTAATTCTTTATATAGTGAGGCCGGGTATTGCTGGAAAGAGCAGGGTGGGCTGCCAAAATTAATATAGTCTGGGTGAACATTTAATAGGGCCATCCCCCCATGTGTAATAATCCAGTCGAGTTTTCTTTTCCAGATTTCAATATTGGTGTGTTTTAGAATGAAAAAGAGTGTTGAGTCTTGAGGAAGTGTATAAGGGAGTTCGACATACCCTGGATTAAAAGTTTCGTTTTGACAGTGGCATAATTCGGGGTTGGAGTTTGGACGAGCCACCCAAAAGGGGAAAATAGTGTGGACACCATCGGGTTGGGGTTCGAAGGGGTCGGTGTCGAAGGTGGAGGCGTCGTATTGGATGTTCAGGTCGTGCAACCAATCGAGGTTGCGGAGCATGAAGCCCGCGCGGAAACCTGTGGCGCCCCAGGATTTGAGATAATGGTTAATTTGGATGCTGTTTTCCGCAAATTCCCGGCGTGACCAAAAAAGTTTGCCGTTGTGATAGAGGTCGTGCACGCCCACTTCGAAACCGTTTTCGACGAGGGTTTCGCGAAGTTGGCGTGGTACCGCGTATTCGGTGCCTTCAGGAATGAAATTGAACGAGGAGCGGAAGCCCAGTTCCTTCTCCAGCTGCATTAAGGGAAGGCAGTTGGCCAAGCCAACCGCGCCTTCTACGTCGTGGGTGAGCACGAGGGCGAACTTTTTGCCGTCCGGCCATCCGGGCCAGTTGGCAGGGGGCTTGCTGGCAGCGGGGTTGATAGGCCAGACATCTTGGTAGATGCGCAATTTGCGGCGCGCCACAAAACGTCGCACCGCCAGCCGGAGCCGCCAGGGCACATATGGCTTCAGCTGGTAATATAGACGGTGAGGGGGCACGCGTTGGGACGCAACTGTTTACAAAGATGAATCCTGGCCGGCATTGTGGGTCAAGCCAGGTCGTTATTGAGCATTTTGGGGATGTAATTGTGCGTTTTGTTGAGGACAACGCTGTGTTCGGCGTGGGTTTCGGACAAAATGGCGGCGGCGCGTTTGGCGGCTTCGGCGCTGGTTTTTTCGGATTCCACGACGAGCAGGTTCATGTCCATAAAGCGCGCCAGGCGCGGCGTGATGCTGTGCTGGCTCACGGGGGGCATGTCGAAAATGATGTAATCAAAATCGCTCGCGCGCATTTTGGGCAACATGGCGGCAAATTGTTTGGGGAGGATGCGTGGGATCATGCCATCGGAAGCGGAACCATTTTCCCCGTTCTTTCCGTTTTGACCGTTCATTTTTTTGGCACTGCCGGTAACTACGTAGAGGTTGTCTTGCACCATGGCGGTATCCTTGGTGCCAGATTCTAAAGCGGCTTCCAATCCGCAACCAGGCTTGCCTTTGTAGAACTGGTGGGCGGCGCCGCCTTCCATAATCATATCTACTAAGAGCACATTGCCATCGCCAATTTTTGAGAGCGAAGCCGCGAGGCCGGCTGCGATGGTGGTGACACCGGCGCCAGGATTACATCCGGTGAGTGCCACCAATTTAGGTTTATGGTTCAAATTGCGGTTTTCAAAGTCGCTGACCAGACGGTCCCGCAGGGCATCGTAGAAGGGGCGCAACGAATGATCCTCCTCCCAAGGCGCAATTTCGGCGGCTTTGGGTGCTGTTTTGACCGCATCGTTGGAATCAGTCGCTGGCTTGTCCTCCGTAGATTTAGGCAGCAGGAGCGGCTGGCGGTTTTTCGGCAGCGATTTACGAAAGCCATTGCGGCCGACGTCTGGCATCGTCATGAAGAGACGCAAGGCAAGTTTTGTTTCCACATCTTTGCTGCGTTTGACGGAGGGATCGAGAAATAGTTCCAGCAAGAACGCCAATCCCAAACCAAAACCAATCCCGCCGCAGGCAATGATCGCCGCGATTTTCGTGGTCTTTTTTCCGTCTTTAAAGGGCGGCGCCGGCAATTGCACCTTGCTGATGTTGGATACTTTGCCGTTACCCAGGGCTTCATTGACGCGCGATTGTTCCAGCTTCAGCTCGAAGTATTGGTAATTCGTCGACGCCCATTGTTTCTTGCGCTCCAACTCCACCATTTCCGGCTCAATATTTGCGAGATTAGTCATCTCCGTTTGGATGGTGGCGAGTTGAGCCGTGAGAAAATTGATTTTCGATTTTAACCCGGCGATGCGCATGTTTTCCATCGAGGTATCGATGCCAGGCATGGTGGATACCGCGGAAAGGGTGCCAGATTTGGACAGGGTCTGCGCGGTCACCAGCAGGCGGGGGAATTCTTGCTCCAGTTTGGTTTTTTCCGCCTCAGCCGAGGCAATTTCGCCCCGGGATTCCTTAACCAATTGGCTCTCTTCGGTGAATTGGCTGCGGAGTTGGTTGTAGTTTTTCCACAGACCATCCAGGCGCTCCACCACGCGTTTGTAGGATTCTTTGGCGGTGTTGGGTGGCTCCGCCAATGGCGCGGTGGCGGCCGTCTCCACATTCGTGGTGGCGTTGGTCACGGCGGCAGCGTTTGTGAGTGAACTGGCCAAGCCATTCAACGCCGCGTTGCGTTCGGCCAATTCGGACTGCGCGGCCAAGAGCTCGAGGTTAATTTTGGCCGCTCGCTCCACGCAGCTTTTCTTGGTGTCTTCGAGGGAAAGCACACCAATGGTGGCGCGTTTGGCACGGATTTCTTTTTCCGTTGCGTCAAGCTGATTTTTTAAATCGACCGTTTTGCGAGTCAGAAAATCGTCAATGGCGCCGCCGGTTTGATGGATTTCAATGTGCTTGCGGATGTAACTATCGATCACCTCTTGCAGCACAGGCTGGACCATTTCAGCATCGGGATGTTCGAAAGTGATGCGAATGACACTGCCTTTTTTGGCGGTCTGAACCGCCAGGTTTTTATACACATAAATGGCCGCTTTGGTCAGGTCTTTGCCGCCGCCCACTTTGGCCAGGAGTTTTTCTGCACCGATGGATTCCGCCACCGTTTTAGCCAGGTCATAACTCGTCAAAATTTCCACTTCCGAGGAGATGATGCTTTCGCCGCGTTCGTCCGGGCTCCGCATCCGCTGGCCGCTAGCGGCGGTGCCCAAGGTGCCGCTGTCGTCCAAAACGAAACGGATTAACAGCCGGGCTTCCGATTGGTAGGGGATCGGTTTAAGGAGCAAAAAGCCGCCGGAGGCCAGGATGCCCAGGAGCGCGCAAAGAATAATTTTCCATTTGTGCCGGAAGAGCACGAAATAGATATCGTCCACCGTCATGCTGGGTGGCTGATTGGGTTGGTTTTCGTTCATTTAGTAGGGGATGCAGGCAAAAGGGTTAAGCGATGTGCGGGTAAAGCAAAGTGCCGATCCATCGGGCTAAGGGGGCGGGCATCCAGCGGAAAATCCGCGTATGCCAGCCATGGGCGGAATCGGTTTCGGTGACGAAACAATTCTGTCTTAAATCGTACTTAAGATATTCTATCGCGTGTTCGGTCGCGCCCAAGTTGAGTTTGTAGCGGCGCAAACCGTCTCCAACCAGCGAAGAGCGTCCCAGGTGGAGTCGCTGGGCACCCTGGCGGCGCAACCATTTCATGGCCTCCCACATGGCCAGATTGTTGCCGCGATATTGCTGAAATTGTTCGTCCGAGGCGCCAAATTTGTAAACCGCTTCCCGGCCGTAATAAAAGTGAATGGCGGCGGCGATGGGGATATTCTCGTGTTTGGCAATAACCACCGCTCCCTGGCCAGGGGCGATGATTTGTTCGTATATCGCGTTGAAAAAGGCGAATGGTTGCGGCGGCAAGCCGTGCTTCTTCCGCGTTTTGCCGTGTAATTGGTAGTAAGTATTAACCGCTTCCAGGGTGGTACTCACATCGACCGAGACCCCCGCTTTTTCCGCCTTGCGAATGGCTTGGCGCACGGAGTTGTGCAAATTTGCGAATAGGGTTTCTTCCGGGGCGCTAAGATCAATGATATGTCCGTAAAACTGGAGCGAGGGGGCCGCTTCGGGCAACCAAGTTCGTCCACCACGAAGCTCCAGGTATTTCCAGCGTCGTTCCTTGCCTAGCGCGATGGCCTGATCCAACAACGCCCGCATGGACTCCCGATTTGCACCTAGCGGCTCGCAAAAATCGGTAAACGGCAGGGAAATGGCGCGGCGGCCGGTCAGCGGGCTATTAACCTCCAAAAGGACCCAGTGCGCGGGCAGTCCTTCCGCACTGGGTTGAGTTAAATATAACGGTTTGTAACCGTAGGCCTGGTTGAGAACCTTAGCCCAAGCCGTGGTGTGGAATATCGTGGCTTGCGGATAATTGGCAAGCTGCGCATCCCATCCCGCGGGGGCAGTCCCCCAATTCATGGCTATGGGTTTGTCGATGGCTGAGGGGGCGCTGGCCAGCCCGGAAAGCACAAGGGCAGGGGAGGTTAGCCGGTGACCGGCAGTTTCCGGACGACTCGGGCGGGATTGCCCACCACGATGGCGTTGTCCGGCACGTCTTTGGTTACGACACTGCCGGCCCCGACCACGGCGTTTTGGCCGATGGAAATGCCACACAGCAGCACCGCGCTCGAGCCAATCGACGCGCCGCGTTTTACCACCGTCGATTCACATTTCCAATCGGCTTCTGTTTGCAGGCCCCCGTCCACCCGGGTAGCGCGCGGCAAGCGATCGTTAATAAAGGTCACATTATGGCCGATGAAAACCTCATCTTCGATGGTTACTCCTTCGCAGATGAACGTGTGGCTCGAAATTTTGCACCGGGCGCCGATTTTGGCTCCCTTTTGCACTTCGACGAAGGTGCCAATCTTCGTCTGGTCTCCAATCTCACAGCCATACAGGTTGGTGAAGCTGAAGATTCGCACGTCTTTCCCCAACTTCACGTCGGGCGCGATTTTTTGATATGGGTTCATCGACGGATGTCCTCAAAGGCGGTTCGTTCCAAGGCTCAAGCGGCGGCGCGGTTTTGCGCGGCTTTGCCGAGGGCACGGCGGACGGCCGTTTTTTTGGCGGGCACTAACTTCGGCTTTTCCGCGGCCTGGTAAGCGAAATCCACCGCCGCTCCCTGTTTTTTCAAGGATTCGGAGGAGGCTTCCAATATGCGCACGAGTTCATAGCCCTGTTGGCCACTGCTGATCGGAGTCGTCGAGTTGTTAATGCAATCCAGGAAATGCTGGCATTCGACTTGCAGCGGCTCCTCCTGTTTGGTGTAAGGCGAATAGATATCGCCGTAGTGATAGGCGTAATGGAACGCGGCAAACGTGTCATAATGGGGCGGACGTTCCACCCGGGCGTCATAAATGCGAATCTTCTCTAGCGGCGCGATATCATCGTACACAATCATGCGTTTGCTGCCGACGATCGTCATTTCGCGAGTTTTGCGCGGGTCCAGCCAACTGCTGTGAATGATCGCCGCCCGCTCCTTGGAGAAGCGCAGATACATGGTGGTGACATCTTCAATGCCCGGCGTGATATTGCAACTGCCTTGGCAGTTGATGGTCTTAGGCTGCTCGCCCATCAGGTATAGGATGATGGATATATCGTGGGGGGCCAGATCCCACGCCACGTTAATGTCCTTCTGGTACAGGCCCAAATTAAGCCGGCGGGCACAGATGTAGCGCAACTCTCCTATGTCGCCGCTATCGACAATGGATTTCACTTTCCGCACCGCCGGGGAGTACAGAAATGTGTGGCCAGTCATCAGGATCAGGCCTTTTTTCTTGGCGAGGCTGACGAGTTCGGCGCACTCGGCGGAACTGGCCGCCATGGGTTTCTCGATAAACGTGTGCTTGCCCGCTTCCAGGCAGGCTTTGGCCATCGGGAAATGAAAGCGCACGGCGGTGGCGATGGCCACGGCGTCGACGTTGACCCCGTTGAGCACATGGGCAAACTCCGAGGTGGTTTCCACTTCGGGATAGAGTTTGCGCATATGGGAAAGGCGGGTGGGTTCAATATCGCACACCGCTTTTAGCTGGCAGTCGCCCAAAGAACGAAAGTTGCGGATGAGGTTGGGCCCCCAATACCCACAGCCGACGACACCCACATTAATTTTCTTAGTCATGTTAGAGCCTCCCGATTGATTGTGTCCAACGGGTATGATCAGGGCGAATAATGGCCGGAGATTGTCCGATCCAATGACCTGCCTTGAAGGTTGTTCTGCGAATAGGTGCCCGACACCAGCCCGTTGGCGAACTGGTTGCTTGCTGATGTCAGTGCTTGGTAGGGGTTGGTTTAGAAAGCGAACTTAAATCGGCCGCCATAGGATTCGACCGGGCCGCGGCAGGGCCCAGGCGGCTTTCAATCACCTGGCCCAACAATACGGGTCCCGTTTTGAGCATAATCCAACAATCCAGCCAGAAAGACTTGGTTTGTCCGTACTTGATATCCAGTTGGATCATCTCTTCAAAAGTGGTCTTGTTCTTGCCACTGACCTGCCATAGCCCGGTTAATCCAGGGAGTGACATGCAGCGTGTTTTTTGCCAGTCCAAATAGTTTTCGTATTCGTAGGGAATACAAGGGCGAGGACCGACCAGGCTCATTTCACCGCATACAACATTGATTAATTGCGGTAATTCGTCCAAGCCCGAGGCGCGCAACCATTTGCCGCCGGGAATCACCCGTTGGTCGCCCTTGGCGTCCAATTTGACCATGGGGCCTTGCGAATGCATGAGCTGCTTCAAATGCTCCTGGTGGCCGGCGGTTTCGGCCGCCACGTGCATGCTGCGGAATTTGAAAATGGTGAAGGTGTTTCCGGCGTAACCAATCCGCTTTTGGCGGAAGAGAATGGGGCCGGGAGATACCAGCCAGATAAAGCCGCTAATGAGACACATGAGCGGAAACACCAGCGGCGCGCTCAGGACAATGCACCCCAGGTCCAGTGCGCGTTTCCATAACGGCAGTGGCGAAATTTTCTTTCGAGTTTTATGCGGAGTGGGCATGTCTGAAACCATTCAAGGGCTATCGAGCGGCCCGTTTTCGCGAGCGTAAACCGATCTTGCAGGCGGTGAGTGTTTTTGAATCCGCCAGAATATTCGTAAAATAATAATACTAATATGGTGTAGTAAGCGAAATAATAGCAAGTTCTATAAAATTAAATCGAGCCAGGCAAAAAGCTTGTGATACTGGTGGGGGAATCTTCCTTAGCTAATTTGGGTAGAGCTCCGCACTTGCAGAATATTTCCGCCTTTTCCCCGTTTTTAATTTGGCTCCACACACCGATTCACCCAGCCAATCCAGGCTGGGACAAGCCTAGCCAACCGCTAGCCGAGGCAGGCGATCGGCGATGGTTGCATTAGCCACTATCAATTCGTGCCGGCTCACTTCAACTGGCGTGGGCCGGCCCAAAAAATCCATCAGTACTTGCACGCGTTGCTGTGCGGGCATCACCCTAAGCACGGTGGCGCTCATGCCATGCATGGGGCCGCTGGCTAGGGTTACCGCGACTCCCGGCATCAGCGGTTCACAGCAGTCGAGCATTTCGCTTGCGTCAAAGGCCAACCGCAAATCCTCGATCATCGAGGCGGGTACTTGCGGAATGCGCAAACCAAAGCGCACCAGGGAGTTCACTCCGCTGGTATGGCACACATCGCTGAAATGATCCCGCAGGACACAGTGCACAAAGAGGTAACCGGGAAATAGGGGTTCGGTAACGCGGACAGAGCCTCGAATCGTGGACCGGATGCTGCGGAGTTGGGGATTAAAAACCTCCAGCTGAAGATGCGATCTCAGGCTCGAAGCCGCTAAGACTTCGTGCTTAGGCTTCGTACGCGCGCAATACCAAGCAGGGTCAGAGAAGTTGCAAAAGACCAACGAATTGGCGCAAACCTTCCCCTGGCCGATGGCGGCGTTATGCTGATGACCATCCATGTTGTTACCCCGTCCAACACTACACACTTTTTCCGCTCAAAATGAGTCCATCTGATGCAGACCCCTGGTGTAAATGGTGATTAACAGTTAGAGCTATCGATACGGGTAATAACCTAAGGAAAACAAGGAAGACTGTAAAGCAGAAAAACCCCAGCAAGCGCTAATTTTATAACAAGGTGCAAAGCGTTCACGCTTAGTGCAATTGTTTTAAAATGCGCCCTAAAGAGGCCGGACTATTAAAAATAAATATACGATATTTGCAGCTTACATAGGTCAAATGTGCGCTCGTCCAACTTCACTGCACCCCTGGACGAAGAGGTGTTAAAACACTTTAAAAGTATAAAAACAAATAGTAAAATAATAAAACAGTGTTAATAAATCATAAAGTACCGGGGGAGGAAAGCCATGCAAAACCCTATAAATACAGGCTCATTGTGAATTAATGGCCGCGTCTTCATCCCCAGGGGGATCCCCAAAATACAATAAAGCAGTCCTGCCTTCAGCCAATCTTCGCTGATCGCGTTGGTTCTCTCACTGAAGATATTTTCCGTCTCAACCGGGTACCGGTTACCGCTTCAAGCACAAGTTGTGCCATAAAAAGCATGCGTGCATGCCGATCTATGTAATTGCTCAATATTAAGCCGGATACGAAAAACAAAAATATTTTAATCGGTTAGCGAACCGGTTTCTAACTGCATAAAGTGTAAAGTAAGCTGACACTGTGTCGTCAGGGTTTACACTGCCTTTAGCCTCATTCAGTTTCCTTTTCGGGGAGAGCTATTATCCGATTTTCGCAGTTGGATGGCTTCTGGAATGACGAGAGGGGGAATTCGCTCCCCATTTTATACTGAATCCCGTCCTGAGAGTTGCTTTCCATTGGGCTGGCTAATGCCATGCTGACATTCCCTAGGCAAAGCCCTATTGAGTCAAGGTCAATCCTCCAGGGCTGTAATCCGAGTGGATTATCAGCGCAATATTCTTTGGTTATTCAAGATACGTTGGTTTGCGCGTCTATTTCGGTCCCGGTTGGAATCATAAAAAGCGCCGTTGGGAAGTTTCACCTGGAAGGAATTGTGGTTGAGGCCGGCTTTCCCTGAAATTTGAGCGCCGATGTAGGACGATTAGCCGGAACCGGACTCTCCCAGTCAGGAAGCGTGAAAGTCTTTGGGTGAAACTATCGCTGGCTCAGTTACTTCGAGGAGCCAGTTATTTTCAGTCCGCGCAGGTGCTTGAGTGTCTTATATTTATACACAAGTGTCTCATAGAGAGACAATATGCCGCATCGGTTGACGAGGGTTATTTGCATAACGTGTTGATAATCAGTGTGGTGTTGCCAGAGTTGCAGGTTGGCACACCGTATGCTATAGTATTATGCGTATGAGAATGGTCTCCATCTCCGTATCGAGGATGGCACTTCTGGTGGAAGCGATTTCCGCCAAATTGCGCGGAATGTTCGATCGTCTCGTTCCTCTGGGTTATCAAGATGAGCAAGGGTTTCATTTTGGCGAGGAACCATCCCCGAAGAACCGCTCCTATTCCGATCCTTCCGCCTCCTAATCCCATAGGCGGGTGGTGTTTAGAGAAAAACCTCAAGCCTGAGCTTGCGGACCGAATCCCTCCCTCTGAAATTCCCGCTTAATAGCGTACGCCCAACTTCGAGCGTTGTTTTTTTTATAATACGCTGGCAATGAATTTATTCCAATGCCAGCGTGAGCTTAAAACCAAGAAAATTTTTCCGGGACGTACACGATGTCCAGCGGTGAAAGATAGAAGGGTTTGACCGGTTTGCCGGCCAGGACGTCTTTGAGGTTCACCGTGAAGTTCTGCGTGGTGTTTCCTTTAGTGCGGATGACGGTGACTTTAGTCAGATTGGCCTTCGCGTAGTCAAACCCGCCTGCTTCCATGATTGCCTCCAGAACGGTGATAGGATGATCCGACAGAATTTTACCCGGGCGAATCGTGGCGCCCGTGACGTACACGGGGAAGGTGGAACTTTCCACGGTGACACTGACTTGTTTGGTGACCAATTGGGCGGCGTAGAGCTTCAAGATCTCTTCCTCCACCTTGGCGGGAGTCAGGCCCACGACGGATAATTCCCCCGTTAACGGCATGACAATTTTGCCGTCGCGGCGGACGGGTTGCGTGGTGTTCAACGTAGGGGCGCCCGGAAAAGTCACCTTCACCGTATCGCCTTCGCGCAATTCAATCACTTCCGTGTGCTTAGCCGCCGCTGGCAGGGCACTCGGTTTGGAGGCGGTTTGGCAGCCGGTGACGAGTGTGGCTAATAATAGTGAAACTAATGCTACGTTTCGAAAAAGTGATAATAAGCTAGAGGTCCGCATAATAAATAATTGGAATTAAGTGGATACCATGAGATCAGTTATCGTTGAAAGCGTCAATGCGTTAATCGTTTCGCCCCGCGTGCATAATTAGGTAAAGGTAAATTTAAAACGGGATGGGTTCGCGAGGTGCACCCCCCCCCCGGCCAATCAAGCTTGCCCGACTATGATCCTTGTGGTCACGGGTGGTTGACTCCAGGCCTATCACTTTCCTTTGCCCATCAGCCCCGGGAATTTGCTTTGCACCATTTGGCCCAGCAACACGGGCAACGTCTTGGCGATAATCCACAAATCCAGCCCCAGCGAGCAGCGTTGGGCGTACCGAATATCCAGGCGGATCATCTCCTCAAAGGTCGTTTGATTTTTGCCGCTGACTTGCCAGAGGCCCGTCAAACCCGGCACCACAAGAAAGCGCTTTTTTTGCTGGGCGGTGTAGTTTTCATATTCATAAGGAATGCAAGGGCGGGGTCCGACGAGGCTCATCTCGCCGCGCAATACATTGATGAGTTGCGGCAGTTCATCCAAACCCGAGGCGCGCAACAAGCGGCCGCCGGGAATGATCCGCTTATCCTGCCGGTCCAGCTTGGTCATGGGGTTTTGCGAAGCCATCAGCTGCTTGCACAGTTGTTCGTGACCCTGGGTTTCGGCGGCCACGCGCATGCTGCGGAACTTGAGAATTTCAAAAGGTTTTCCGCGATGGCCAATGCGTTTTTGGCGAAAGAGAATGGGGCCGGGCGAAACGAGCCAGATGGACAGCCCAATCAGCCCCAGCAAAGGGATGAGGAAGGGGCTGGAAAGCAGAATAAGCCCGATATCCAAGATGCGTTTCCACGCCGGCAACGGCAGCGCCGCCGATTCGGAACGAATATCGTGAACAATTAATTCCATAGGTATCATCTATCCGCCCCAGCTGGGCTCTAACCGAAAACGAGGACCCCTTCAGAGGTTCGTTTTCACCCTTGGGCTAACTAAATCGGAGAAACTTCAGGGCAATTTAACCATCACACACACACCTATCCGCTGGCTGGGACATTTGGGCAAAGCTCCGCACGTGCAGGTTTAACGGTGCTTACTCGGCTTTTAACACGGCGCCGGGGAGTGGGGGATCTCACTCGGCACGTCAGGCTTCAGCCGCTAGCGCCAGGCTAACGGGCTAAAGCTAATTGAGGCAGGCGATCCGCTAAGGCAAAATCCGGAATGACTAACGAATGACGGGGGACTTCCACGGGGGTGGGGCGTCCCAGAAATTCCAATAACAACTGCACGCGCTGGCCGCCCGAGAGGACGCGGAGCACGGTGGCTTCCATGCCCGCCATCGCGCCGGTGGCGATGCGCACCATTTTTCCCGGAGCCATGGGCTCCTGGCAATCGATCAATTCATCTTCCCCAAACTCGGCGCGCAATTCATCCACCAACTCATCCGGCACCGCGGGAATGCGCTCGCCGAAATGGACCAGCGAGCTGATGCCGGTGGTATGGCGGATGTTCATGAGATCGTCATTGAGCACGCAACGCACAAACACATAGCCGGGAAACAAGGCTTCCACAATGCGCACCGGACCCCGAACGGTGGCGCGTTTGCTGCGCATCTGAGGATGGAACACCTCCAGATGCCAATGCGCCCGCAAATTCGCGGCCGCCAGCCGCTCTTGCTTCGGTTTGGTGCGCCCACAATACCAGGCTAGGGCACTGGCCTGATTATCCCTTAGTCCAGTTGCGCAAACACCGGAAACACACGTGTCTCCTACGGGTGGATTGTGAAATTCGCGCATATCTAATTCCTGATAGAAGCATACAGTGTTCCACTGGTCGATTATTTGCAGAAATTAGACACAAAATGTCTCAGAATAAGACGGCTGCCATTCAGTGATTGATATGTAACACTCTCGTAGCAAACTGGATGTGTATTTAGATGGCGTTAGGACGAAAACGGCAATTAAGGGTTAATCTGGTTTCGTGGAAAAGGGCGGAAAATATTGCCGTTTACCACGGTCTAGGCAAAAAATAACAGTGGCGATATCCAGTCTATTGTAATAACAAATAGTAATAAATACAAGAATAAATACTAATATCTGTTGAGGGTTAATGTATTTCGCCGGTCAAACCGGGGGGGCTAATAAGGCAAGAGGCATGGGCAGTGAATTTATTTAAGAGGACTTCTCATCATCAAAATTCTTAACTTTGAGTCTCCTGCAAGTTCCAAGGTTAAAAAGTGGCCGGCTAACGATTTCGCACCCGCAGTTTTCGGAAGGACCGCTTGTCGCGAGGAACCCGGTCCGATGATAGTAGCCTTAAGAGGCTGTCCGAGTGCGCC